>Ga0209396_1000283_pt1 | contig 63182 bp, 40 predicted proteins | sample GOMGulsemesocosm_6_FD_184638 | JGI IMG/M metagenome (GOLD analysis project Ga0209396, IMG submission 184638) | Methane-oxidizing microbial communities from mesocosms in the Gulf of Mexico - GOM8C Gulf of Mexico (SPAdes) (version 2) | ecosystem: Environmental > Aquatic > Marine > Cold seeps... | reverse complement strand
CTATGAGAGCCACCGATTAATGCACCAAGGATAGTAGCAACATCTCGACCACTTCCACTGCCAAAGTGGCTACCAATAGCTCCACCAATAAGGGCTCCACCAAATACTTTCCATCCCTGATTTTTATCTTCGATTATCTCTTGTTCAGTGATATGTCTTACTGACTGAACTTTTCCAAATAAAACCTTTTCAACAGGAACCGCTTTATCTCTATCGTAGTCTGCATTAACTAGTGGACTTAATAAAACAGTGAATATGCATAAACAAGTAAATAGTATTGTTTTCATAATAACTCCTAAAATTAATAGCGCTGAAAATAGTAGTTAAGGTTACCAACCTACTGACTCTTTGGTTTTAGTTTTACGTATTTCAGTTTCGTCTGCCCATTCAACTAAACCACTTTCTAAGTCCATTAAACGTAGTGTAAATTTATAGTAAACATCAGATTTGTCTTTATTAGATTTCACAATGCTTGATAAGTTTCCATAAAGCATATATTCAGCACCTATTTGCTTACCAAGTTGCATCGCCTTGTTGGTATCAACCATTCCCCCTTCTTGTTGAAATTTAATTTGCTCACGAGCAGCTTCTACGCGGCCCATGTCAACAAAGCGGAATTTCCCAGAGCGTAATAACTTTGTCGACATTGAATCTGTAATTGATTCAGTGTCTATGTGCTCGCTGGTTTTATTTTTAAGACGTTCAACAAAAATTACCGGACGTTTGTTTTGCGTTAATGTGCCCACAACCGGAGACAATAATAAAGAGTCTGTCATGTCACCAGCGACTTTTTGTAAATCCGTAGAGCCAAAGTTAATGTCTGTCGTTTCAATAGCTGCTGCATCCCCATAACGAACAACCGACTTTTGTGCACACCCGGCAACCATAGTAATAGCTAGGCCAACAGTTGTAGCAATAATTAATTTTTTCATAATAACTTCCTTAATAAATAACGTAATAAACTCTTAAACTTCAATTCTTTAATTTGCTAATTAATATTTATATGCCTTTTTATGTTTTCTCCTTAAAGCATAATGGTTTGATAACTGCTATAGCCGCCAATTGCCGTAAAATTAATTAGGGTCGTGCTATTTTCAGTAACTTCAATCTCGATGGTTTCCGTTTTACCAGCATAGGTAATCGCTAATGTTTTTTGACCCGCTTCGATGTTATGCATTCTCATTATTTGAACGTTATCGGGTAAACTTGACCAGCTTCGCGTATCTGCTTTTTCCGATGCGACATTATAAAGGCTTGCCAAAACATTTCCGACATCTCCACCTGACTTGCTCATTTTACGACGTATTTGCTCTTTAGCGACTAAACGTAAAGCTTGTCTCGTGATTAAACCCGGTAAATTGTCTTGTAAGTCTTTTGACGCTAAAGACTGCAATCTAACGATTTCTTCTGAAAGATAGCTTTTATCGTCAATACTGATATTCAATGGCATTAGCGGTGATAAATTCCCTCGGTATACCGGTAAAGCAAAAGTAAAAAATTTAAAATCAGAGTGAGTATCATAAATAGGTAAGTTTAACCTTGCCTCTTCTTTTGCATTAACAATACCTTGTTCAAAAATCACGACAACTTGCCCTGAATTGTTTTTATCATCGGCTTTGTATTGACCAAACTTTTGTTTAAATAAAGTATAGTCTTCGTGCATGCCAAGTTGCTTAGCCAAACGCAATACATCTTGTTGTAAATAAGTATTATTCGGATATATTTCTATCGCGCGTTTGTAATCAATATAAGCGTCACCCGGCTGTTTTCCTGCTTCATATAATAAACCGGAGAGGTAGAAGGTATATGCATTTTGAAAACTATTCTTAACTTCGCCAATTAAGTTACCCATAGAAGGATAGTTTGCATGAAACTTTTTACTATCAATTCCTTTATTTATCATTTCGTCTTGCGCTTTATCAAGTTCAGTTTGGTTTGTTTTTAAAGCTCGCTCTTGTACGATGTTAGCACGGCGTATTTCAACTAAAGCCCCTTCAAGACTTCCTTGATATAAATAATTTAATGCCTGATAAGAATGCAACATGCCTTGTTCATAAGAAGGGATTTCATAAGCAATAACATTGTCATTCGTCATAACTGCACTGGCTTTTTTTAGCCCTCTACTTATTTGTACTTTCGCCGCTTGGTCTTGCTTTTCTACTTGTTTGTACGCTATCTCGAAACTTTTTTGACTGTCCATCCAATTATTAGCAAGAAATTGTAGCCGAGCTTTTTCTAATTGACTCAAACCATAATTATTATGGTTATTATCAACAGCTATAATCGATGTCTCAGCTTTAATAAAATCTCCTCTTAACTGTGCAGAGCGAGACTGTTCCATTTGTTGACTATAGCCAAAAAACAAATCGTTAATCCCTATAGATGTACAACCTACAAGCATTGCTACTGAAAACATAATACAAAGTTTTATTGATAAACGTTTAAGCATATAACCTTTCAAATAACCTTAATTTAATGAGCGTTTAATAGCACTGAGACAACCACTGATGCTTTTCATTCGCTATGGGTGTGAAATTAATACTAAACAGGAAATTTGGCAATATAAAATTTGTGGGTAAATTGTAAGAAATATGTAATATTTGTAGTGGTTTGACGAATAAACTCGCCTTCTCCTATAGGTTTAGTTTTTATATTTATCGAAAATGACTTTACCTTTAACTTGTTGCGTGTGAAAGATTGCCGCTCAGTTCTACAAATTATTGTCACACTTTATCAAAAGCCACCAAACGTTCTTATAACCCGCTCTCATCATTTAACCATCAACTTTGAAACTATACACGCCATATTTTCGACATGTTTTGTTAGCACTTTGCCCTTATGTTGACGCGGCTACCACTCAATGGTTTGTTTAAATAGTTTGTATCACATGAATACAAGAGCCAAAAATGTTTAATTCAAAAAAAAACTTACAACTTATAGATTATCAAGACTCATATTATTTTCGACAACAGCGGAAAAAACGTCGTAATAAGTGGATAAAATTATCATTCATACTGTTACTCATCGTTTCCCTTGCTTTAGTCTTTTCTCCTTTTGCAAAAAGTAATGAAATTGACTTAGAGCAGCAATTAAAAAATGGTAATGCGCTTATCCATGGTCCGCAATTAATTTTTGAACATCCAAACCCTGCTATGGCGGCAACCTTCCCTGTTGATATTGAAGCCAACATTGAAGTTAATGGTTTAGTGGTTTATGCAGAAATAAAGCAAATATTCATTAACCCTCATGCCGTTGAATTAGAGGGTAAATATCAATTCCCGCTACCTGAAAATGCGGCAGTAAAACAATTAATGATAAAAGTCGGCGACAAAGAAATAGTGGGTAAAATAATGGAAAAAAAAGCAGCAAAAGCTATTTACCAACAAGCTAAAAGACAAGGTAAAAAAGCAAGTTTGCTCGAACAACAACGTCCGAATTTATTTACCAACAAAATAGCGAATATTCCAGCATATTCAACCGTTGTTGTTACGTTGAAATTTGTAATGCCGGTCTCTTTCTCAAATGGTGAGTTTACTTTCACTTTGCCACTAGCACTGACCGAGAGGTACCAACCGAAATTACATCATCCGTCATCTAATGAACAAAAGTCGACTATCCCACTCTCAAAATCGAGCTCTGTTGCTCGTAGTCAATCATCTATAAACATCGCATTAAATTCAGGTGTTCCCATCACTTCTATTTCAAGCGATAGCCATAAAATAAGTATGCGAGAATTAAACAGCCATCAAAACACTTATTTTATTACTTTAGATAAAACAAAGGTGATCTCTAATAAAAGCTTCATTTTAAGTTGGAAGTTGTTGCCGAGTAGTCAACCTCAAGTGAGTAGCTTTACCCAACAAGTATCAGGTGAACATTATACTTTATTGACTTTTTTTCCTCCGACATTCGAAGCAGCACAAGTGATCACACGAGATATCATTTTCATTATTGATACCTCTGGCTCGATGCAAGGCCAATCGATGGAACAAGCGAAGGCTAGTTTGCAACACGCCATATTCCAACTTAGCAAGAAAGACAGTTTCAACATCATCGCTTTCGATGATGATACAGAATTACTATTCCCGATCACTCAAATGGCCTCAAAAGAAAACATAAAAGAATCACTACGCTTTATTGATAATTTAAATGCCGACGGTGGCACTCAAATGTACCGACCACTGAGTAATGCGTTAATGATGAAAAAAAATAAAATGCAGTCTCACAAAGCAATTCGTCAAATTGTTTTTATTACAGATGGCGCGGTTGGCAATGAATTTGAACTGATGCAATTACTTAACGCTGCTCAAGGAGATTTTCGCTTATATACCATAGGAATAGGTGCTGCACCCAATGGGTATTTTATGAAAAAAGCGGCTCAATTTGGACGAGGAAGTTATGTGTTTATTCAAAATCAACATGATGTACAACGAAAAATCACTAACTTCATGACAAAAATTAGCCAGCCAGCAATCACTAATATTGAATTAACCCTAGATAACCAAGTACATCAAAAAGTTGAAGTTTATCCTAAAAACATTCCTGATTTATACTTTGGTGAACCGTTACAAATAGCGCTTAAAACTCAATTTCCTATTAGCAGTGCCCAGTTAACCGGTGACACTGTATCAACTTCTTGGTACAAACAATTAGTGGTTGATGATAGCTCGTCATCAAGAGGTATATCATCGTTATGGGCTCGAAGAAAAATAGAAAGTTTGCTAGACAGTATTGTTGTCGGAGCAGACAAAAAAATAGTGAAATCACAAGTTATTTCCACATCACTCAATCATCAAATTCTGTCACCTTATACGAGTTTTATTGCCATAGAAAAGCAGCCAGAACCTTTTTCTTTATTTGCAAAAAACAACTCATCTCTTATTGATAAAACTAAGAATAGTGCTCTTTCATCTCATGAGAGCTTGATGGTGGCTATGCCGCAAACATCATTAGGTTGGCAACTGCAATTGTTTATTGGCATCGTTGTATTGTTGTTATGGAAAGTTAATGAATGTACTGAATCTTTACGATTAAAAAGGTAGGGAGCATGAAAAACATCATAAGTAAGGCATTACTCATTACTGGCAGTTTGCTCTGTCTTCATGGTAGCTGGTTACCCGTTAAATCGTGGTTATCGCAGCAATTAATCAGTTACAGTTGGCACCAAACTAGTAGTACTCAACAAAAAAGTAGACCTTGGCCCTGGGCAGATACTTACCCTATTGCTGAACTATCTTTCCAACGGCTAGATAAAAGTGTTGTGGTACTTAACGGCGGAGACCCGACCACACTAGCATTTTCAGCGGGAGCTATTGCTCCTTTTAACAGAGTATTTGGCAACCAACCTTTTGTTGTTGCTGGGCACAGAGATAGTCACTTTTCATTTCTAGATAGGATATTTATGAACGATATAATTTCACTGGCCGACAAACAGGGCCAAAGCCAGCTTTACCAAGTTGAAGCAATTGATATTGTTGATGCTTCAACAGGCGAGTTACCTATTTTGGCCGATGACTCATCGTTAGTTTTAATCACTTGTTACCCTTTTAATAACTTAAGCAGTAATAGCAATGAAAGGTATGTGATTACAGCAAGACTGCTTTGATTTGGATATAAAATTAGTCATCTGCGGTTTCAATATAATTATATTTTATTATTGAATTACTATGGAACACTGCCTGATTTTCTATACTAAAGATTCAACGCGTTATATCCGCAATATCCATTTGTTAATCAACTCTTGATGTAGAACAAGTTTTCTTGTTTTATATTCAAGAGCATTCTTACCCTACATCCTTTTCAGCTATTTATTCTCCACTTCACAACCAATAAAGAATTATATTCCCACGTACGCACATATAAAGGATTGCAATACCAAACAACAACTCAAAGAAAGAAAAATAAGCAAACTAAAACTTACTGATTTATGAAACAATTACTTTATGAAAAATATTGTTAAGTTGACGCGTCAACCGCAAATATCGACAACATAATTATTAGAATTAAAGAGAGTTTATGAATAATTCATCTTCAGGATCAAATCAGCCATTAAGTGTCATTTATCTGGACGCAAATGCGACGACTCAAGTTTTACCGCAAGCAGCTGCCGCTGCAGTATCGACCATGGAAACAATCTTTGGTAACCCGAGTAGTAGCCATATTACAGGTCTTCAGGCCAAACAAATAATGGACGACACTCGACAGCAAGCTAAAAAAGTTACCGGTGCTGAGCAGGGAAATATTATATTTACTAGCGGTGCCACTGAAGGAATTCAAACCGCTATTCTTTCTGCATTGCATAATGCTAAGAAAACCCTTGATAAAACTAAAGATTATTGCCTTTTATATGGCGCAACAGAGCATAAAGCAGTACCTGAATCACTAAAACATTGGAATGATATTCTTGAAATAAATGCACAAATCAAAGAAATTCCAGTAGATGAAATGGGCCGACTTGATATGGATTTCATTGCGAAAGAGGTTCCTAATGCATTGATGATTTGTACCATGGCCGTAAATAACGAAACGGGTGTTTACCAAGACATTCCCCTATTAGACCGAACCATTCGTGCAAATAACCCAAATATTTCGTGGATGGTAGATTGCGTGCAAGCTTTAGGTAAAACAAACTTAAAATTAGCACAAACTAGTATAGATTATGCCCCTTTTAGTGGTCACAAGATTTATGCTCCTAAAGGCATTGGTTTCATGTACGTGAAAGAAAATGCACCATTTACTCCTTTTATTGCCGGTGGTGGTCAAGAAAGCGGCTTACGCTCAGGTACAGAAAACTTACCCGGTTTAGCAGCCTTGAATGTAATATTTAGTATGTTGTTAGGTGAAAGTGAAGCTAGTTTTTCTTCTGTGAAGATGTTGCATTCATTTCGCCAACAAATTGCGGCAGCATTAACTCAAGTATTTCCGAATGTTGTGTTTAACAATAGCTTTGAAAATTCTGTTGCGACAACCATTAACTTTTCCATTCCGGGCTTTAGCTCGAAAGAAATCATGGATTTGTTCGATGCAGCAAACATACGTGTTAGCTCAGGTTCAGCTTGTAGTTCTAAAGTTACCCGTAGTTTCGTTTTAGATGCAATGGGCCTTCCTGCGTGGCAAAGTGAGTCGGCAATTAGAATGTCATTTGGCCCAGCAATAAACCAAGCACAAATAGATATTGCCTGTAGTCGAATAGTTTCTGCTGCTCAAGCACTAGGACAAAGCTGTTTAACTTATGACGCAAATAGCATATCAGATAAAACTGAGTTAGATGGTCTGATGCAATTTAAAGTGGGCGGTAGCTGTAGTTGGTTATATGTCGACAAAAATACCAAGTCGGCATTTTTCATCGACCCTTTACCTGAAGTAGCAGGTCGTTTACAAACTCTACTAAACTGTCAAGGCCTTGACTTAATGGCGGTAATTGATACACACGGCCATGCAGATCATGAGTCTTGTCGCACCAGTATCGCTGAAACGTTACTCACGGATCAACTTACTGACTCGCTGGGTTGGCCAACGAATGCACAAACCATAAATATTAATAACATTGAATACTCATATATTAATCTCGGCGAAAAGTGGTTGCTAAAAGTAGCAACACCAGGACATACCGACGATAGTATCAGTCTATTGTTGTGCGAACCTGTCATAAATTCATCAGATGAGTTGCAAGTTTACTATGCCTTTTGTGGCGATTTAATTTTAATGAATAGCCTTGGCCGAACAAATTTTTCCACTAGTAGCGCAACAGAAATGTATACAAGTTTGCAATTATTAAACGGTTTTATGGGCACTGAGAGTCTAATTTGTCCTAGCCACGATTATAACAATGAGTTTACGACCAGTATAGATGCCGAAATGTCACGTAATACCCTATTAGCCCAAGTGGTTAAAAACGAAATAACCAGTAAGCAATTTTCGCTGCAAAAAGCGACAATGGATAGCCATATTCTTGATGAGAGTGGTAGTGAAATTATGTGTGGTGCTTTAATTGATGAATGCCCTCAAGCACCTGTTCGAGAATATAATAGCAGCAGTTTAGCCGAAGCGATGGCACAACCAGGTAAAATTAAATTAATTGATATACGTGAACCTCACGAATACGCACTACAACACGATGAAAAATTCGTCAATAACATCCCTTTGACTCGACTTGTACAATTTATTCAAGAGAGCCTACATGATAAACAAGAGGAGTTAGTCTTGGTTTGTCGTAGTGGTAGTCGATCTCACCTCGCTGCAAAAACATTAAGGCGTTTAGGTTTTGAACATGTAGGCCATTTGAGTGGTGGTTATGCTCTTAATCAATACTGATCTCATGGATAAAGCGAATACAACTTGCATTAACCTCAACGAGTAGAGTTTCAAGTAGGATGATGATACTGCGGTAAAAAGAACAAAGCCGCAGTGTTTTTATTCTGAATAAATGATTATTATCAAAATGTGATCATAACGATATAACCTTATCACTTCAATCTTAAGCTATTTATTCTATTGTTTTTAATATTAATACTACGTTTTTGCTGATGTAAAGTTCATCTCCATGATCCCGACAATAACAGGTACTGAAAGTTCAGTAAGTACATATTGTGAAGATGAGAAAATATCGCCATCTTTATTACCCAACGCGATATCTACAAATTCAGGTTTATCATCATGCATAAGAATAACTATTTTTTTATCTTGAGCAATGCAATCAATGGTAATGGCATCAGCTTTCATGCCTTGAGCACGCAATGTCTTATCCATTATGCCCATTAACGTATCAATATTATCAAACTTGCTATAAAACAAATCATTCGCTTTAGCGACCATTTCAGATATATTTTTTAATGTACTATTCATTTTTACTCACGGTAATGGAGGTAACGACTTCTTATGTGACGTCTTAACAAAGTCTGATAACTAACTCTTTTTTCTCATCGTTATGGATAATTAACCTTGAAAGCTAAAAATCAGCTTCTCAGTCTATTTGGATCACTATCAATTTTACCAATAAAATAACATTCACTTTTTAATCGCCTAAACAATATCACTAAAACACGGTAAAACGCCACGGTTCGACTATAACGTTTGCTAAATATGATGCGCTAAAACACATTAAGCCAGGTGAACACAATATATATTTTCGGTCATTACTCCTATAGATAATGTGTTTATTCTATTAGAGTTATTTCAAAGACATTCATTTGATTTTCCCCCTCCTCCTCACTGCTTGATCATTTCAATACAAACCATTAGAATTATTATTAATTGAACGTTCAATTAAAAAAATAGAGAAGTCAGTGCCAAAAATTGGAATGAAGCCGTTACGTAAACAACAATTAATTAACGCTACACTTGAGTCTGTGGCCCAATTTGGTTTGCAAAACACCACCATTATAACTATTAGCAAGATCGCGGGATTATCATCGGGGATCATTAGTCATTATTTTGGTGGCAAGCAAGAATTAATAGAAGCAACAGTTAAATACCTCCTTGAGCAATTGAAATTGGCATTGCTTGAACGAGTCAGCCAGCAACATCTCAGTGCTGGGCAGCGACTAAAAATGATCATTGAGGCTAATTTCACCCAATTGCAACGTTCTGCTCCTGCAACAAAAACTTGGCTTAGCTTCTGGGCGCAATCTATGCATCACCCCGGATTGGCGAGGCTGCAGCATATAAACAGTAAACGTTTAAATAGCAATTTACTTTTTTCATTTCGTCAGTTATTACCTGAAAATTTAGCGCTTATCGCGTCTAAGCAAACAGCCGCGATGATTGATGGTTTTTGGTTACGAAGCGCATTAAGTCCAAGTCCTGAAGCAGAATTTAAGCAAGCCGAGCAATTATGTAAAAAGTTCATAGATGATCAGCTTAAGCAGTATGGAGATAGTTCTTGTCGCTAATATGTTATAAAAACTTTGTCGATGGCGCCTACATATCAAATGACAGTGGTGAAACCTTTGATGTAATTAACCCTGCAACGGGAAAAGTAATCTATAAAGTTGAAGTCGCTGATGAAAAAATTAAAGAGCTAGCAAAAGCGAGTGCTCAACGTGGTTTTATTACATGGTCTGCAATGAGTCCTACCCAGCGCAGCCGAATTTTACTTAAAGCTGTCGCATTGCTCCGTGAGCGTAACGACGAGTTAGCAAAAATTGAAGTACTTGATACCGGTAAACCATGGCAAGAAGCTTCAGTTGTTGATGTTGCGTCAGGTGCAGACTCTATCGAATTTTTTGCAGGGCTAGCTCCCGGCATTGAAGGTAACCAACAGCCCGTAGATGGCGATTTTTATTACACCCGTAGAGAACCATTAGGCGTTTGTGCGGGTATTGGGGCTTGGAACTATCCACTGCAAATTGCCTGCTGGAAAGCTGCTCCTGCCCTAGCCTGTGGTAATTCAATGATATTCAAACCATCGGAAGAAACCCCCTTAGGAGCATTAAAACTTGCGGAAGTTTTCAGCGATGCAGGCATTCCAGACGGTGTGTTTAATGTTATTCAAGGCGATGGAGAAGTGGGTTCTTGGTTAACTCATCATCCAGATATTGCTAAAGTTTCTTTTACTGGTGAAGTTGGTACCGGGAAAAAAGTAATGGCTGCCGCTGCTAGTACACTCAAAGATGTCACTATGGAGCTTGGTGGAAAGTCGCCACTGATTATTTTTGATGATGCTGAAATTGACAATGCCGTTTCTGCAGCAATGTTAGGTAACTTCTATACTCAGGGCGAAATTTGTACCAATGGTACTCGTGTCTTCGTGCAAAAATCTATTTATCCAACATTTATAGAAAAACTGTATCAGCGCACTAGCCAAAATATTATTGTCGGAGACCCCATGGCTCCCGATACTAATTTTGGTGCACTTATCTCGTTAAAGCACTTTAATATGGTACTCGACACTATTAACGTAGGCATAAAAGAAGGCGCTACCCTGTTTCATGGCGGCAAATCGCTGCAACCAAAAAATGCACCAAACGGCTATTTTATCGCGCCGACAATTTTTACCGATTGCACTGATGAAATGACCATTTGCCGCGAAGAGATTTTCGGCCCTGTAATGTCTATACTAACATTTGATGATGAGAACGAAGTGATCAACCGAGCCAATAGCACTGATTATGGACTGGCAGCCGGTGTATTTACGCAAGATATTAGTCGTGCGCATCGTGTTGTTCATCAAATGGAAGCCGGTATTTGTTGGATCAACAGTTATGGTCTTTCTCCTGCGCAAATGCCCGTTGGTGGCTACAAGCAATCAGGCATTGGTCGTGAAAACGGTTTGGCAACACTCAATCATTACACTCAGCTAAAAGCGGTGTATGTAGGATTGCAGCCACTGGAAAGTCCGTTTTAACAAGAGCGAAGCATTAACATTTTCTTCCAAAACAGTTTTAATTAGTTGCCAAAGCATAAATTTTGGCAATAAAAGTCGTAAACACGAGTTTTAAATGAACAACAAAAAATTTGATTACATCATTGTTGGTGCAGGGTCTGCGGGCTGTGTTTTAGCTAACCGTTTAAGTGAAGACAACAATAGTAGCGTATTGTTACTTGAAACAGGTGGTAGTGATAAAAGTATTTTTATTCAGATGCCAACTGCATTGTCAATTCCGATGAATACCCAAAAATATGCTTGGCAGTTCGAAACCCAGCCCGAACCTAATCTTGATGGCCGCCGTATGCATTGTCCTCGCGGCAAAGTGTTAGGTGGTTCTTCCTCTATCAATGGCATGGTTTATGTTCGAGGACATGCAAGAGATTTTGACGAATGGCAGCAACACGGTGCTCAAAACTGGGATTATCAACATTGCTTGCCGTATTTTAAAAAAGCCGAAACATGGGCTTTTGAAGGTAACCAATACCGTGGCAAAACCGGGCCATTAGGGGTCAACAACGGCAATAATATGAAAAACCCACTCTATCAAGCATTTGTTGATGCTGGTGTGGAAGCAGGATATTTGCCAAGCGATGATTATAATGCCAATCAGCAAGAAGGCTTTGGCCCAATGCATATGACAGTTAAAAAAGGTGTGCGAAGTTCAAGCTCGAATGCCTATTTACGTCCAGCCATGGCCCGAAAAAACTTAACCGTAGTAACCCATGCTTTGGTACATAAAGTATTATTAGACGGGAAGAAGACGGTCGGTGTTCGCTTTGAGCGTAGAGGAAAAATCTTTGATGTTCATGTCATAAAAGACGTTATATTATCAGCAGGTCCCATTGGCTCACCGCATATATTACAACTTTCAGGTATCGGTCCTAAAGACGTACTTGAAAATGCAGGTATTGAAGTAAAGCATGAATTACCTGGTGTTGGCCAAAACCTACAAGATCATCTTGAATTCTATTTTCAATTCAAATGCAAACAACCAATCACCCTTAATGGCAAATTGGACTGGTGGAGTAAACTGCTAATCGGCATACGCTGGATCCTCACTAAGCAAGGTTTGGGCTCAACCAACCATTTTGAGTCTTGTGGCTTTATTCGCTCGAAAGCTAATCTCCAATGGCCTGATTTACAATACCACTTCTTACCAGCAGCAATGCGTTACGACGGTAAAGAAGCGTTTGCTGGTCATGGCTTTCAAGTTCATGTTGGTCATAATAAACCGAAAAGCCGTGGTTTTGTTAAAGTGATATCTAACGACCCTAAAACACATCCGCAAATTCGTTTTAATTATCTTGAACACGAAGAAGACCGTGAAGGTTTTCGCGCGTGTGTACGCCTAACCCGAGAAATTATTAACCAAAGCGCATTAGATGATTATCGTGGTGAAGAAATTCAACCTGGAATCGAAGTGCAAACGGATGAAGAAATAGATACTTTTGTCCGTCAATCTGTTGAAAGCGCTTATCATCCTTCATGTTCGTGTAAAATGGGCACTGATGAACTCGCCGTGGTCGACCCCGATACCCGAGTGCATGGCATTAAGGGATTACGAGTGGTCGACTCGTCAATATTTCCTACGATACCAAACGGTAATCTTAATGCTCCAACCATTATGGTCGCTGAACGTGCGTCTGATCTAATTCGTGGCCAAAAGGTTTTGCCCCCTTCTAACGCTCCCGTTGGGCTAGCGCATAACTGGCAGCAGCAACAACGTGATAGAAAACCAAACAGAATAACAAACTAACATTATCGTCAGTACTCTTCAGATATTAATTATCGACGTCAAGGCACCGTTCATGATGGCGACAATTGAAATTTGAATCTTAATCAAGAGTACTTTTATTGAAATCTAAAAGAGGAATTATACTTGTTTACATTCATTAACATTACGTTCAGGAGACCATTATGACCTTATGGTTATCAGCGGGGATCTTATTTACCTTTACTGCCATTGCCTTTGTATTATATCGATGGGGAAATATGCGTTGTGTTGGTGTAACACCCGTTAAAACATTTACCTTTATTGCCATTTTGTTTACCTCAGGCCTTGATGTTGGACTCATCATGTTTCCGTTAACAGAATTCGCCGGCTATGCCGATTTAGCAACTAGCCCTGAGTATGGCTTCACGAATCCATTGTCAATTGAGTTTGGCTTTTGGGCGTTCCTGATATGGGGATTTTACTTCCTAACCTGTTTCTATTTTTGTGTCATAGAGCCACGAGTACGTTTTTTTGAATTACCACTAATTAAGCTGATTAACAACGTAGTGATCATAGGAACCTGTGCTTTTACTGCGTATTTATTACTGAGCAATTTGCCTTGGTATGTTCCTGAGCTTGGCGATGGTGAATCGATTATTGGTAGCTTCTATTTGATTGTCTTTTTAGTGATTGCCGCTTCGGTATATTCGAGTACCAACATACGTTACGTTCGCTTGCTAAGTTTGGCAACTAGCTGGTTATTTATTGGCTTAATAGCCTTAATGTGGAGCGGTGCTTTCCTTTCTGGTAACTCAGGATTGGGTGAATTTGTCAATACACTAGCATTGCTAGGTGGTTACTTTGGAAATATTCATGAATTTGTTTTACCGCTTAATGATTACCATGAGTTTTACCTTTACTGGTGGTTTGCTTGGAGCATTATGATTGGTCAGTTCACTTCTCGTTTTGTTGGCGGATTACGTACTTATCAAGTACTCGTGGCTATGTTGGTATTCCCCTCTATTCCAATCGCAATATGGTTTACGGTGCTGTATTACTACAGTGCAAACGGACTAGAAACTGCCGGTTTCTACAATATAGCGATGGCGATTGTTGGTATAACCTTTGTTATTAATTCACTTGATTCACTGATCCGTTTATATACCGACAATCTTAATTTGAATGTAACACGACTAGGTAAAGCAAAATACTTTATGGGTAATATTCTTGCTTTGAGTTTACTTACCTTGTTATTCAAATTAGATTTCTTACAAATCCAATGGGTAGGCGCGGTTGTTATTGGACTATTTTTCACTTGCTTTGCTTACATTTTATTTTCAAAATTTAAAGTGGTTAGCGAAATTGAGTGTTCACCAAAAGAAAATAAAATTGATTTTAATAAAATCGAATTAGTTAAGTAGTCTTTAAATTATTGTATTTAACTATCAAATTGCATTACAAAATAAAATGAGAAAAAAATAAATGAATAAAAGTTTTATTGCCATAGCCACAAGCTGTTTGCTAACACTATCTACAACAGCAGCTGCTGATGTGTCTTCAACGGTAAACCTCACCTCTGATTATACCTTTAATGGTGTTAGCCAGACAGGTAATGACCCTGCACTACAAGCGAGTTTAGACTATGCTGGGGGCAATGGTTTTTATGCTGGAACTTGGGCATCAAACGTAAATTTTGGTACTGGTGAAGACACCAATATTGAGTGGGATGTTTATTTCGGACAATATTTTCAGTTAAATGAAAAAATTGGCTTAGATACTGGTATCGCTTATTACACATATCATGGCGACGATGCTTCGGATACTTACAATTACCCTGAGGCTTATGCAAAATTCGGCTTTAACTCGGCTTTGGGCGATACCGAAGTAAATTTTTGGTACAGCTGGGATTATTTTGGTCTCGATGTAAATCACTACATCGCCATGGTTGCTCATACAATAGAAGTTGCTCCCGGCCACAACATTAAGTTAAGTTTTGACCGGTCAACATCTGCAGATGAAAACAAATGGTCTTGGGACAACAAAGATGCTTACAACCATTACCGCGTTGAATATATGACAAGCTGGAATGGTTTTGATTTTGACCTTGCACTTGAAGACACTAACATGAATATTAATGCGGCAGATACCCGAATTGTTTTATCCGTATCGCATACGTTTAATTTATAAGACGGCATAGTCAAGTAGTCCAGTGGGCTATTTGGCTATTTGGAATGCCATAAGACCATAATAGTCTCTATGCCCTTCATAGTGACTATTATTTTATCCTCGATAATTCAAGAATATCTACTTGATAAATTTTTCGCTTGTCTATCGTTAAGGATCATTAAATTTCAACTAGTATTGTTAACATATCGAATAAAATAGAGAACACCTCATGACAAAAACTCACAAGCCCCAAAGCATCAATATGCTCAAAAGAGCCCACAACAACATGCCATTAGGCGTTGCCGATAGTTACCGCTATTGGGGTGAAGAAAACACAGTATTTTTAAGCAGTATGAAAGGCTGTACTATCACCGATTGTGACGAGCAAACCTTTGTCGATTTTCGTTTAGCCTACGGCCCAATTATTCTTGGTTATCGCGATGAACGCATTGATAAAGAAGTTATTAACGCCATTACTAACGTCGGGACTATTTCAGGATTTTCTACGGGGCTTGATTCAGATGTAGTTGAATTAGTGAAGTCACTTTGTCCGAATATCGATAAAATGCGCTTTTCTAATTCAGGTACAGAAGCGGTTATTGGCGCAGTACGCACGGCTCGCGGTTTTACCAAACGCAACAAAATAGTTGTTGTTGAAGGTGGTTTTCATGGGCTTCATGATGAAGTAATGTGGAAGTCTGATGTTGATAATTGGGATTCAAGCGTAGAAAAAGCCCCTGACATTATTCCTTTTGGCGGTGGTATTCCACAAAGCACTCGAGAGCACCAAGTGAGTGTACCGTTAAATGATGCTGAGGCTATCGACGCTGTTTTTGCAGAATACGGAAGTGATATTGCCGCTATTTTAATTGAGCCTATAATGGGGAATTGTGGTTCAATAGCTTCAACGCAAGTTTATATGCAGAAATTGCGTGACGTCTGTGATGCTAATGGTTCATTGTTGATCATGGACGAAGTTAAAACTGGCTTTCGCGTAGCAAAAGGCGGTGTACAAGAGTTATATGGTATTTACGCCGATTTAACGACTTATGCCAAAGCCATGGGTAATGGTTACCCTGTCGCCGCATTTGGCGGTCGGGAAAATGTAATGAATACCATCTCATTTGATAAAAACGGCGTAACCCACGGCGGTACTTATACCGCAAATATGGTAGCACTAAGTGCGGCAAAGGCCACATTAACCGTACTAAAAGAAACAGATGCACTTCACACTATCGCAATGACAGGACAAAAAATTCAAGCGTTGCTTTCCCGTGTATTTACAAAATTTGGCGTTGAGCATTGTTTTGCAGGGCCAGATGCTATGTTTGGTGTGCACTTTGGCAGTAAGGTGCCGCAAAATTATCGCGACTGGAAACAAACTAACAGCGATCTTTATACGCAATTCGCCCTTAACTTAATAGATAATGGTGTTATGTTAGAGCCTGACTCGCGTGAACCTTGGTTTATTTGTGAAGCGCACCACACAGTCGATCTTAATTGGTTAGAGCAAATTGCCGAGCAATCAATGGCTGATGCCATTCATACAAAGTAAGCCTCATAATCAATTAACAATTCGTTTTATAAACTTGTTGAGTTGATATCCCTAAGGATTGGATATAAAAAGGGCAAAGTTTAATGCTTTGCCCTGAAAATATAGTTATTGCTAAGTGTAATGACCGACGTATTACCTCAGTCATTACAAATTATTCAGACTCAGAATATCCCGACCAGATATCTGCATTTATTGATGATTTCTTTTTACGCTTTTTCTTACCTGTGCCTTCCGGTTTTGCCATTGGCTTCAAAGCGGCAGTAATTGAATCATTGCTTACTTCAGCGGCTTCAAACCCCTTTACTTGTTCACGCTCAAGGCGAATTTTGTTCTTCTTTTCGATTACCTTGAAATGATGATAATCTTCATGATCGATAAGCGATAAAGCTAAGCCCACTTCGCCAGCACGGCCACTTCTTCCAATACGGTGCATGTAATCTGAAGGGCTTCTTGGTAAATTAAAATTTATTACCACGGGTAATTTTTCGATGTCTAGACCACGGGCAGCAATATCAGTGGCAATTAACACTTCAATCTCGCCAGCTTTAAATCCGTCAAGCACACGGTTACGTTCACCTTGACCTTTATCGCCATGAAACACTTCTGCAGTAATACCTCTTTTAGCCAGTTTTTCTGCTAAGTGCTCACAGTGGTGTTTGGCATTAACAAAAATAAGGGCTTGTCGCCATTCGTTTTGTTTAATTAAATGCGCTAACACCGCAGTTTTATCACCCTTATTAACAGTAAACACCCGTTGTACTAAAGTGCTAGCGTCGCTACTTTGCACTTGAATCTCAATGGGGTTGTTTAGTAATTCTTGAGTTAACGCTTTGACTTGTTCAGGAAAGGTCGCTGAAAACAATAATATTTGTTTTTTCGGTGGCATTAGAGCTAACAACGCAGATAGCTCTTCTGTAAAGCCTAAACTTAGCATGCGATCGGCTTCATCAAGCACTAGGGTGTTAACCAAGTCGAGCTTAATGGCATTACTTGAAATTAAATCAAGTAATCGACCAGGCGTTGCTACCAGAATATCGGCGCCGCCACGTAATGCGAGCATTTGAGTATTTGTGGATACGCCACCAAAGACTGCGACCGTTTTAAACGCACCGTTAAAATGTACTGCATAAGATTTAATGCTGTCGGCAACTTGCTTAGCCAGTTCTCGAGTCGGCACTAAAATCAGCCCAGTAACATAATTTCCTTTATTCTTTTTATCAGCTAAAGGTTTACCAGCGCTTTGTTGAAGAAAAAGCTGTTGCAACATCGGTAAGGCAAAGGTAGCTGTTTTACCCGAACCGGTATTTGCCCCTGCAATTAAGTCACGCCCGGCTAATACACTTGGGATAGCTTTCGCTTGTATGGGCGTTGGCTGTTGGTATTCCAGCTCGGATAAGCGAGCTAATAAAGGTGGAATAAGGCCAAGTTCGGTAAAATTGGCTGGCGTAGTAACAGAGGTCATTAATATAAAGGGCTCAAAACTAAAATAAGTGCCACTATTTTAGCGCACTTATGTCTTCTTAAGTTAGTGAAATCGATGAAAGCCGGCAGTAATTTCAATTAGTCTGCGTATAGACAGATAAAAGTACATTATATACTCAGCTAATTTATCTAAATAACAATGGCATTATTGTTGGTGTATTAAGCCTGTGTCTTCTCTTTCAAAGCCATGGCATACATATCCACTTATCGGCCTTTTTTTCTTGTTGATTTGATGAAAATGTTCATAACCGACTGAAAATGCAAAGGGGTTGGCATTGTAGTCGGCATAAGCTTGATCACTACCATTTGTAGCTTCTCTTACCCCCGCTGCGAAAGAACTTAAAAAGTCATCTCTGTTAATAATTAAAATAGTTATGCCACTTATTTCATCAACCAATTCAAGTGCACCTAATTCAATATATTTATCAACAATGGCACTATTGAAGAAACCACTGTATTGTTCGGTTTCAACGTCATAACGTACTGGAGAAGCATCTGTTGCTTCCATTAAAGAGACAAATAACTCTCTTACTTTTTTTGAAATCAAAAATTATTCCTTTCAGGTAACGAAGTTGGCACTTGGTGCCAACTATTTTAGTTACTCAATATAGTAAGAGGCAACGACAAAGCGTCATTTCCCGTCTGGCCAACAAGCCAAATAATGGCACATAAACCGCCAACCGTAATTACATACCATATTGCTGATACAATTTGAGCATATCGGTTAAGAGGAAGTAACTCACTTAAATGTCGACGTTTATATTCAAAAAATATTTCTATGCTGCCAATGGCCAATAAAAAACCTAACAATGCTAAACCAAAGTAATAACTAATATAAATTCCTAACCCAGCACCTAATACACTCACCATTAATCCTACTTTAGAATTAATTGAAAAAGCGATACTTTTAAGAACATGACCACCGTCTAAAGGTAAGATTGGTAACAAATTAAATAAATTGAGCAAGGCGTTAAATACCGCTATTCCAGCAAGAATTTCTATATCAGTTAACCAATAACCGACTAAACAGGCGATAGAGAGTATCAAACCGAAAAAAGGTCCCATTATTGAAATAACAATATCTTGCCAGCGGGTATTAATTTTGTCATCGCTTAGGGCTAAACCACCAACAAATGGGATGAGATATATTCCCTTAGTTTTCAAACCAAAGTATTTCATCGCTTTGATATGGCCATATTCGTGAAATACGAGGCAAAGAATAAGTCCGATGGCAAATTCAATAGAAAATAGCCAGCTATAAGCCGCTAAACTCCCGGCTGCAAACAGTACCTTGATAACCTTTGCACTTTTCAATAATTTTAAGCCAAGGCCAGCTATACCAATGATACTAAACTTCATTGGTTGTTTTTCACCGATGACGACTTGCCGTTGCTCTATATCTTTTTCGTTAAGGGAATTATCATGTATAAGTTCGTTGTTCACTAAAAGCTGGAATTGCAGTTCAAAAGGTTGCCATTTAAGTGAGCCATTTAGTTCAACATGTAACTCCCCCTCCTCACTTTGCAAGGAAAATTTATGCATAAATGACTCATTGTTAACATTAGCATTAATTTGAGAGACACATTGATCGTCCCAAAATAGTTCTTGCCACCCAGCCATTGACCCTTCTAACCTTAACGTTTTACCTAAACATGTTATTTCTAATAATTGCACTTCATTGACTCAACAAATAAAACCTTGCCCGATTATCACTATATTTAACGATGCGGCAAGGATTATCGACAAAACATTAAATAAAGTAACTTTTCTGAGGTGGTGTAAATAAAGGTACTTATGTCAAGCACAAGCACTTAGCTGCATTGAAGGTTTTAAGCGGCAGTGGTATTATTTGAATTAAATAATAAATAACAGACAATTATTAGCAAACTCTGAAGATTCTGCTGCTATAATTGAATTTTATCATCCTATTGATATTTATATCCTATTGAGAAGAGATAACGCCCTAATTTACCAACCAATTTGACTTCTTAATAAATAAAAGCTTATGGCCAAAAACACATTTACACCTGAATTACTTGAACAACACTTTACCAAAAACGAATGGAAAAAAGGCACGAGAATTTTTCAGGATAAAGGTATCAAAACCTGTGCCCTGGATGGAGAAATAATTCGCGGTGTAGTTTTTAGTGAACGCTCTCGAGAGAGCAGTTATTTAACCCGCTTAGTCTTAAATATTAAGTACGACGGTATGGCCAGTTATTGCGATTGTTATATCGGTCGCGACTGTAAGCATGGTGCTGCTTTGGCGCAATGTTTTATTCATGACCATTTTGACCAAAACAGTATTGCTACTTCTGAAAAAATCATTGATAAATGGCTTAGTCGCTTTCAAGCTCAACCTAGTAGATATCAGTCAAATATCCAGCAAAAATCATTATTGTATTTTTTAAAACCCAACAGTTATAACGAAGATGATTATTATACTTTAGGTATAAAATCAGCTCGCCCTAAAAAAAGTGGTGGTTGGAGCAGTTCCCTAGGCAGTGAATACTCTGCAAGCACCTTAATTAACAGTGCTTATTCGACTAACGACGATGTTAATGTAATTACCGAACTTATGCGTACAAACCAATTTGGTGATAACATCAAATACTTTGATTTGTTTGAACGTATTATAAAGACTAATCGCTGTTTTTGGCATGCAAACACCGACTTGAGTGAAGCAATCACTTTAGGAGAGCCTTTAGAGGCAGAATGGCAATGGATAGCACTTGATAATAAACTACATACGTTACAGCTTGTTTTTATGAAGCCCTCAACAAGTATTATTATTATTAAAGCACAGCCCCTTTGTTATTATGATGAACTCCATAACTGTTTTGGTGAAATCAAGACCAATACTCATTGTGATTTTGAAGCAGACTTGCTGAACTCACCTATTTTTGAAGAAGATAATTTACCTTGGATATTAAATAAGCTATCGATGTCCTTAGGCGATGCTGTACAGCGATTGCCAAAACCAAAAACTGAATTCTCGCAAGAGCTTTCAAAACCAGAGGTGTTTTTACACTTTTCAACACCTTCAAAAAGTGATCCTCAGGCAGGTTATGTTAAGGTAAATTTCTCTTACCAAGGAAATTTAGTTAACCCACATAATGAGAGTGTTACGGTTACACCTTCGAACTTAAGTGATAATGAAAGTGAGAACAAGATAAAGCTTTATCGTGATTTAGCTTTTGAACAAACGGTTATTAATAAACTGACCACTTTAAAGTTTGTCGTTCAGCCTAAGCCTAAGCGTTACACGTTTACTAATGAAGACTATTTAAATAAAAACAAAGTGCCTAAATTTTCAATGTTGATGCATGGTCGTTATTTATGGCATCATTTTTTGGATCAAGAAGTAAAGCCTCTTAAAAATTTAGGTTGGAACATTAGCTTTTCTGATGATTTTTACTATAAAGCACTCTCCACCGATAGCATATTTGATGCAGAAGTTATTGAAACGGATGATCACGATTTTTTCTCCTTAGGGTTAAATTTAACCATTGATGGTAAAAAAATGCCCGCGTTTCCTATTTTGCTTGGTGCAATTGAACAACTCCCTAAGTCGGCATTACTTGACCGTGAGAAAGAGCAACTTATTGCTCCTGACTCACCTATTTATGTTGATCTTGATAATGGTGATTTTGTTGCATTACGTTATAAAAGTGTACAACCAATATTAAAACAGTTTATTGAGCTCTTTATGCCAAATGCTTTAAATGAAGATGGCACCTTGGCACTCTCTCGTTTTCAAGGACATCAGACATTATCGATGTTAGATGACCAAGGATTAATTGCGACAGGTACAAGTAAGCTAAGAGCGCTTGCTGACAAGCTGAAAGACTTTCAACAAGTCACCACGGTTCCCGTACCTACAGGCTTAAATGCTACCCTTAGAACTTATCAACATCAGGGACTAAACTGGTTACAGTTTTTACGAGAATATCAATTAAACGGTATTTTGGCAGACGACATGGGGCTAGGTAAAACTATTCAGACCTTGGCGCATTTATTAATTGAAAAGCAACAAGGCCGGCTTTGTAAACCCGTATTAATTGTTGCGCCCACCAGTGTTATTTTTAACTGGGCGAATGAAATTGAAAAATTTACCCCGCAACTCTCTTATCAAGTATTACATGGTAGTAAACGTCAGCAGCATTTCGGTTGTTTTGACAGACTTGAAGGGGGTGATAATCAAGTTGATATAATCATCACCAGTTACGCATTAATTACTAAAGATTTAGAGCTTTATTGTCGACAACAGTTTTATTACCTTATTCTTGATGAAGCCCACTATATAAAAAACACCAAAACTAAACTTTACCAAGCGTTCTTGACCCTTAAAGCACAACATAAATTGTGTTTAACAGGTACACCAATGGAAAACCATTTAGGTGAATTTTGGGCACAATTCAACTTTTTATTACCTGGTTTTCTAGGAGGGCAAAGGCAATTTACCAAGCTATTTAGAACTCCCATTGAAAAGCATGGTGAATTAGAGCGTAAACAATTATTAAATCAGCGAATTAAACCGTTTATATTACGCAGAACCAAAGATAAGATTGCGACTGAATTACCAGCGAAAACTGAAATAATTCAAAAATTGCGTATTGAAGGCCAACAAGCGGAATTGTATGAGTCCGTGCGTTTAGCAATGGATAGTCGCTTAAAGGATATTATTGCTGATAAAGGATTAAAACGCAGTCAAATAGAAGTATTAGATGCGTTATTAAAGCTGAGACAGGTTTGTAACCACCCTAAGTTACTATCACTTGAAGGGGCTAAAAAAGTTAATCAATCAGCTAAACTTGATTACTTAATGGAAACTTTGCCTGAACAAATTGATGAAGGACGTAAGATATTAATCTTTTCTCAGTTTACGAGTATGCTTTCTTTGATAGAGGAAGAATTAGTAACAGCAGGAATTGGTTTTGTTAAATTAACGGGGTCAACCACTAAAAGACAAGAAGTTGTTGATAAATTTCAACAAGGTGAAGTGCCCGTATTTTTAATTAGCCTTCGAGCTGGTGGCGTGGGCTTGAATTTAACAGCAGCAGACACAGTCATTCATTTTGACCCTTGGTGGAACCCTGCGGTAGAAAATCAAGCGACTGACAGAGCGTATCGCATTGGTCAAGATAAGCCTGTTTTTGTTTACAAATATATTATTGAAAATTCTATTGAAGAAAAAATTCAGAAAATACAACAGAACAAAGCTGAGTTAGCGAAAGCATTGTTATCTGAAGAAGTGAGTGATAATAAGCTGAGTTTAACAGACGATGTTTTAGGTTCATTACTGGCCCCATTAAGTTAACCTCTCCCTAACATGCATAATAAAAAACCGCTTTGTTGCGGTTTTTTTATTTCTTGTTCAATTTTTTAAGTACTTCAATCTTTCTTTGTAGACAGTATTCACCAAATCAATTTCTACGCCTTCTTTTATAGAATCTATTAAGGCGTTGATAACAGTCTTTTTAAAAGCGCTTTTCAAAAAGAACTGCTTAATCTCTAAGATTTCTCTTTTACAGGCGATAGGGGCGAATTTAATTGCCTCTGATGGTGTACTTACTTTCGCAAACTGTGTTCCTTTTTTTAACACACACTTCTCATATTTTAACTTCATTTTATCAAAACCTGGCGTATCAAAGAATTTCTTGGAGTATCCAAATTCTTGTCCATTTACCAAGGGCATGATAAATAGAAATAAAACTGTAAAAAGTATTGTCTTCATTTTATTTTCCTAATTCTGTAATAGGTAAAGTGAAGTTTACTTTCTTCGAAAGTACCCCCTCGAGTTTATCAATATCTATAGCGGTAATTTGATAACAATAACTCTTGCCACTTTTAACATTTGTATCTAAATAAACATCGTTTGAACTATCAACAGTCGCAAATTTACGCGTACTACTACAGGAATCATTGTTACCTCGATAGATCTGATAGCTTTTAATGTCTTTATTTGAAGATGGTTGCCAAAAAACCATCAATCCAGCCACATCGAGTTCTATAGACAAACCTGTAATTGTATGAGGAATAGCTTTAGTGGTTGCTTCAATGTTGTCAGATAGTGGACCTATAACTGAAAATTTGTTGTAAGTCGCTATTTTGTAGGTGTAATGAGTACCGTCCTTTAAGCTAGAAAACAAACTTCCTTCATCCAAATATTGGGTTGTTGATATCTTCGAAATCTTTTCAATTTCTTCGAATTTACCCTTTTTATTATTTCTATAAATCACATAACCTTCATCATCATCATCGTTTGACCTCCCCCAAGATAATGTTACCTGCTTTACTTGATTACTTTGGGCAGAGATCCTACTTGGTGCTTCGGGCAATGCTTTAGTCGTCCCTGAAACAATGTTTGATGAAGGCATCTCTAAAAATTCATCAAAGGCTGTTAACTTATACTCATATTTAATGCCTTCTTGCATCTGTTTACGATCAAAATCCCTATATGCGCTTAGTGTAGGTGATAAACTTTTTTCAATTAATTGCCATTGTCTATTCTTGGCTTTTTTCCGATAGAGCTTATAGCCTTTTATGTGATTAACTTTATTCCAAACAAGGCTAATAGCCCTTAACATAAACTCCTGTTCAACAACTAAAGATATTGAAAGTGGGCTTTTGACTTGTTGCGTTGTTGAAAACTGACTCACTAAACCCTTTTTATCTGTAGCTACAATTTTATAATACGTTTGGGCATATGCTTTAAGGTTCTCATCTTGATAACTAGTACCTTCAACGTCAGCAACTTTTTCCCATTTTTCCTCGTTCCATTTACGGTACAGACTATAATTTTCTATATCTTGCTCTTTATTAGCATCCCAAGTTATGTTGATGTGTTTTTCATCTGCGGCTACCTGAAAATTTGTCACTGGTTCTGGTAAAGGTTTTGTTTGACCTTTAACAGCGAAGCTAATTTTTCCTTCACTACCGAATAAGTTTCTAGCAGCAATGGCATAAAAATAATTTTCACCATCTTTTAAAGGAGTATTACCTAGCCCATCGATATACTCGGCTTTGTTATTGCCCTTTAGATAAGCAATTTCAACTAGCAAATCCCCAGAAGCCATTGAGCCTGCTTTACGGTATATTACATAACCACTCACATCTTTATCATTGCTAGCTTGCCAAGTTAGTTTAATACTTTTTACCATATTAGACTCTAATTGAAGACCCTTTGGTGAAGCGGGTAAATCTTTAGTGAGTACTAATATCTCATTTGACTTAGCTGTCTCGGTAAATTCATCAAAAGCAGTAATGCTATATAGATATTTTTTTCCATCTTGCAAACCATCGGTATCTATAATCGACACACGCGCTAAATCTGAAATTTTTCTTACTAATTTCCAGCCCGTTTGTTCTAATTCTTTTCGATAAAGGTTATACCCCCTACCGGCTTGTGCTTGACCCCACGACAATTCAGCTTTACGTAATCCTTTACCTTCTTTAGCAGACAATACTAGGGCGGGATGTGTGGTTAACGTTATTATATCTGAGGGTATACTCTCGCCATGTTCACTGTAAGCTGAAACATAAATTTGGAAACCGGCATTGGGAATAAAATTTTTATCTAAAACCTGGGTATAATTTAATTGATTTGTCTTAGCAATAGAATGAACTTTTTTCCATTGGTTATCATTTACCTTTTGATAAAAATGATAACCAACAACACCTTTATTATTTAACTGCGGCACCAAGTTGATTTTTATGCCATGTAATAAATTTTCTGATCCTAAAATAATGGGAGGTAATAAGTTATTATCTACAGCACGTGAAGATGCCTTCGCACTAACGATTTGTTTACCTTTAACTTCGCTGCCATTTTCTAGCACTAAATCTAAACGGTAAAATACTTCACCTTGAGCATCATCTTGGTACTGAGTTTCTTCCACACTGGTCACAAACTCAAACAAACCATCTGCAGACTTTCCACGGTAAACGTTGGTATAAAAAACAGCACTGCTCTCATTAATAGTCCAATTTAGCAATACGCCAGAACCTTTTGCAATGGCAGATATACTTTTAAAGTGCTCAATATCACTTTCAACTACATCAATCGAATCGTTGGTAAAATTAGCTTCTACCGAAGCGAAAATTTCGGTACTAATATCTTCTGCGAATCCAATTGCACGCTGCAATACATCACCTCGTCCGGTATAACTTTCTTGCCACGTTTTAACGACCCTACCACCAATAATATCAATTAAATTAATATTAACTTTCATCGAGCTTCCCAACTTATCCACATCGCCCGTTAAAATAAAATTAACGCCCATTTCTTGGCCATACGCGATAACAAGGTTGATATCAGAAACTTGCGCACCACCAATACGATGTAATACCGCTTCGATATCTCGTCTAGAAAGTACAGATATACCCGCAAACTTTCCTAACTCGACCTCTAACGAATAAAGTAAATCAGCATCAGCACCAATAGCATCCATACTAACGGGTCTTAAATTAAACAAGGCAATAGAGCTAACACTCTCAGCAACAGCCAACCAACTAAAACAAGACAGAAAGCTTATTATCAGCAGCCTTTTTCGTAGAACATTCATCCTTTAAACCTATTCCTTATCTAAATGAATGCTCATTTATGATAGTTTCTAAGTATTTTTTAGATTGATTAGTAATCGGAGAATTGACTACTGATTTCAGTTTTTCATCGAAAATTGCATCCACAAATTTTTCAATAGCATTTAAGTTTTCCTTGCGTCGTAAATATAAAGCCTCGCCTTCTTCAAAGTATTTTTTCTCTAGATTTCGTAAAGGTTGTAAAACACCACGGGATAATTCTTCTACAACTTCATTTGCCATATCTTGCAATAATTCAGTATCAGTCGAAATTTCTAATGGATCAAAAATCACATTAGCATCCTTAATTCCTTCATTTGAACTATCTTCAACAACCTTCTGGCGCTTAATAGTTTCAACGCGTTTATTAGCACCAGTAGCAAAGTCTACAATTTTAAAAGAGAGTTGGAAGAAGCCAACTTTCTTCATGTTCGTAACCCTATATTCTTTCTCTTCGTATTTAGGTATCATAATTTTTGCTGATGGAGCTTGTCGTAATTCTTCTTTTGAAGCTTTAGGGTTCATTGCTCTCCAATTTAAATAATCAATATTATCTGATATTTCTTCACCTACGATGTAACGAACGGTTTTAGAGCTGATAGACTCACTAGTATCGACTTTGTAAAGCAGCACACTGCCCATAATAGCGGTATTAATACCGTATAAACGTCCCATTTCTTGTGCACTTGACTCTGACACAACCCCTATTTGGCCTAGTTTCATTTCTTCTAAAATAGATTTTAAATTTTCACGCTCTAAAATAATAATATCTTTAGAGGCACTGTTAAATAAGTTAGCAATTAAGTTATTCGCAACTAATACACCGGCGTCTTGACCATATGAAGGACTTTTAAAATCAAATACTGCGATTCTCTTTCTAATACGTAATGTAATATCGTCTTCAACAACTTTTATTTTTTGAAATAGGTCGGGATAATAAGGGTTAAAATCATTTATCATCTTTAATAAGTACCAAGCTGAACCATGCTTACGTTGTTCACTTAGTTCTTCAGCTGTTATGTCTAATTTATCACTAAGAGATGCTTTTAATGCTGTCAATGTCTTATTTGGTGCACCACCATTAACAGTTTCAGCTTCTTTATAACTTGCAATGCTTTTCGCTAAATACCCATTAACCATGTACTTACGAGCTTGTGCTAATAAAGTTGATGTCCACTTCTCTTTTGCTATTACTAGCTCTTCTAAACAAAAATCATTATTAGCATCATAACTAAGTACTTTTTTACATGAACTAAAAACCATTGCCCAATTTTTATTTGATACTGCAGATTGAGCGAGGCTAATAAAATATTCTTTATTATTCTTTTTATTAGTTAATGAGATTAATTGCTTTGCTTTTGGGTTGTCACTCTTGATTGTGATTGCCTTACGAGCGAATGATAGCGTATTAACAAAATCATTGATTCGATATGCATCATTAGCTAGTTGTAAGTAAAAGCGACTACCCGCAATTTTAATTTTTTGACTAAGTTGAGTGGTATCTTCATAATTGGGGAAAAGTTGAGTAACTTTTTTAACCGCAAATTTTGCTTTTATCCAATCCTGATTTTTTATGTTTTTTTGTACATTAGCATATAACGCCTTTACTTTTATCTGCAAAGCTTCTTGCTTATTAGAGAGCAAGGTTTCTGCATTTAAATAAGAGCTGTGTTGAGGCAGTATAGACTTTGCTTTGCTCAATAAAGCATTTGCACTGTCAATGTTAGCTTTGTTTAATTGCCCATCATTTAAGACATTATTCATTTGTGTAATTATTTGCCCTACAGATTTTTGACGAGCTTCAGCTAACATGGCCGCATATTGTCTATTTTCGGGGTCATTTCTTACCGCTTTTTCCAAATAGGCGACCGCCTCAAAATACTTATGTGACTTCATCAATTGTTGCGAAATATTGTACTCGTTGCTTGATACTTTTTTTTCTGTACTAGCACAAGAAGATAAAATGCCTAATGCTACTGACATAACAATTACTTTTTTATTTAACATCTTTTATCCTAATTTATTATTAACGTTACATGATTAGCATTAACACTAATTAATTCGAGTTGATATTCTGATTTCAGGGGGCCGGCAAATATTTCATCGTAAAGTTGCTCTGGCCAGCCTTTATACTTAAGTAAATATTGGCTCTTATCAGGAGAGAACTTAATTAACTCCACATCTAACAAACCAGAGATGCTTTGTTTTAAAGATTGAGAAAATGATTTAGCATGTTGATAATTAGTCAATTGCTTTAAATCTAAATAAATAGAACGCGCTATATATTGTTCCTCCTGCCAAAAATCTAAAATTTCATTTTTTAATTTTATCCAAGCTTTTCTTACCAACTTCGTCGATAATTGCTGACCTACTTTTGCTAAATTACTTCCCGCTTTAGAGGCTTGCTGCGTTAACGTAGCAATGATTTTACCGTCGTCTGTTCTAGTAACATTGGTAACCATTGACAAACTATTAGAAGCGATACTAATCCCTTGAAAATCACTGCTATTACTCATTAGATCTGCATTAATTTCTAAAACAAAACCTGTTTGGACTTTTCTGGAGTTATCAAAAACTTCGAAGCCATTTCGATTTAAATTTGTAGTAAATAAAGACTTTAACGTATTGCCAATACTGGCATTGTTAGAATTTACCTTTACCGTTATGCGAGGTTTGCGACTCCAACCATTTACTTTTAGTATTTCTTTAATATCAACCAATAACTCTTGCACATCTACATTAGCTTCAATTTCAACTTCATAGGCACCGAAGTCATTAACTCCCTCAGTTAAAATAGTGTAATTAGAAATGTTGCCTGATGATGAGCTATAAATTTTATCTTGAGCGATAACAAAATCGTTAACTGTTGAGCGAGATTGGACAAAGGCTCCTGCGACTTGTTCGACGGCAGCACGTTTAGCGTTGTTTAATGCAATTGAGCGAGTTTTAGCTTTCTTCCCTTCAACTATGTCACTAATACCTTTGGCTGTAACAGTTTTAGCTTCAGCATTTACAGACAAAAGCAGGAGCATTAAAAAAGCGATAAACACGGTTTTCCCGATTAGGATGAATTTTTGGAGCATGGCTTCCCTTGCGTTTTCAACTATTAATGAACTCAAAACTAAATATAGTCTAATATTTACAATAAAATATTAGACTATTTTACATATTGATCAATTATTGCCTAATATTAGTATGAGCAAAGAAAAAACAACCAAATTTAATATTACAAAGCCAAGCCAAGTTATTAAAGGATACCTATTTATGAGAAAAGTCTCATTCAGTCACATTGCACTTTTCGTATTGCTGATTAAGCTTATTTTAGTTCCTGTTTACGCAGAGGAGCACGAGGGTATTCTTTCTGCAAAAGGTTTCGGCACTGTTGACATAAGCAATACCACCAGTAACTTTCAAGCAAAGATGATGGCAAAACGGGCAGCTTCTCTAGATGCTCAAAGACAATTAGCGGAGATGACACGCGGCGTCCAATTAACGTCAGGCACATCTGTAGAAGATTTTGAAGTCACTAAAGACATCATCGCAACTCGAGTTAAAGGACTAATAAAAGGTGCTTTTATTTTAACTGAGTCCGTTAAACCAGAAGATAAAACCTTTGTGGCAGAGGTAACACTAGCTATTTGTTTAACGAATGAGTCTGAAATCTGTAGCAAACGAGATTCAATAAAATCAATAAGAGATAGTCTCAGTGAAAAAAAATAGTTTCTCACTAACATTAATTAGCATTTCTCTGCTGTTTAGTTGGAACATTGTTGCTGTAAATCAGCAAGAGCAAAGTTTTGATGAAATAGATCGCATGTTAGATAAACAATTTAAACAAAAAGATACAGAAATAGACAGTTTATATAATGCTTATAGTGCCGCCATAGACGACGCATTTAATGGTATAACAAAAAAAATTGAAGTTAAATGGCCTAGTAATGTGAAACTCCCCACTAAAAGCACTTGGGTGGGCTATAGCAAAAACTTACAAACCCGCTCAGTAGTTGACTATCAGGCAGGAGAAGTTGTTATTGAAACACGGGTAACAAATAATGATTTAAGCCAAGCTAAACTCGAACTTGATGCTATGACAGAGAAACTTACTGCTTCTACTACGGCCTCAATAGAAAAATTAGATATTGTGACTCAAGCAATAAATAAAAATTTAAACAAAAAAGGGATTAAACCGGTTATTGAACCACAAAAAAATGAAAATATTTTAAAATTACTACTACCTAAAAAACAATTACTGAAGGTTGAACCAGTCGATATAACAAAACTGAATGCGGTTAAAGATACAGCGATATTAATTCAACAAGTTAAAGCAAAAGAGAGTTTACCAACTATAGCTTCTATATCGCCGATAGTAACGCCCCCTGTTGTGGCAAGCCCTACAATCGCCGCGACTCCTTCTAGTAAAAAATTAAACGCTCAACCTTTAATAAAAAAGACTCCCCCTCCCCCCTCAACGCCGGTGATTGAAGTTGAAGAACCGAAGATTAAATTGGACCTAGTGAAAACTGCCGATGGTCCCTTATTAAAAATGACGATTAAGTTTGTTAATAATTACCAAAAAGTATTGTTGGCAAATAATTTTGATGAAGTAAAAAAATTCTCCAAAAAATATGATGTCGCTATATCCGTAATTTTAGCCATAATTGAAACAGAATCGAGCTATAACCCAAGAGCGATATCTCGAGTTCCTGCATTCGGCTTAATGCAACTAGTGCCAAAAACTGCGGGGATAGATGCTCATAATTATGTTCATGGAAAAAAGAAACTTTTGTCACCTGATTATTTGTTTGATGAAACGAATAATTTGCAACTTGGTACTGCTTATTTCAAATTATTAAAAAGTCGCTACTTACGTAAAATAAATGACCCGAAATCTCGCTTTTATTGTGCTGTATCTAGCTACAATACTGGCGTTGGTAATTTAGCTAAAACGTTCACCGGTAAAAAAAACTTGTCTAAAGCGGCTAAAGTTATCAATAAAATGACTGCTGAAGAAGTTTATCTGTTCTTACTTGAAAACCTTCCTGCTGAAGAAACACGTAATTATCTTAAAAAAATTGTTAACCGTAGAGCTAAATATATACATTTCGATAACGAAAGAAAGGAAATTTAATAATGTTAAAAAATCTAATTGTATTCTTATTAACGTCATTAATGCTTAGTAGTTTCTGCGTAGTAGCTGATGATGTTATCCAAGGTAGTGATACTGGCGGAATAAATTGGTCTAAAGGCACTATATTTGCTAGTGGTTATGGAGTTTCGTCTGATAATACTCCAACCCGAAAAAAAAGGCTTTTAGCACGTAGGGCTGCACAAGTGGACGCTTATCGAAATTTGGCAGAAATTATATCTGGGGTGCAAGTTAGCTCTGAGACTACCGTACTAGATTTAGAGGCAACATCAGATATTATCCGTACTAAATTGAATTCTATAATTCGCGGAGCATTAATAACCAAAGACATTTATCAAAATGAAATTGCCCAAGTGGTTATTGAAGTAAAAATGGATGGCTCCTTTATTGAGTCTATCACTCAAAACGCTACTAATACCGCTAGCTCAAATTCGGTAAATACCGTGCCTTTATACGCTCAGCTATCTAACCAATATTCTTTAAAACATCTAACGTCTATATTTTCGATGCCGAGCTGGCAATTAATAAGTAAAGCACATGCGCAGACACTTCCCGAAGCGGAAACAGCAGCATCTTTATTACGAGAAATAAAAAGCAAGCTACACCAACTGACAAAAGAAGGTTTTTCACAATATATCGACGCTAAAATAGATAGCCTAGAAACTGGCACCAATTTCTCTGGATTACTAATTGATGCACAAGCCATTGACCAGTTTGAATTAGCTACTATACCAAGAATACGCACCCAAGATGGAAACGTAATATATCCCACTAAAGAAATGCTCAACAATAATGTCATTAGAAAACGCCCTGTTTCATATGACCTAGATCTTCGAGATGCCATGAATAATAAACGAATTGGTTACGCCCCTTATATTGTAAAAGCGATAGGGACTTATAAATCGAAACATTCAGATCTAGTCGTGACTGATGATGTCGCCCTCTTTATAAGAAATAATTTAGATCTTGCTAAAACCTTAGATGAAGGCCGAGTAATGATTGTTGTATCTCCATGAAAAAATAATTTATAGGTTAATTCATCTTTATGCAAAACATCTTCAGGTATATCAAGGTATCTAATAAGAATGAAAATTCAAAAAGGTTGTGTATCGGCGGCATCTAAATTAATTGACCACATAAGTTATCCATACTATACCCATAATGAAGCAATACGGATTTCACATAAGTTTGAACATAAAGGAGAAGTGAGTGAACAGCATTAATATTAAACTTTTGTTTAGTGTAGCCATTACAGTAACGTTTCTAGTCAGCTGTTCTTTGAGTACTAAAGGTACTGTGGCCATTACAACTCCCATCAGAACATTAGAAAACATGACATCAGGAGAGCAAGATAAACTTGAATTAGAAGACACACCTAAGATCATTGCAATTGCTCGATTATCAAATAGTACAACTTCAATTGAAGCATCTTCATTACTAAGAGAGATATTGCAAAGTCACCTTTCCAATAAAAATTTTCAGTTAGTACACACAAAAGAAGTCGATTTAAAAAATCCTGACAATAATTTATCTCCACAACAACTAGCACAAACTCTTGGTGTTGATGCAGTTGTAATAGGGAACGTTATTGAATATGAAAGGTTTTACGCAGGTTTATATGCCCATATTAAATTAGGTGTAAAAATAGAATTAATATCTAAAGAGGGTAAAACCTTATGGAAAAAAAAGGAAGTCATTACATCAAGGGCAGGAGGAATTTCTACCACTCCATGGGGAATATTACTAAATGCTGCGTTGGCTGCCCAGCACCTAGAAGACAAGAATTTGTTTGCTGCCGCTGATGAATTAGGCCGATCAATTGCTAATAAATTTCCAGAGCCTGGTGGTTATATTGGTACCACACTGCCAAACATTGAAATGGTTATTCATGACGGTGCCAATAAGTGGCTTAAATATAATGATAACTTAACGGTCGGTATAAAAGGTCAAGCAGGCCTAAGGGCTATATTAGATATAGAAGGTATTGGTTCATTTGACCTAAAAGAGCAAGAACCTGGCTTTTATAAAACAGATGTTATTGTTGATAAACGCTGGAACGCCGAACAAAAAGTGGTCATTGGGAAGTTAATAGATAACAAGGGGCAAATTACCCAAATGATCAGTACCACAGGATTAGTAAATTTTGACAACGTAAAACCAACGGGAGTGAACCTACTAAAAGTTGACTTTGCCACCATTGATGAAGTGAAGCTGTCATGGAAAAGTAACAATCAAGAACAAGTGGAATATAAAGTTCTGGTGAGTTCACCTGAGAATAACTTAGCAAAAACAGCCAATATTACAAAAGAAAACAGCATAATTATACCCGGTAATTTTGAGGCTTTCACAACGCTAAATTTCTCAGTTATTGCCTTAGATCATGCGAAAAATGAAAGCATTAAAGCCGAAGTATCAGCAAATGTATTTCCTATAAAATTAGCGAATACCACAATATTAAGTAGCACCCTATCGGGCTCTTTCCATGGCGTTAATATTTTAAGCAAAGAAAACAGTCCTTATATTGTCGCCTCAAATACGGTATTTACAGAAAACTCAACGTTGATAATTGAACCCGAAGTTAAAGTTAAATTCAAAAAGGGTACGAGTATAACAGTGCAAGGTTTAGCCTATTTATGGGGTAACACTAAACAGCGGTCAAAAAACATAATTTTTGAAAGTGAATCAGCCCTCTCTCCAGCTAAGAGGCTATTAACAATAAATAGCACTAAAACAATTGAAATCAATGGCCTACACTTAAAAAACACAGGGGTGGCCATTGAAGTAAAATCAGGTTCCCCTCGATTTGATCATTTATATTCCGACAACGCAAAATACTCTGCTTTAACAATTAACGGGCATGCCAACGTCAAAATAAGCAACTGTCAATTAAACGGAAGCTCTACCAGTGCGATTGTATTATCTGGTCGGTCACGCTTAGCGTTAGAGCACTGTAAATTTATAAATAACCAGCCATTTCACATTCAAAATTCATCGGCATTCCCCGTTATTGCTAAAGATGTAATTTTTGATAAAAGCACTAAAATGCCCGTATTAGGTGCTTTAGAAACTAATTAGTAAATTAACTGAGATAAATAAATGAACAAATTCCTTAGCATTACCATTATTTCGTTGTGTTCATTAACTGCCATGGCAAAAGATGGCCAGTTCGTAGAGCTTGTTGGTACTACTGGTGAAGTCAACTGGACTAAAGCGACAGTTTCCGCCATAGGCTATGGTATTGCAGGAGAAGGGAAAAAAGCGAACATAGCACCTTACCTTGCTTGTCGCGCAGCTAAAGTTGATGCCCAAAGAAATTTATTAGAGTCATACCAAGGAGTTAGAGTAACAGCAACAACATTAGTTAGTAATTACATGTTAACGAGTGATGAAATAAAATCAAGTGTAGAAGGAACCGTTAAAGGGGCAATAATTAAAAGCAGAACGAACCGCTTAGATGGTTCTTGTAAAGTCGTCTTACAAGCAGCACTTCGCGGGAAAATATCAAAATCTATTTATCAAGATTTATATCAAAAAGAAGTATCCGCTAGTATCTTTCCAAGTTTATGGTCTAGTTGGATCAGTACAGCCCATGCAGCCACATACCCTACGGCAACAAATCAACAAATCAGTGAACACTTAAGCCAGCTTGATAAACGCATCTCAGACCTTGAACAAGGTGTAAAATCTAGAACGGTCAATAATGTTAAAACTCATGATATTTCAGGTATTATTATCGACGTTAGAGGTACAGACTTTACCCCATCACTCAACCCTAAAATACGTAAAGCTAGTGGTGACATTCTTTACCCAAACAAAAGTGAAACTCAAGAGATTATAGACAATGGACAATTAGTCTCATTATTTTCCAATGACATTAATTTTGCAATGGATCATCCCATGGTTGGTGATACTCCCTTGTTAATCAAAGCGAAAAAAACGTGGAAAAACCAAAAAACGGAAATTGCCTTATCGGATAACGACGCTCAAAAGATAACCTATTTAGTGGATAGGGACTTATTGAAAAATATTGGTGTGATTATAGTTTTAGAATAAGGATTTAAAACGTAAACCATGTAAATTCTCAATCACACTAACATCTAAATGAAGGGTGCTAAAAATTGGTTTCAATCGCTTAACTGGCCGCCAATTCTTTTAAATTTTCCCTGCCCTAATTAAAAATACTTAACTGATTGATTTCGTCTACAGGACTTGGTTTATAGAAATAAAAACCCTGGATCAAGTCGCCATTACATTGATTCACAATGTCAGCTTGTTCTTTTGTTTCAACACCTTCGATAATAGTTTCCATATTTAAAGATTGTGAAATTTGCAAAATAGCGGGAAGCAGTTTTTGTTTTTGTTCATCAGATTCTATATCTATAATGAAAACACGATCTACTTTGAGAACGTCAAACGGAAAATCCAGTAAATAACTTAATGAGGCGTAACCCGTGCCAAAATCATCTAACGCAATTTTAACACCGCTACTTTGTAACAATTCAAAATTAGATCTTACACTTTCAATATCTCCAACAAGCGCACTTTCTGTCATTTCCAACTTTAAAAAATTACCTGGAAATTCATTTAACTTTATTAGGTTTATCACTTTTTCGGCTAATTTCCTATCTCCCCAATGTCTAGCTGAAACATTTATTCCTACACTAAACTTAATGTCAGGATGCTGTTTTCTCCATTGCCCGATTTGCTGACATACCGCGGTCATAACAAAATCGTCCAAATCAAGAATAAGCCCAGTTTCTTCAGCTAATGGAATAAAGTCTCCTGGGGATATCATTCCATTCTCTGTTGGCCAACGAATTAATGCTTCAAAGGTTTTTATTTCACCCGTGGCAGCTAAAACAATGGGTTGAAAATACATTACTAGTTTCTTTTCACTTAATGCTTGTTTTAATTTTGGTTCGAGTTTAAATTTCGCTAACGTTTTTTCATGCTTAGCTTTATCGTAATAAGCGACCTGCATTGTGTTCTTAACGGCCAAATCGCAAGCAAATGCTGAATTGGCAATCAATTGTCCTGCATTATTCTGTTTAGATGTCGTAGAACAAATACCCAAGTGTATTTGGCCAACGCCTTTGATAGATTCATCATTAGCTGAACCGGTTTCATTGAGAGGGGCTAACACTTCTGTTTCAATGTTTAATTGCTCAGTTAAAAAACGACATTGTTTAGCCACTGAATAAACGGCTATAGCGTCATCAGCTAAACGGCCAAAGAAATAATTTTCTCCCGCAAAGATAGTTTTAAGAATATCCACACAGTGTTTAATGTGTTTTTCGGCATATTCAAGGCCAGTACTATGAGATAACTGGTGAAAAGTAGTGAATTCAAAATAGTAAACGGCAAACGTTGTCTCAGGATTTTTGATCATTTCAGCATCGAGGGAGCCTAAAAATAAATCTGGTTTGGCTAATTGGGTGGTCACATCATAATCACGATAAAAGTTTTTCTCTATTTCAATAAGTCGTTTCTTGGCAAGTGATGCTTTGACTTTTGCTTTTAATAAAACAGGATTAAACGGCTTAAGTAAATAGTCATCAGCCCCTAAATCGATTGCTTTAACGACATCCTCTACGTCACTCAGTGCCGATATCATAATAATTGGAATATGGATAAAGCGTTGTTCAGATCTCAGTCGTTTTAAAACCTCATAGCCATCCATTATAGGCATCATGATATCAAGTAAAATCATGTCAAAATCTTGCAATTCGACTTTATTGATCGCTTCTAGTCCATTTTCTGCTTCAACAATATTTTTTAGACCAATACGTTTAAGTCGACGAGTTAAGGTATATCGGTTGTCCTCATTGTCATCAACGACAAGAATAGCGGCATCTTCGTTCATTTGAATTCTCCTATAAAAGAGGTGATTTTTGACATTAAACGCGTTAAATCTACTGGCTTAATATCAAAATCGTCTGCTCCTGCATCAAGCGCTTCCTGCTTATGTTGATCCATGGCATGTGCTGACAAAGCAATAATAGGGATATGCTTGATACTCGGCTCATTTTTAATAACTTTAATTGCTTGCCACCCATCCATAACAGGTAAACTTAAATCCATTAAGATGAGATCTGGAATTTCTTTAAGACATAACTCAACACCTAATTGCCCATTTTCTGCAATAAGTACTTCGAACCCTTTACGTTTCAACCGACGGGATAACATATAAATATTATCTTCATTGTCTTCTACATAAAGTATCTTCATCATTATCCCTTTTGACTTAAAAACCTTGAGAATATAGCTTCAATATCATCTTTATTTATCGGTTTAATTAAGTATTCATCCGCGCCTAAATCTAAACCTTTTTTTCTTTCTTCTTGCATTGTAACGACAACAACAGGAACATCGGTTAAATCACTATCCGACTTAATAATAGTTAGCGTGTCCCAACCATTTAACCCCGGCATATTAATATCAAGAGTGATTAAGTGAGGTTTCCTTTGCCTTGCTTTCGTTAACGCATCAGTTCCATTTAGCGCAACATCAACCTCAACGCCTTGTTTAACAAAATAATGCTTAAGCATTTCAATCATATTCTCATCATCTTCAACAATTAGAATATAAGGTTTTCCTTCATCCTCAATCGAAACTGTAGGTAAAGAGCTTTCTATCTGTTTTTCAGCTTTATCTTCAACGATACCCAAAGGTAAGTTGACCGTAAAAATGGACCCTTTACCGGCTTCACTTGAAACGGTTATTTTGCCTCCCATTAGCTCGACAAACTTTAAACTAATTGATAACCCTAAACCTGTTCCTTCGTATTTTCGTGTAGAAGAAGAGTCAACTTGCTGAAAGTCTTGAAATAACATGCCCAGCTGTTCTTCATTCATGCCTATACCTTCATCGATAACACTAAAAGAAATGGCTGGTTTTGTTCCAAAAGATGAAGGTGAAACCAGTAAGCATATTTTTCCTTTATCCGTAAATTTACAAGCATTACTAAGCAGATTTAACAGTATTTGTTTTACTCTCGTACTATCGGCATACATCTGCTTGATTTTTTTATCAATAGAAACCACCATTTGATTGGAGTTTTTAGCGGCCAATGGCTCTACTATTCGTTCTATGTCTTTAATAAACAATGTAAGTTCAAAATTTTCTGGATAAAGTTCCATTTTTCCAGCTTCTATTTTAGATAAATCCAAAATATCATTAATTAATGATAGTAAATGTTTACCCGCTCGTACAACTCTCCCAAGAGGATCCTTATAATCGTCATCACCAAATTCTTCTGCATCTTCTTGCATCATTTCAGTGATACCTATTATTGCATTGAGAGGCGTTCTTAATTCATGACTCATCTTAGCTAAAAACTCTGATTTTATTTTATTAGCTTGCTCAGCATCAGCTTTCGCTTTCTCTGCTTCAGCTTTCGCTTTCTCGGCCTCAGCTTTCGCTTTCTCGGCGTCATCTCTATTTTTTTCGGCGGCATTTTTTGCTTTAACTAATTGTTGCTCAGCTTTAAAAATATTCTTTTCGATATTCCCCAGAAAAAACCAAAACAAAACAAAGACAACAAGTGCAATTACCGTAAAAGATATATGATTGACCAAAAGTGAGAGTTCATAAGCTGAATATTTTGATGAATTATCAACAACAATGAGCATAAAGGCTGTCGCTTCATTATTCATAAAATGAATAGGTAATAACGCGAATTGTTTGGGCACTTCATTCGCGCCGACAAACTCTCTTATATACGTTTCTTTTTGATATAAGTATTGTGTTGTATCATTAAATATTGAAGACAAAACATCAGCATCAAATCGACTCATAGTGGCTGAAGCAACAATAAAAGAATCGAATGATTTCCAATAACCTTGTTCTTTTATTTCACTCATTCTCTGCTGGTAATCGTTTTGTTCGACAATACTTTTATGCGTTAATAAATGTATGTCTATATTATTAGTGTCTGCGAGCGAACTGGTGATGCTAGATAAAGGCTGAGTTAATTGGATAAAACCGACAACTTCGTTTTCATATTTAATGGGAAGCACCGCATTTAATGTAATTTCGCCATCTGATGAAACCGAAATACCATGTTCAGCAGTCTTTGATTGTGCAACGATTACTAACTGTTGACTTAACTCCATTGCCTTAAAATTGTCTTTTGTCGAAAACAAAATATCTGAAGAAGGTGAAAAAATAGTAACCCGACTCAGTGACAAATAAGAAGAAACTGACTGATTAAAACGTATTGTGGCGAGGTTTGCTTGTCTCATTTTTTTACTTTTGAGTAAGCTCCCTAACTGTTGTTCTTTGATAAAAAGAGCAGAATCTTTTAGCATTTGATGACCGATATCTACTCGGTCTTTGTATAGTCGATCATCAATTTTTTCAACTAAATTAGCTAAAGATTCCGAACGTTCGTAACCCGACCATACTTGAAAAGTCAACGTTACAACCAACCAAAGTGAAACAAAAGCAGAAGCTAAGCCAATAAAAACAGGACGCCTTAATTTATGTTGGCCAGCAAGAAGTTGCCCTAATTGTTTTTTCATTTATTTCCTCTTAGGACTAGTTGCCCCTCACTCATACCTAATAACCATACCCTATTTAGGCCTAAACCATTTTTTTCATAACTAATAGTTTGTTCAAGCCCTACATCAAAGGATTTAAGGTTTCTTATTTCATCAATAATTAATTCTCTATCTAAATTACTTGTTGAGTGTTTTACCCAACCGACCATTCTTTCAAGCACTTGAAAGGGAAAAATAATAACATCAACTACTGAATCTCCCTGTAAGACGTTAATAACATTAAAAACTGATTCAGCAATTATTTTTGCTGATAAAATCCCCTTTAAAGACTGACTGTTAAGTACAGTATTTGCACCGTACTTAATTAAAATATCACTCGTTTCTATCGTTAAAGGTAGTTGAAGATGCACAGGTACATCAACAATAAAGCGAATGTTTTTATTTGCCTTTATCTCTATTAATGTAATTAAAACCTCTGCACCAACATAAGGTAAGATAATAAAGTTAAAGTCTGGTCGAGCTTTGTAAGCATCATTGATAAATAATGAAGCAGAAATGTAGCCTTCCTTGATTATAATCAACGCTCCATTTGGTAAAGCGTTTAAAGGCTTATTAATGCTAATTTCAGTTTGGGTATCTCCCTTTTTAATGCGTTCGGTTACTTCTCCTTCATTCAAATAAAACAGTCGCTCGTTTGCTCGTGATATTTGCTCAAATAATTGACTATTCTCTTTCTGAGAAAAATAGTCGACCGAAGAAAAGTAGTATGAGTAACGTTTTTCAGCTTGTGTACCGATAGCATTTTCAGCTGAAATCGTTGAAGATAAAACTAGCGTATTTAAATTTACCGCGCTTTGAATAATTGCTTGACCGACTTTTCCTTGATAAGGATTTAATACTGCAATAACATTTTTTCTCGTGATCAAACGTTCAACGTTGCTTTTTGCCCTACTGGCAACGCCTTGATCATCAAGCACTAATAATTTCAATTGATATGCTTTTAATTTATTAAAGCTATTATACGATTCGAAATAAGCTTGAATTGCATTTTTATAATCAATACTATATTGCGCATTAATACCGCTTAAATTCAAAGTAGCACCAATAACAATATCTTTAGCCTGAGTATTTGAACTAAAGCAACAAAGATAAAGTAATGAAAATTTAAGAATAAATAAATAAAGTCGTTTCACAGAGTACTTTTTTATTAACTGATAATCTAAATATGAAAGGTAAGTGGTTTTTGTCAATGTTTATTAAAATTTAAACATATAAAAATTACATGGTTATCTACATTTTCGAGCGTTAAAATTAAGCTGTAAATTCAATTATGCAATGGCGTAAAGAAAAGTATGCTAACCATGATTATTGACAGTATTAAATGAATACGTTTGAGTAGATTTAAGAAAAACGAAATTTTCATCGCTAAAGCCCGCCATATATAATGATGCTAAAAAATGTCGTAATTTAAAATAAATTAATATTACTTTTCCGAAACTATGCCACTTCTTTGGCATATACTTCTATGACGGCGCCAACTTTTCTATTCAGTTAAGTCATATATTGGGTTTAAGGGTGACAATAATCTTATGGATTAAACATGAAGATTAATTAAAATAGTTCATACTTTTGCAGTGTAAACAACAAACATCTTTGATTGAATTTTATACATTTATCGTCCATAATTCCTACTTTAAAGGACTAAAAACCTACATCTTACAATTAAGGTACATAAATTGTTTAGCAACACCAATTACTCATATATTCTACTTATTACTTTCTTATTTTTCAGCATTGAATTGACCGCACAAGAAAGTAATGCCCCATCGTATTCCAAAGTAAGTTTTAACAAATCAAAAATAGGTGAAAGGCGTATTGCATTAGTTATTGGCAATAGTGCATATAAGAATTCCCCCCTTAAGAATCCCGAAAATGATGCGAAAAGTATCGCAAAAAAATTACGTGAATTTGATTTTGAAGTAATAGAAATAGTTAACCAAAATAGAATTGAAATCTATAAGGCAATTAAGCGATTTGGTGAAAGGCTAAAACAGTCAGATGTAGGCTTATTTTACTATGCAGGTCATGGCATGCAGGTTAATGGTGAAAATTATTTAATCCCAATAAATTCACCGATAGAATCCGAAGATGAGGTTCCTTACAACGCCATTAATGCTAAAGAAATATTGGCAAAAATGGAAAGTGCTAGAAGTTCGGTAAATATCGTTATTTTAGATGCTTGTCGTAACAACCCTTTCCCTAGTAGTTTCAGATCAAATAGTAGAGGATTAGCAAGAATTGATGCTCCTGTAGGTACTTTAATCGTCTACTCAACTGCCCCGGGACAAGTTGCAGCTGATGGCGATGGCGATAATGGTTTATTTACCAACCACTTGCTCAAGCAAATGTCTAAAGCAAATACGGATATAAGAGATGTGATAATGGCGACTCGTGCTGATGTTATTGAAGCGACGAGTGGTAATCAAGTACCTTGGGAATCAAGCAGTTTAGTTAATAAGTTTTATTTTTCAAATAATCCCATTGAACCCACACAAATAAAAACACCAAGTATTAGTACAAACACTGCAAATAATAACCTTGTACAACGTGCTTCTAGTTCATCATTCGAAAATGAGTTGTCTATGTGGAAAGTTATTCGAAATTCTACAGATCCTGCTGAACTCAATGCTTTCATAAATAAATTTAGCCAAGGTGTTTTTACGCAAATAGCAATAGATAGATTAGCCACATTGACCCAACAACAAAGTACAAATAAAGCACTTTTTATTGATACCAATCCAGTTAATGCAAACATAGAATTCATCGATGAAAATTTCACTTATAGTTATGGTATTTCTCTTCCTAAAAAAACATATAAAATAAAAATAACCGCTAAAGGTTTTGAAACGGTAGAGAAACAAGTTAATTTAAATCAAAAAGAAAACTTCTATTTCACACTGGAACAAAAAACGGAAAAAGACACAAAAATAGCAACCAAAACTGCCGATAAAAATGAAATCACCATAAATGATGTCACTTTTTTGATGAAAACCATTCCCCAAGGTGTTTTTATGATGGGCAGTAATAGTAGAGCTTCCCAAAAACCTCGACACAGAGTTGCTATTAAGTCATTTATGTTGATGGAAACAGAGGTAACATGGGCATTATATCAACAATGCATAAATGCAGGAAAGTGTGATAAAGGCATAGACGATAAAGGATTCGGTAAAGAAGAGCACCCAATTATCAATGTTAGCTGGAATAAAGTCATTCAACAATTCATCCCCTGGATAAACAAACAAACGGGTCAAAACTTCCGACTCCCATCGGAATCAGAGTGGGAGTATGCAGCTCGAGCTGGTACTACTTCAAATTTTTATTGGGGAAATAAAATAAAATGTAGTCAAGCTAAATACAATGGTGGTAAAAGGTCAAAGTGCTATTTTAAAAATAGCAGTAACCGTTACACAGGAACAGTTAAGGTGAAGTCGTATTCTGCCAATGCTTTTGGTTTATTTGATATGCACGGAAATGTCGCTGAATGGCTTCAAGATTGCCGCAGCAAAAGCTATAGCAAAGCATTAACTAATGGCTTACCAAATTTCAATGGCGACTGCGATAAACGTATGGTGCGAGGAGGCTCTTGGTTATCTGACTCATCAGAGTTAAAAGTAACTAATCGCGATAGAGGTACAGCTAAAAAGTCTTACCAAGAAATAGGGTTTCGTTTAGCTAAAAATATTTAATGCCAACTTATAAAAGAGCATTAATAAAATAACCTTCAATTATGTTGAATCTCATTACAATCATCCAATTGTAATGAGATTATATAGAATAAAGTCACAATAACTTTATAGTTGATTCATGTGCGGTTCTTCTTGATAAATGAGTAAAACGAGAAATTTATGTATAAACTTTTTTGTTTGATTTACCTTTGTATCGTATCTGGTATGTGCTTTTCTGCTGATTTTTATGGCCAAGCAATAAATAAAAACCAGATTGCTGCAAAAGAACAAGCAATTGCAGATCTGCAGCAAAATATTTATGTGAATGTTGAAAGTGTAAGTGAAAGCTACCAAACCAATAATGGCATTGATATGTTTTCGGCTAAAAGTACCCTTTCATCATCTTTGCCTATATTAGGACATAAAACCGACTGCTATAAAAAGTCAGAATATTTTCAGTGTGACTCTTCGCTCAAAACACATCAAAGTAGCTCTTTGTATATCTCAGCAATTCAAGAAAAACAAAAAATTATAGACAATACTTGGCATAAAACTAAAAACATAACCTCAGCTCATACTAAGTATGATGAGTTAACGACGTTATTAAGATTGATACACGAGGTACAGCAATTAACTTTAGTACTAAAAATGTTATCACCTGAGGCTATTATCCCACCTAGTCCTATAATTACGGTCACAATTAAAGAAGAATTAAGCAATCTAGAAAAAACAGCAGATAGTTTATCTATGGCTGCATTATTATTGACAAAAAACATTACTCAGAAAAACATTTTAATAAAGCCATTTCTCCCGTACCTTTCCTACGACATTACACCTTTTTCAAGTGCATTACTGACACAATTAAGTTCAAAAGTGTATTCAACGAATAATGAGAGTGATGCACTTTATACCCTTATTGGAAAATACCGAATCAATAAAACCATTTTACAAATTGAAAGTCAGTTAATAAATAAAAAAGGCGAAGTCATTGATGCAGCAGTGGTAAATTTAAATAAAAAGCTATTTAATGTTGAAGAATATACGCCACAAAATTCTAATTTCGAACAAATGCTCTTAAATGGAAAAATAATTAATCAAGATTTCAAAGTAAAAATCACATCAAATAAAGGCAGCCGAAATTTACTCTTTAATAATGCTGAATCTGTGAGTTTAATGGTAAAAGTGAATAAGCCTAGTTATTTTTATATTACCGGCCATATGGATAATGAAAAAGGTAAAATAAGTTACTTACTTGAATTAAATAATAGTTCAACTAATGAAAAGTTTATTCAATATTTAGGCTATGACGAAGTCAATCGTTGGGTATTATTGGGTGAGTTCGAGGTGAAGCCACCTTTTGGACAAGAAAGCCTACAACTCATTGCTTCAACAAGCAAACCATTAGATTTAATACCAAATACTCAGTACGACGGCACTTATTATCGTTTGCAAAATAATACAAAACAAGCGGTAGCCAAAACACGTGGCTTAGTCATGAAAAAGACAAAAATGAAAAAGACAGATTTCGAGGTAGCAGAAGCCGTATTAATTTTAAGAACGGTTAGATAAGAGAGTGTTGTCATACCCTAACACTAATGATTAATATTACCTTTAAGGGCTTGGCTACTCTCTTGTAAATACTTGTCTAATGCTGTGTCTACTTTTAAATGCAATAACGTAATATCTTGGGCTGTAAGTACTTTTTTAAACTCAGCTGATAAAGTTAACTTAAGATGATTTTTTCCGGCTACAGTGACCATCTCTTGTTCAGTAATATTAACGCTACTAAATGTTACTTTAGATTGGGTTTTGATTTGGTCATTAATTAATAAATAATTTTCTAGTTCTGATATCGATTGAAGCTCTAACCCTGCAAATTTTTCTGCTATTTCTCTAAGTAATATCTTCTTCGCTTCACTTTTACATTGTTCAATTAATGAAACAATCTCACAAGGATAGGTAATACTTCGGTTGACGCTCTCAAGTGAGGTGTTTTTTTCTGTAATTAGCAGTTTTATACTTTTTCTTTTATTGATTATATTTCGTTTTAATTCGCTAAGATTGAAGGCTAAATTATCAAGTTGTTTACGAGTTTTTTTGTGACTATTAGTATATTCATTTAATTTAAACCGAGTATTAGTTAAATCAGAATTGATTACAGCTTCATCCAGTTTTAAGAATTCTAAATCAAGCTCACTAGGATCATTATCTAATTTTTTATCTAACCTGTTTTGTTTACGTACTAATTGGGCCAGAATTGACTCTGTCGATGTGATCTGTAACTGAAGTGTCTGCAATTGTTGTTCTAATTTAGTTTCTATAGCTAATAAAACATTAGCTTCACTGGCCTCTGTTTTAAATTGATGCACTATTTGATTAAGCGTTTCATTTTCTTCAGCTCTTATATTAATAGATATAAAACTGGTGAATAAAAAAGTAAACAAAATAATCTTATACATCATTAATAACAACCTTTTAAACTGAAATCATTAATAATATTAGTGCACTATTAATACTCCGTAAATAATATAGTAAATTTATTTTGTAAAAACGTCATTGCTTTGATGAACAACTTAATAATGACCCACTGAACCTCTTTGGCTATCAATTTATCTTCTTTTATCAACATTTACAGCCAACGATAAACAAATCAGTAAAGCTTAATATAGAGGCTATCAGTGGCTTAAAATTCGCCATAGAAAGTGATTGAATAGTTGTATTTTAAATAAGAAATCACTGATGTGATATCCTACAAGGTCACCAAACGCATTTTACCCTTAACTTTACATCGCTCATTTAATTCAACTTGAGTTGTGTTGCCCTGCTTTACTGTTTGTTTTACCACGAGACCTTGAGCGCAAACTTTTTCATCGCTGAATAACTTTACCGGCATATTTTTCCAAAAGTTAAAATGAGAATCGAATGTAGCGTTCACTTCTTCGCCATCAATTTCTAGTGATTCAGTACTAAGCAGTGGGAAACGTTCATGTAATTTCACGTAAAGCTGGTTGTTAATAGATTCTTCTTCTGAACTCTCAATATAGGCATCAAATGAAATAAGTATGCTGCCATTATCTGCATCGATTATACGAGCATAAACCTCTTCACTTCTATTATTGGATGACTTTCTAACGATCTTTTCACCAACCAACATACTTTGTGTTTTGACTAACTGAGCTGCTTGCCAAGCACATTTGTCGGTAACCATCAGTTCACAAATTTTTAATGAGTCTAGTTGATCGGCTAATGTGGCTCGTTCTACAAGTTGAAAGCGATTACGCGCTCTGACTTGTTTATCCATTATTTGATGATTTTGTAAAATGTCTTTGCATTCAATTCCTGTATTTTGATCACACGCAAAAGGAAACAATGCCATAATTAATCGTTCGCTATTATCTAAGTGATGAGGAGTGCTTCGATTAACTTGAATAGTTTTGCTTGTCGTTTCTCCTGACTCATCTTGTACTTGTAAGGTAATGACATTATTGCCTTCAACTAGGTTCACTTCATGACTTATATGTAATCGCTCGCCACTACTATTAAAACTTTGCTTGTTTATCGCATATGAATTTATGTTTCGAGTGCTTTCAAGCCAGGCTGAAAGTATCCAGGTATTTTCTTGCGTGGTCACTAATTCACTAGCATTTAATTCAATGGTTAACGGCTGTGTAAACGTCACGGTCCTTTTTAGGAGTAGTTTATTGCCTGCATTATCTTCTGCACTAATTTCAAACGAGGTTCCTGAAGCGATAAATGAGAATTCAACATATTCATTAATTAGCGTTTCATCTGAATTTTGTTTTGTTAAATTCACCTGTCCTTCACCAATATTAAACCACTTAATTCCAGATATTTTATCTGAAATCACCCCTTCTATTTCAACCTCTCCAAACTCATTTTCCTCAATACGTTTAATCGCAATTTCTGGTTGAATGATATCAATAGGGTTGAGCATTTTTTTAGATGATTTATTGCCAAAAATGTCTTGTGCTTCAATGACTATTTCTGGTTTATTCGTGGTTAATAGGGTATTTATATGAAGTTCTGGTTTAGCTCGTTTTATGCTAACAGGCGTTTTACCAACTTGAGTCACGTCTTGCCATATATATTCTTCACCATTAATCCAAACCTTGTTAATGAATGTGTCGTCTTTAATAATTAACGATAACTCTCGCCCTTTCTTATTTGACCATTGATTTTTCAACGCCTCTGTTTTTGAACCTAAATGGAATGTAGGCGCGGTATGTTCTTTGTTTTTTATATCTTGTAATTCAATGCGTGTTTTATTTAAGTAAAACTCTGCTTTAGTGGACGGAAATTGAGCTATTGATTGTTTTAAGTGTTTTTGAGCTTCAATGAACTTACCTTGCTGATAAAGTACAACACCAAGCTCGCGGTTTGGAAAATAATTGGTGATGAAATGCATACCTAATGTATAAACCCTTCTCTTATCTTTACTACGTTTACTTATGGCTGTAGTTAAGTCATTAGCCGCCTCTTGCCACATCAAGCAATCAGCGAAAGACAACCCCCTTTCGTAGTAGTCAAACCAATCCCCTAAGAAAGTACCTCGGGTTTTACCGCAACATTGGCTACTCCCCTTTGTACAGGCTGGTGTATTAGTAACGCTAGTTGCCGAGACACTTTTATTGCCATTAGATTGGCAACTAAGTAATAAGAAAAACGACAAACCGATAAAAGTTAATTTTCTAAATTGCTTCAATGTATGCATTTTGTTTTCTCTTTATTACCCATTATTGGGGTTGTTGTAGCAATATTGTTTCAGCCATAACTACGGTCTTATTTACTAACAATGTTATCAGCTTTTGTTTGTTTTTATGACGAGCAAAAATAGTTGCAACTCTACGAGTTTCATTCATCATTGGATTAATAAAGGCGATAAGTACTTCACCTTGATAAAAACGTTTATCTTGAATAATTTTCTGCTGATGGATGACTAACTGATTCTCCATTACCTGCCATTCCAAGCTATTTTTATTACGAGTTGAAAAACCATTTTTACAATTTTCAAGAACTCCAGACTCACAAAGAATACTTTCATTGAAAATCAGTTGTTGGTTAGATACATCAATCACTTTTATATTAAGTTGTTCAGATAACATCCTTAAAAATTGACTATTGAAAGCCATACAATATTTTTCACAGGGTATTCCATACACACCAATACCTAATATAGATGATTTTGTAAGTAGCGGAGATTGTACGAATCGATGAACCTGTTTTTTTCCGGTAATGTCTACAATATTAATTTGACACTCTATTTCTGCGCAAAAATAATGTAATAGTTTTTTTGAAAGTCTATATTGAAAATTTCCTTTATTATCTGACGCGGTATTTTCAGAAACCAACAAATGAAGCGGTAATTCATTGCTACCAATATTCAACTTTCGAAGGGGAGCTAAAGCGTAAACGTTAATCTCATCATCAAGAGAGTAAATTGTTATTTCTTCTTTATACCTGCGCCCATAATTTTTGATGTATGCATAAGTGAGGTTAAAATAAGCTCTTGCTGTGGGTAATTCCCAGAAGGATGTTGTTAATGCCTTTATGTCGACTTCTTTTTTATTATTCCTATTGTCTAATACAAGACTGTCGCTCGGCGTATATGTAAACTCAAAAGAGCTTGCATCAAACTTAAGTTCTGCCTCATCAATTTGTTCTGCAAAAGCATTTAAACGGATCAATACAAAAAGTAAAACTGGCACAAGTACCAACTTTACTTTTTTTTTCAAAAAAGAGTGGCTAATCCCTCTCATTTAGAAACGGTAAAATACTGAGCCAAGAAGTTGATGTTCTTCAATATTTTGAGAAAAACCTAAAAGTGGCATTATCGACTTCCCAGTATCATTACTAAATCGGTACTGGTAAGCAATATCAAAAACAAGGTGCTCATAAGCAATACCACTACCTACAGAAACACCATAAGTATTATCAGAGCTGCCCTCCGCTGCAGCAGGATCAATAAAAGCTCCTGCTCGAATAGGAATAATAAAGTTATCACCAAATTCTTGGCTAATTATTCGGTATTCTGCCCCAATTCTAATTTGTACGGTGTCATCAATTTCATTACCTTCAATAGGTTTATTACTCAGCGGTGAACGCTTAACACCTTCTGAATCAGTTAATACAAAGTCACTCCATAACGTTTGGTAAACATCAACAGAAGCAGTGAAATTATCAGAAAATTGGTAAGCGAGACCCAGACCGAAAGATGCGGGCATTTCGAGTTTTTGTTCAAAAGTGATCTCACCTTCAAAAAAAGTACTCAAATCTGGATTCTCCGGGAAATCATTATAAATTTCATATGCTGCTGTTTGGGTATAATCGGCAGTAAAACCTGATTTATATACCGCACCTAAAGTCAACTTTGTTTCATCTTCTTGAAATATTTGCCAAAGTGCTCCAATATTAAAGTTCGTCCCATCAAATTTATTTTTATTGTCTATTTGATTTCGTTCATCATACGGTTCATCGCTAAGTAGACCTACTTCTTGCTGATAAGTAGAAAGAGTCCAATCATCATTCATACCTCCATCAAACCAAAAATTTGCAGTTACTCCGACAGAGAAATCTTCTGTTACTTGCAAAGCATATGCTAAACCAAGTGCTGACAGAGAGCCTTGTTGTTTGTAACCAAAAGATTGTTTTCTATCACTAAGAGGGTTAGTGCTATCTACATCACGTTGTAAATTCCAATGGCGTGATAAATTATATAAGCGTTGATAGTTTACCGAAAACACCATATTTTTACCGCAAGTTTCACTGCCACAAGGAACACTAAAAGCAAGGTAATTTAAATCATTACTATCAACCGTTTGTTCTCCAGATAATTGAGGAGATTCAGTGGAAGTATTATCCTCTGTCAAACTGGTAAAAGAGTATGCTACTGCAAGCTCTGTTGTTCGTAATTGCGTTAATGCACCAGGGTTCCAAGACGCTGCAGTGGCATCGTCTGCCATCGCAATAAAACTTCCCCCCAAACCTAATGCCCTAGCACCAGAGCCTACTGGGTTAAAGCTAGACGGTATTTCAATTCTTTCAGATGCAAAAGCACTGGCAGATAATACAGCAGCGCATAAGAGGGTTAATTTAAATGATGAACTCATACTTAATTCCTTTAGATATAATGTAAATTATTTTTATATAACTATTAACGACTGTAAGGCAGATTTTTCCCTGCTAATTTTATTATCACTTTAAGCATTTCTAATTTTTCTTAATTCGATAAACCGTTCTACAAATGGTTTAAAGTGATATTTATTATTGATGCCATAAAAGTGTTTATGGTCATTTAAAATGATTCCACCCGCCATATGCGAATGACCACCGCCAAAACCTTGCTTGTTATCATTGAGTACTTCTCGAGCAACTAAACCGACATTTGTTTTAGGGCATTCTGAACGTAAAGAAAGTTGAATATTATTGTTCATTTCTGTTGCGACAATAACCACATCAATTTCATTCACTTTTAAGAGAAAATCACTCAAAATACCCAGCATATTTTTAGGACAATCAAGGGCTATAAAAACAGTAGCAATGCCTAGCTCTATATGCACAACACCCATTGCATGCTCAAATAATTTCAGTTCACTTAGTTCTATTTCGTTTCGGCATACTTTATTTACAATATTTAAATTTGCATGAGCATTAAAATAATCGAATGACTGAATGTCTGAACAGCAGAAGCCACGCGTTAAATTCGCCGTATCATAATTTAGCCCCACCATTAATGCTGTTGCCACATTACTCGGCATTTCTAAATTAAGTAAACGAAAGTACTCATACATAATTGTTGCTGTTGCACCATACTCAGGGCGAATATCACTGAACCAGAGTTTATTTGGCGATTCTACTTGGTGGTGGTCAATAACTGCAATTTCATCGCCAGGTAAATCCAAGACATTTTTTTCTCCCATGCAACCATCAACGGTTACTATTTTATCTGTTGGAGATAGCGTTACTTTATTGATATGAAACACTGGAATATCTAACCAATCAATCATGTTTGTTAGTGAAATCCTGTCTATATTTCCATTATAAACAATCAGGGTTGTAGCACCTCTTGACTTAAAAAGGTGCGACAGTGCATAAGCAGAAGATATTGCATCGTGGTCAGGAAAGTCATGTGCTTGAATTATTATTCGATCTAAAGAAGCAACTCGCTCAAAAAAGCTTTCTAATTCAAATTTAGTAATCATGTTTCATCCTCCCCACTTATACAAGAATGTTATTTATCCATTATCTACAGGAATATATATCTTTTGGCGTTTAACCACTCTTTGCAAATAATGTTTAGTTTCGTCATAAGGTAAGTTTTTAACTAAGTGCTGATAAACTTCCTCAGGGGTTAGTTCGTTAATTATTTTCGATGCGATATTTATATTGCGAGATTTACCCTTATTAAATGTTTTGGCTACATTACCACTGCCAGTATTATAAGCCGCTATCATGCAATAAAACCGACTTTGAGGGTCTTTAATTTTACGAAGATAACGAGAATTTAGAATATGTATATAAGCAACTCCAGCCGTTATATTATAGTCAGGTAAAAATAAATCGGCCTCGGTCATCGGCGCGTCAACTTTATTCAGCAAACGATTAGCATCAATCCCTGCACTTCTTGGGACTATTTGCATTAAACCATAGGCTGGTATATGTGATTGAGCCTTAGGATTAAAATAACTTTCGGTGTGCATAATAGCCAATATCAAGCTAGATGATAACTGCCAACGCTCACCTTGACTCTTAACTTTGCTAATGAATGGTTTTGCTTTCACCAAATGGTTTTTATGAGCCAAAGGCATAGTAAAAGTAGTGATTTTTTTACTTTTAAGCGCTTTTTTCTTTGACTCATTTTGGTCAAGTTTAGCGGTTTGAGCTTGTAGGGCTAAAATCCTTCGCTGGGTTTCTTTTTCTATTTGCGCTTTTTGTTCCGCAATACTTTTTTCAACGTTTTCTTGAGCAACTTGTTCTTGAGCATTTGTTTTAGGTGTTTGAGAAGCTATTTGCTTCTTGTCATCAATACTAAGTTGCTCAATAACCTTTTCAGTGCCTTGTTCTTGTTCTTGTTCTTGTTCTTGTTCTTGTTCTTGTTCTTGTTCTGCAGAATTATTTTGCTCTTTATTCATTTCGTTAGAAGCGATTATATTTTCATCACTGACTTCAAGTTGATCAATAACTTTTTCAATTTGCTGTTTTTGTGCTTGGCCTTGTTGCTCAATAAGTTGAATTTCTTTATTCAATACAGCTTCTTTATCAATAGAAAACTCTGTTATTGTTTCTTCTTTTTCTGCATTTTCAACGAGTTTATCTACTAAACTTTTATTTATTTTTTCACCAACAAGTTGCTCTAACGCTTTATCTTTAGTTGCTTGGCTATTCAATGCATTAACAATAGCTTCAGTATTAATAGTTTGATCTTCATCGTGAATAACGCTAATACGTATTTCATTTTTTTCAAAATCTAATACTGTTTTTACTTTTTTATCTTCACTATATTCAACTGACTCTTCTTGCGTTGAAACTTCAGCACTGCCCCACAAACCGATTAAATTATCTCTAATGTCATCAACTTTCTGGAAGTGTTCCTGTCTAAACTTTTGGTAATTCGCTAAATACTCTTTCTTCCATTGTTCAAATTCTTCCATTTCAGCCAAACTACCTTCATAACTAAAAGCGTCCATAGCTTGGTCAAGTTCAGCAAATGGATCATCCTTTGCTTGAGCTTCTTGTTGAATAGCAACTGTTTCTTCTGCAGTTACCGTTCCAGATAAATAAAGTAAAATTACTAAAGTAATCAAATTAGTTTTCATAAAACATTCCTAATGCCACTTAACTTTTTGTAAACAATTGAAACTCATATCGAGTTAATAATGACTCTGCAACAATGGCAGGTGCTAATTCAGTGATAGCATAATAATTAGGATATACGACTTTCCTAAGGTTATTCAAAGGTGCCACTAATGCCTGCTCATTTTCAGAAAAAGTTTCTTTCTCAGCTAGATTACCAATGATTGTAGATAATTCTTTTTTGTAACTATCAGTAATATTATTTACTTGGGGAATTGCACCATACTCAACATAACCGCGTACTAAGGTTAAAAACATCTGTTGTTTCCCTAAGTTTTGTGACTCAATATAATAAAGTAAATTGCCAATATCATAACTATAAGTATCTGCTTCTTCTGATGCATCAGATAAACTTTTTAAACCAAGGTCTTCTGAAAAGGGAATTTTAGGTGAAAACCCATCTTCAAGCGTAAAAACACTATATCCAACTAAACGTTCGTCTGAAGAAATAAGTGTCAGTGTATATTTGGTTTTACTATAATAGTGGAACTGTAATTTATTGTTTAATTTAGAGCGCTTCAATACATGCGGCTCACCAACGAGAGACTTGACATAATTCATACTATTGCCAACATGAATTTTCTCTATCAAATTATATTCGATACTATGTGTGAAATTAGTTAACGTTGCATCATAAAGGCTTGAAGCAAGATCTTTAGTGTCATTCCACTGCCCTGCAGACATCATCATTGCTGCTATCATTATGATAGAAGTTTGAATTTTCTTCCAAAATGACGGCGGTGGTGGTGCGTGTTCCTCTAGGCTATTCTCTACAAGATCATCAATCACATCTTTAAGGGGTTCATCCATAAAACTTCTTATTTTTAAAAGTAAAACAATTATTCATCTACAAAATTAACGAATACAAATAAAATGAGGTCCAAGGCAGGTATTTAACCTGCCTTGGCATTATTAGTTAGTTAAACGCTGAACTTCTTTCTCAAGATTTTTTTCAGCTTTATGTGCTTTAAACTCTTGGTATAAGAATTTTTCATCTTGATTATTTACAGAACGTTCACTTCCTTTAAGAATCGCATCGAAGAGATCTTTTGTATTCGACGGGCTAAGAGTGGTTAAAACACAGTAATGTTGCTTACCAGCGATTTCAACAATATCTGATTTAATCGTTCGTGCACCTGACAACGTTTGTTTAGTAAGCTGTTTTGATACTGAACTAAAACTTGAGCCGACAGTCATTTCATCATTAGAATCAGTACGGCTAGTATAGGTTTTATCTAACCCCTCGATTCGAGTTTCAATTTGCTGTGCAAGCGCCAAACGTGCATTTGCTGTTGCCATTTTTTGATCTATAGACAAATTACCAGAAAACTTAACACAATCTGTTGCGGCAATACTTTCTTTAACTACCGGGTTTAACACCCAAGCTGGAATGTTTTTAGTGAATTGATTGGTTTTTTCTACTACTTTATTTTCTTTTTTAGCTGTCGAGCCACATGCAGCTAACATTGTAGTTAGTGCAGCAACAACAAGTAGGTTTTGCTTTTTCATACTATTTCCTTTTGTATTTTGATAGTTTTTATTAATATTTACAGGGTTACTTTTAAACAACCCTGTATAAGTTATCTATTTGACAAACAAGTAATTAATTATAAGTTTTTTTTATTACTCTACTACGCCTAACATGCAATAAGAATAATACCATCAGCCAATAAAAGCTAATCGAACCACCTCCTCCACCGCCCGACGATTTAGGAGTCGTCGGTGGCGTAGTAATAACGTTTTTCACCACGATACTGATGTCTGATGTCGCCAAGCGACTGCCTTGGCTTATCGTTAAACGCACAACTATCGTTGAATCACTGGTTATCTGTGGCGCGACAAAACTAGAATCAGCACTATTTGTTGACGTCAATGACATAGTTGGACCACTCACCTGTGACCATTGATAGCTTAGCGCATAACCGTCAGGGTCAACTGAATCACTGCCAGTTAAGGTCACTACTGTACCTTCATTTACTGATGTGCCACTTGTCGCTGCAATAACTGACAATGACTGCGGTATCCAAGTAATGGTGATATCTTGGCTCTGCGTAACCACATTCGTGCCATCACTGACCACCACATTAAAAGTAAGCGGTGTGTCTTGCGTGACATTGGGCGCCATAAACGTTAATGCAGCTTGTGTTGTGTCACCTAAATCTACCGTATCTCCTGCGGTTTGTGTCCACTGGTAAGATAATTCTGCACCTTCTGGGTCAATAGCATTAGCGGTTAATATGACCGTTGTTTGTTCGTCTATGGTCGTTGATGCCTCTATAGTTAACGTCGGCGCATAATTCGTGCTGATAACCCCCGGGTCGGCTATTTGACCATTAACTTGTCCATCATCATCATAAATGCCACCATCGATAATCGTTAACTCAATACAAGCTCCCCCTTCATTTATCCCGCTTTGATATGCCGTTGAGCCAATAGTAGGACATTGCCCTTCATTGGTTAATGGCGCCGAACGAAGAATATTACCGTCTTGGCTTTCAAAGGCGACCCACCCCTGCGCTGCTTGATATTTCATATACTGTCCGTTCGCTGGCAAGGTTAACCCATCTGGCAATGGAATAACCACCGTAGCGCTGCCGCCTGTTTGACTTAGTCCTTTGATGATGAAATCAATCACTGGCGTTACTGGTGTACTGCCTAACTGAGCATTATCATTATCGATTTCAGTGATGAAATCTTGAAGATTAATCCCTGCACTATCGGCTTGTGTACTGCCCATTGTGCGGGCAATGTCTCCTAGAACAAGACTTAATCCTGGTGTGGTTTGAAGGATTTCATTTCCTTCACCAATAGGCAGTTGCGTTGTATCTTGGTTGGTATCAAGATAATCCGCAATACCATCGCCATCTGCGTCTCCTAACCCCTCTTCACTATCATTGATACCATCACCGTCGGTATCTTGGTTAGTTTGTAATACAGGTGTGGTGGCAATAACATCTAGGCTTAAGCTAACCGTTGTGGAGAATAACTCGTTGGTATTATCTTCAGTAATAGTAGCGGCAATCGTATAGCGCCCCTCATCTACAACACTTGGATCAAACGTAAAGCTTGCGCTATCATCGCTTGTGTTACTTAAGGTACTATCCCACGTAATGCTGTGCGTATCATTAACGTTAACATCCAGCACCATACTGGTGATATTAACACTGCCTTGGTCTTTAAAGACATGAGTGCGCGTTTCACTTTCTTGCATGCTCGTTAACTGCACTTGCGGCGTAAAGTTCGTATCAATTAAGTCAATGGTCGCCGTGCGTGTATGACCTAGTGCCGCATTATTGGCACTGATAAGTGTTAGCTCAACGGCCTCTCCTGCCACAAAACCATCGGCATTAAACGTAAGTTCAACAAAACCTTGTTGGCCATCGTTTACAGTAATTTCATTGCTCTGTATTGCATAACTGTCGCTATTAGCATTACCTGTCGCTTCAACGGTGAAAGTAACAGGGTAATCAGCCGCATCGGCATTAAGTGTAATTGGGATATGTAATTGCGACCCCACTTCAGCCAAGTATTGTCCACCTAAGTTGGCTTGCGGTAGCAGTACTAATGACTGTGTAACAGTATCGATATTATTACGGCTATCACTGGCTTGCCAGGTAATCGCGTGACGACCTGGTAATAAATTCACCTCGCTGACAATGCTCGCTGCAATCGTGCCATCGACCAAATCAAACGCATCTAAAGCGAGCAACTCGGTGATATCACTGTAATACCCAAGTGAGTCCTTCACAATTTCTTGTGGCTGCCCCAAATCTGGCGCGGTTGTATCTGTAACCGTGACTGTTTGTGTATCCGATACAGTATTGTTATCCGTATCGGTAACCGTCCATGTAACGGTGTGCTCACCCACTTCATACGGTCCTGCATTATCAATGACCGCTGATAAGTTAATATCAATATCATCGGCAATCACTGGGACACCTAAGTTGATGGCAGTAGTAACACCAGTTGCTTCAACGGTAATATCTTCAGGAGCCATAATAGATAAACCAATAATGCCGTTATCCGTTACTGTGATGGTAAAGGGTTGCTCGATACTAACAAAACCATCAGTGACTGAAACGATAACTTCATGCGTTCCAACATCTACATTTACCGGTATACCAGAGAGAACATCATCGGTTAAGCTTAACCAATCAGGTTTCGTGGTAGCCGTAAAGGTAAGCTCGTTACCGTCTTCATCCACTGCGCTTAACGGGTACGTATAAAGCTCGCCCTCATTGGCTTGTGTTTCAGCGTTACTGGTAAATACCGGTGCATCATTGGTATTAACAACTGTAATAACAAAGCTTTGTGTTGCACTTTCTTGTCCATCACTGACGCTAATCGTTACGTTGTGCTCACCAACATCTGTTTGTAATGGCGTACCTGATAAGGTGTTACCAGTTAAGCTTAACCAATTCGGTTTCACTGTCGCGGTATAGGTCAATGGGTCACCATCAACATCGGTTGCGTTAACAGGATAATTATAAGCCACATCTTCACTTGCTTGTGTTATCGCTGTGCTATCAAATATTGGTGCTTTATTTGATAATGTCATTTGAGGGGATATTTCAACCGTCAATAACTCTTCCACAGTCACAATTTGTACCAAATCATCATATCCTTCTAATGAAAATGTTACCGTCGTATCGCCACTAAAGTGAGAGAACCTGAAAGCACCAAATGAATTTGTCAACCCACCGATATTACGATGTGTTAATATTCTAACTCTCGATAAAAGACCTCCCGTTTCCACATCCGTGACCTGACCTGTAATCGTACCTAGAAAACCTGCTATAGGCGATTTCACAGACAATTGATAACTACCTGCAGAAAAAGCGACTTCGCTCGATTTCAGAACCCGTACAAAATAAAGGCCAGGCTCGGTGAGTGACAATTCAACGCTCTCACCTTCACCAGCAACACCATCATCAACATTTTCAATACGTGTTGTGCCATCTTCTTTGTAAATCTCAATTTTCACATCTAAAGCACTGCTGATTTGGTTCGCCGAAATTGAGAAAACGGTTGGATTATCAACTGTGCCGCCAGAGTTAAAGACAACCCAGTCTTCATCACTTTCTTCATGCAAGGTATGAGATTGAGCCTCGTCACTGTTAACTGTAATGACATTGGCTTGCTCAGCCGTATTATCCACTTCATAGCTATCTGGTAGGGTTTGCGTTTGCGTTACAGTGCTTTGCACATTGTCATTCAAGAAAGAGACATATCCTTCACTATTGCTAGAGAAGTACTGTATTAAATACTCACCTTGTGCAAAGAAGCTCTCGTAACTTCCTGTGTAACGTCCGCTACCATCATCAACGAGTTCAACCTTATCGATTACAACATCACGACTAGCAGATGCTGGACTTGTCACATAAGCATAAACTTGTGCTAATGCGCTCGTAGAGGTGATATTCTCAGCCCATAATGTTGCATTCGCCCCGCCACTTAAACTTTGCGCTGGAGCAATAGCGCCAATTAACGGTTCATCACCGGCCGTAAGCAAGCCCATACCAATGACATGACCACTCCTTAATAATAACGTACCATCGATTTTGTCATAACTAATACCGTCATCATTAAAATCTAAATACGGCGTTTGCGTTAACGGCGCTTTTCTTAACGAACTTTTCGCTAAACGGTACGAATCTCTCGTCGTTTGTCCTTGAGCAACCTGACTGAAGAACAAGTTAGAGAAGCTAATGTACTCTCTTGCTAACCAATGTGCCTTCTGCTCTGCGCTTGTGCTTGCCATAATGATAGGCTTAGCAGTAAACCCGTTAAGATTTGCCGCATAAGCACCAGAGGCATCACCATCAAGTAAGACCGTTAATTGCCCTGCTCGCACAACCATGGCTTCCTCTAACCAAGAGACTAGTGTTGAAGGTACAACACTATCGCCCTTAAGGCGGATATTATTGGCATCCATATCTCCTGCAAAATAAACAAATAAATCACCTTGTGTTTCTTTTGACCAGACATTAATCGCCGTATCTAAGGCACCAAGCGTCGCTACATCATCCGCTTGAGTTACACCTTCAGCGAGTACTTTAATTTGAGCTGCACTATAACCTTGCTTCAATAGCGCGTTGTATGCTTTTTCTATTTCAGGATTAACACGCTCGATTTGATAGCCATTTTTATAAGCCGCAATCAATATAGCGCGCTTATCCTTACCTGCCCCCATACTGACTGAGCGCAAAGACGGCAGTGTTTTATTGCCTTTATTATCTTGTGCAACAATAGAAACATACTGACTACCCTGCAATAGGCCTGCATCAAGTTGTCCACTGTAGCTTCCCTCTGAATTGAGCACTAACTCAACCGTGGGAACATCAATTAATGGGCTTGTTTCAGTATCATTCGTCGCTGCGCCTTTTGGCACAATAAAGGCCCAAATACGCTGTAATTCATGTTGACCATTCGCCGCTATATTCGCGGTGATAACCAGATCATTACCTTCAACAACCGACGATGTTGATTGTATGCTTAACGACGTACTTGCATGTTTATTACCTTGCCCGATATAACGCCCTTTCAAGGCGTTTTTATCATTAGCACCCGATACACTTAGCTGTGGTGTTTGATTAAGCGCGTTACTTGAAAAGAAACTGGCACTTTGATTAAAGGCATTGAACATGTCATTACCGTTATCAATATGCTGCCAAAACAATCCTGAGAAGGAGATAGCCCCATCTTGTAAAAAGAGCGCATCCTGCGTGCTATTCGCACTCGTGATGATGGTGCGACCTTCACCTTGTAATTCATCAATAAAGCTCCCTGACTTACATGCATCATAAACCAGTGATAAACGGCCATCGTACCCGCCTAACCAACCACTTAATTCTGAAGAGGACATCACTTCATCAGCTTTTACTCTGAAGCTGTCAACATTACCGTGGTCAACCATGTAAAAGACCAATGAATCAGCGTCATCAGCCCACTCTATCGCCGTTTGTAAATTTGTTTTACTGGCATTTAAGAACAACTCATCGTTGACATTATTACCATCAAAATCGATAGCTTCATTTGATAAATAATAGATTTCATTTTTAGCAAAACCCTGTCGCCTTAAGGTGCGATAAGCATTGTTAGCATGCTCTACAGTCGCATCCCATAAGTTATTGCCTTCATAATCACCGCCACCGGCAATAATAATAGCCTTCGCATTTACATCAACCAGCGTCGCTTTTAACACTTGTAAACGCCCGTGAGCCGTATCGGTCCACACAAGTTTACCTTGTGGCGTGAACTCAGCGGTCACATTTGAATTTAGCGCATTTTGCTCAGGCCCATGACCAATATCATCAAAGACTTGGGCAAAAGTGAAATCCGTATCCACTTGATGTAGATGAATTTCAGGACCATAACTAATAACAAGACGTTGCTCACCAAAACTCATTCTAGCTTTATCAGCGACATCGGACGTTGCAGATAAACGTGAAAGTGCAACTTCATTACCTAGCGTTCCGTCACTAGTTAAACGTAATAGTGCGAGATTATTTGCATCCGCCAAACCTTGATGTAAAACAAAGAGTTCATTACCATTACCGGTAATGTCTAACCCTTTTTCAGTCACCGTACTTAAGTCCCATGTTGCAATTACTGCATTAGTATTAACATCAAACTGCCATACACGGTAAATGCTTGAGTTAGTATCTGCCGCGTTATCTCGATTTAAAATATAAAGGTGATCACCTTGATAATGCATCGCTCGCGCAAAACCGCTCGGTAATATGGTTGCTCCGCCCCAACCGCCTTGTAACGTGAAACGATGTAACAATACCTGTGTATCGGTATTTTCAAGGACAAAGAGTTTCGCATCGTCTGATACCGCTTCTTTCCCCATCACCATATCTTGATAAGCCACTAAACGATTATCGCTGTCTTTTAAGGTAAAACTGCGTTTAAATCGACTCTCGCTTTGCGATTCAAAATCAAATAGTTGCACACGGCCCGTATTACTTTCTACCGTCCACACTTGGTTGGTACTGGTGGCAAATACATCGCCATGTACCGCAAAGTTTTCATCAACAAAAGAGGCATTGTTTGCACTAAAAGCAGAGTAATTCGCCACTTGTTTTAAGTTTTTATCAAACTTACGTAACAAGCCATTACCCGCAAGGTAATGTCTGTCTTTTACGCTGGTAATAAAACGAGCATCGCTACCGGTTTGATTGGTTATCGTTTGGTGAACCAAACCGCCATTGGCATCAATTTGATAAAGCTCTGTTTGTGCATCGATGACGATATGGTCATTAGCAACAAGTTGAATGTCTTGTAATACCGCACAACCATTTTGTTGATAATCGCTCACCGCACGCGTTGCACTTGGCTCAGCGGCTAAATCATCATAAAGCCACAACGTGCCACAATCTCCGCTGTCTGCCCCAACAACACTTAGCGTGCCTTCGACATTCTGCGTAAAATGCAAGTTCGTTGAGACATTAACATCCAGTAAGTTATAGTTGTTGGTTAATTGTCCCAGCTCATTGAGCTCATTTAAGCTTACACTTCCCGGCACTTGCGTTAATACTGATAAACCATCACTCACAAGCTGTATATCAGCAACAACATCTTTGTTGTCTGTAGAGATACCATCAAGTTTAATTGCTTTAATATAACGACCCGATTTCGAAATCTGATGCCAATACCATGCGTCTTCAGTGGCCGTGCTATGAAAAGCAACCACATGCCATTTTCCTTCATGATATTGCACTCCGGCAACTCGCTGCCAACCACCGACGCGTTGACCTAAGTTCCTAGCACCTACTAAGCGGCTGTTATTACTGGCATTGTAACGATTAAAACGCACATCATCACTGCCATGATATTCGACAATCGCGATATGACCACTTGCATCTGCTCCCATACCCACGACATTGTTAAAGTAAATATCACTCGGTAAACGCGGCAACATTTCATCAAACGTATACACTTTGCTCAGCTGGTTATTGAGGTTGTCTTTATTGTCGCCAACACCATCTCCATCACTGTCTGTTTGCTCGCCTGGGTCGCTTGGGAAGGCATCTTCTTTATCATTAACACCATCACCATCGGTATCTA
>Ga0209396_1000279_pt1 | contig 63415 bp, 48 predicted proteins | sample GOMGulsemesocosm_6_FD_184638 | JGI IMG/M metagenome (GOLD analysis project Ga0209396, IMG submission 184638) | Methane-oxidizing microbial communities from mesocosms in the Gulf of Mexico - GOM8C Gulf of Mexico (SPAdes) (version 2) | ecosystem: Environmental > Aquatic > Marine > Cold seeps... | reverse complement strand
TTAAAGACCCGTAAAGCCTTATAAAACAAGCTTTACGGGTTTTTTTATGTCCATTACCTTCCATTCCTGTCCCGTGACATCTGCACTTTTTAGTAGTACATTTAGTAGTACAGCATTTATCTAACAATAGTTGTACTACTAAAATGGCTAAAAAAGTAAATCCTCTTACCAATACACAAGTTAAACAGGCAAAGCCTAAAGATAAGATTTATAAGCTATCTGATGGTGACGGCTTACAACTACGTATTATGCCAAACGGCTCTAAACAATGGCTGTTAGATTACTTTAAGCCTTTCACAAAAAAACGCACATCATTAAGTCTTGGAGCCTATCCAGAAGTATCAATACTAGAGGCCAGAAAGAAGCGAGTAGCATCAAGAGAGCTTTTAGCAAAAGATATTGACCCTAAAGAATACAAAGATGACCAGCACCGAGAGCAATTGCTTTTAGCTAGCCATACACTAAAGAGTGTTGCTGAAGATTGGTTTGCTATTAAGAAAACCACTATTGCCGATGTTACAGCCAAAAGCTTATGGCGTAAGTTTGAAAACCATGTTTTCCCTAAGTTAGGTCACAGGCCAATAGATAAAATATTAGCACCAGAAGCAATTGAGGCGCTAAAGCCTTTAGCGGCTAAAGGTAACCTAGAAACAACAGGAAAAATCATCGGTCATTTAAATAACATAATGACCCACGCTCTTAATACAGGGATATTACAACACAATCCTTTATCAGGGATACGTAGCGCATTCTCAGCCCCTAAAGTAACTAATATGCCAACCATTAAGCCTGATGAATTAGGTAAGCTAATGAAGGACATCAGTTACGCCAGCATTAAGCTAGTCACCCGATGTTTAATTGAGTGGCAACTTCACACAATGACTAGACCCAGCGAAAGTGCTAAAGCTGAGTGGTCAGAAATAGATTTAGAGAATAAATTGTGGGTTATTCCAGCCGAACGCATGAAAATGCGATTAGAGCATAAAGTACCACTTAGCGAACAAGCAATAGAAATACTTGAACGTTTAAAGCCGATTACTGGTCATCGAAAACATTTATTCCCATCACATATAGACCATAAAAGGCACTGTAATGTTGAAACAGCAAACAAAGCACTCATACGCATGGGATATAAAAATAGATTAGTTGCCCATGGCTTACGTGCCTTAGCGAGCACAACACTCAATGAAGAAGGCTTAAATCCAGATGTAATTGAAGCTGCGCTATCTCATGTAGATAAAAATGAAGTTAGAAGAGCTTACAATCGTGCTGAATACTTAGAGAGCCGAAGAGAATTGATGTGCTGGTGGAGTGAACATATAGAGCAGGCAGCAAGTGGCAACTTACCTATATCGACGCGAGAAGAGCTAAAGGTAATCGGCAACGAACAATAGAAAGAAATACCCATATCTCATTGATTTATAACATCTACAGTGCAATCAAATCAAAAGTGTAACTGGACATACGGTTCATTATTTATGCCGTATATCCCGCACTTTACTAACTCATAAAACTACGCTCAATGAGTAAAATTTAAGCCACTTCTCGTTTATTACTCTTTGAGACTATAACCTCTTCAGCTTCAACCATAGTCTTTCTAAGTTGTTGTGCAACAGCTTCAACAACTGTAACGCATACTGAGTTACCAAACTGCTTGTATATTTGTCCATGAGAAACAGCATTAACAATAAATTCTTTTGGAAAACCTTGTAAATTCCCACACTCTCTAGGGGTTAGTTTACGTGGAGTCTTTCCTTTTTCACTTTGATCTATAAGTATTTCAGAACCATCTTTATAATAACGAGCGCTTAAAGTATTGGTGTAACTTTCGTTGCCTTTATAAACGGTACAACCAAAACCGTTACCTTTTAATTTATGCTGTTCTTTACGCTTTTGGTGTCCAAGCCATAATTTATCTGAAATAGTGTATTTGTCATTTTCTTCAGTTAAAGAATCGATAAAATCCCTATCTAGGATATCATCAACTTTGGTATCCATGCCTAAAGGTTCTGGCCAATTAAATAGTTCATCAAAATTAGTGTCAGGCCCATAATAGTCTTTATCGAAGCCAACAATAAATACTCTGGCTCTATTTTGAGGTTTACCAAAGTCTGCAGCTCGAAGGACTTTAAAATCTACCCAGTAATTCAATTTTTCAGATAATGCGTTTCTAGACTCCTCACTCATAGGAACATCTTCAGGGATAATTTGATCATTAGTCCCTTTTAAAAAAGACATTATTGTTTTAAGAGTCTCACCTTTGTTGTGGCCTTGGAGTTGTTTAACATTCTCAAGTAAGAAAGCTTTGGGACGTTTCTCAACAAGTACTCTTTGAATTTCAAAAAACATTGTACCCCGAGTATCATGAAACCCTTTTTTCAAGCCAGCTTGAGAAAATGTTTGACAAGGAAATCCAGCTAACAGCAAATCAAATTTTTCATTTGGATAAATATCTTTCGCTTTAATTTGGGTAATATCCCCATTAGGAACTTCACCATAATTAGCTGCATATGTTTTTTGAGCGAACTTATCCCATTCAGAACTAAAAACACATTTACCACCTAATTTTTGAAAAGGATAACGTATCCCTCCAATACCAGCGAATAAATCTATAAAAGTGAAATCCTCAGTATCCCCCTCACTGTGCCTAAAAGGTGCATTTTCAGTTAACTGTTCTATTTTAGAGAATTTTGCTTTGGTTGGTATATGTTCTCCTGATTCCCAGCCCCTAACTGTTCTTTCTCCATTCTCTTTCATATCCAACAAGATAGCGAAGTCAACTAACGAAAGTCCCATTTTTTCTCGTTTACTTTTAATGTATGATGCTTTATCAACGATATTAATATTTTGTGGCATTCGTATTTTAACTTATCCGGAATTTAACCCGGAGATTACCAGGGACTCAATTGACAGTCAATGGATTTTTTCATTCATGGTAATAATAAATATATAGAGGGATTATGCTAGTCGATTTAGAACGTTCAATAGAGTCTTGCCAAAGAAACTATCAATCTAGGATTTTCAAAGGTGAAGTAAGACTTACCGATGAATTCATCAGCATATTTAAAAAATACCATACATCTTGTGAATCAATTCACGCTAATAATCATTCGGTCCTTATTATCACAAAAGAAAAAAGAAGGGTTGAATTTCCTAGTACTTGGTTTTGGTATGCTTTAGATTTTCATCCATATTGGAGTGCATTATCGGGGTATAAGGAATTTTTGAGTAAGATAAAAATAGAAGCGAAGAAGCTTGGAGCTCCTATTAATAATGATGCTGAAAAGAAATTCCTTAAAACACTGCCTAGTAAAGATTGGAATCTAGATATAAAAAGTACTGGTTGGGTTCAACCGTTTACAGATGCTATAGATAACATAGCCAACTCAAGAAATGAGGCAGAATTTTTCGTTCGCTTTATTTCTGAACCCGAATGGTGGAATAAGTCAGTCGACGATAAGAATGCATCATATAAACGTCTTGATAGAGGGGATGCTATTCAGTCTAGCTTGGAGGCTGCGATGGGAGTGTTATCTGCAAGCTCATCTTGGCTACATAGAATTATTGATGATTTCTCTAAACATTCAGAATTAAAAAGTGCTTTTGAAAACCTTACTACTGACCAAATAAATGACCTAGCAGTGAACTATACAGTTACCGTAAAAGAAAAAAGTACAAAACTTGCAGAAGTAGGAATAAATAAGATATTTTATGGCGCTCCAGGCACCGGTAAAAGTCATAAAATAAAAGAGTTAACAAAGAATACAAAAGTTGTTCGTACTGTTTTTCATTCAGACACTCAAAATACTGACTTCGTTGGTTGCCTTCGACCATCTACAGATGAATCTGGTGATATCAATTATTCATTTCGTCCTGGAGCTTTTACTAATGCCTTATGTGACGCTGTCAACGATGATGAACATCAATACTTTCTTATAATAGAGGAGATTAATCGAGCATCCGCAGCGGCTGTATTTGGAGAAATTTTCCAGTTGTTGGATAGGGATCATGATACGGGTAAAAGTGTATATGACATAGATATTTCAGATCCTGAAATGTTCAAATTTTTATTGAAAAATACAGATGGTAAATTTAGTGATGGAAAGTTATTCATTCCTAGTAATCTAACTATTTTAGCCACCATGAATAGTAGCGACCAAGCTGTAATGCCTCTTGATACAGCTTTCAAAAGAAGGTGGTCTTTCGAATATATTCCTTTAGAGTTTTCAACTAAATGTGCCTCTGGTGATTTAACTATTTTTGAGCAAAAGAAAAAAGATAAGATAATTCCTTGGTCGATCTTCGCTATGAGTATTAATAAAGTACTATCCTCTATGAGTTCACCTATTCCTGAAGACCGTCATCTTGGCCCTTGGTTTTTAAGTAGTGCTGAACTTGAAAATGATTCGAAAGGAGCCCTTATAGGAAAATTATTTGTTTACCTATGGGATGATGTTTTACGTCATGGATTAACAGATGAACTTTTTCTAAGTGATATAAAAACTTATGGTGATTTAGTCAGGAGGCAAAACGAAATGCTTCCAGTATTTAATTCAATATTTATGTCTACCTTAGAAAGTATGGCTTTAGAGTTTACTATTGAATAAGTCTAAAGAATGTAATTACATAAAATTTTTTAATGATAAATCACCTTCCTTTGGCTTAGATTCTGAACTTCTCAATACGTTATTAATGAGAGGTTTAGTGTCTAATGTTGGCCGGAAGTTAGTATCGTTTTGTGGGATTATAGCCCTAAAAGATACTCTTTGTGTTTTTTTACCTAGAGAGGTTTTATTAAAGGATTATAACTATAATGAAAAGCTGGCAATGGCTGCTGATTTAATGAGGGGGATAGAAAAGTATGGAAAAAATAGCAAAACCAGCATAAATGACAATGAAAACGGTGAAAGTGTTTTAAATTTAGATTCATTAAGTTTAATCAGGTATTTCTTTGATGATTATAGTAAAAGAGGCCTCTATACACAGAAAATCAGAACTAGTAATATCAACAATGGAAAACCAAATTGGAATAAGACAGTATCAAACCTTCATGCATTTCCAAACGAATCTAATCAATATGTTTATTTAGATACCTACTGCACAAAGAACAAGTCTCATAGTGCAAACTTAATAGCATCTATCCAAGCTTATATTCTTAACAGTCTTGATTTAAAACTATCTTGGTTGATATCAGGGAAAGAGGGATATCTTTTTCCAGAGCTTAACTCTCTACAAAAACCCTTTGGGAATACTACATGGCAAATATCTATATTAAAGCGTGAAATGACACTTGTATTCGCCGAAATGGATGTCCGTTTGATATCATCATTAATTCGATTTTTAGAAAGTGATGTGGGATTTGAAAAAAATGAATACATATGTGGTTTAACTGATTTTCATTATGCTTGGGAGTCAATGCTAAGCTGCGTATTATCAAATACAATACCTTTAAATTCTTTATTACCTGCGCCAGTTTATGTCAAAAATGACGGTAGTCTTCAAAGTGAAGCTAGGCGCAATATGAGAATAGATATTTGTCTAGAGCACCCAGATAAAAAGCATATAGTAATAATAGATGCCAAGTATTATGGTGCAGGCTCAGGGGAAGTTCCAGGTTGGCCCGACTTAGTTAAACAATTTTTCTATGAGAAAGCGGTTTCGTTAATTTATGACGTTGATTATAGCTTTTCAAATGTATTTATTTTTCCTGGCCAGAGTGGCCCTTATAAATACGTTATAATGAAAGATAGAGAAAGTAATGACTACTTTCCAGATACATTCCCGCCTGTACATTGCGTCTACATATGTCCAACAATAGTTATAAAGAGTTATATTAGGGGCGAGAATATGCCGCATTTAGAAAAGCAGCTACTTTCAATAAATTTTAAACCGTCAAATGTTCTACTAACATCCCAATAATAACTTTACCGTTAGTTTTTTTTAATACATCAGGGTGAAGGTTATTGCCAAAATGAAAGTGGATTCTACCTTTGTTATATGTGATTTTTGTATGTAATTCACAAGTGACTTCATGGTTTTCTATTTTAATTTTTCTCTCTTTCATAGCGCTATTATTACCACGCGTGTTGTTACTTTCTCCGGATAGCTCTACTCCTTTACTTGATGCTTCTGCTACAAATATAGATTGGTCCCTTTCGTAATCTTCAAATGCATAGTCGTTTAAGTATGACAAATGTTCCAAAATCAACTCAAAATGAGTATTTAAACACACCTTTAAATTTGAAAGCCTAGGGGGATCAGGGTAGAAAAATAAGTTACTCCACAAAATGTCTGAGAACTTCCAAATTACTGTTTCAACTTGTCGACTATTTTTAACATGAGATCTATAAATATTTTTTAGACCATCTCTAAAGTCGGCCTTATACATTGTTTCAATATCCCACCAACTATTGTTTTCTATTGGACGTGTTGAAATCACCCCTCCTTGATTTACAGATAAATAACAATCCGCAGATGAACTTGATGTCTCAAAAACATCTTCATTATAAACATCTTCTGGTTCATATTGGATAGACTGACCAATACTTCGAGCGAAGGCACGCAAAGTATCTTTACAAATATCTAGATGTTCAAATACATAATAATCAATAGTATTCCCATCAACCTGAGCATCATAAAAGTCAGCATTTACAAATATATCACCAACGTGATCTTCGTCCAATGATTCATAAATGTCTGTTAATTCAGAGATTTTATCATTGTACTCTGACGCATCTATATGACCAGAGGAAAAGTCACTTATTATGGAACCTATACAATGGTCATCCCAAACGAAATCTAAGTTCATATTAGCTCCTTCTAGAAGTAAGTCTCTTTAAATTAAGGTCCATTTGGTCAAAAAATCCTTTTGGCCACTTATCTAAGCTACCTGAAGGTAATATTTTGATTTCTTCAGATGTGGATATGCCTTCATCAGACTTCTTAAAAAAATGAATTAACAAATCTTCTGAATTAACACTTTCATGTTTTTTTGCAGCAATACGAACACCGTCTATGAAATGGTCACTATGTGTTTCAACTAAAATTTGAATTCCACAACTTGCCGCTAATGCTAGAAGTTCCCCCATAGCTGTTTGGCCTTTAGGATGTAAGTGAGCTTCGGGATTCTCTATTATTAAGACCGTATTTCCCTCTTTGTATTCATCATACCAGGCTCTAGCATTCGTATTTTCTATTTCTGCATCCCCATCATTTGAGCTCAAAACAAGAGCTGCTAAAATTATAGGTAGTGAATAACTAACACCAAAACCAGCATTAGTTGCTCTATGACCATCAATTTCAACATTAGAACTATCATGTTTAGGGTCAGATGAAAAAACTAAATTTACACCTGGTGATATCTCATTTATCCAATGTTTTAATTGTGCGTCTATTAATTTTGATTTAGAGCCTGGGAATATTAATTTTTCGTGAACTTTAATACGTTCAAATTTTAGAAAATAATCTGCCGAATATTCCCCTTTAGACCCGATATGTATACTTCGATCGTTTAGCGTGGGTAGTACAATTGATGGGCCAAATCTATCAGCAGAGATATAATCAAATCTAAATTTTGGCATTTCAACTTCAAAAGCATCATTTCGACCGGTTAGGTTCAGTGAAACTAAAGAGTTATCTTGAAATTTTAATGAAAAATCTATTTCATCCGCATGACCTTTAGCAAATTCAGATAACAGTTCTTTGAAATCACCAAAACCGTTAATATAAGGACTGATATTGGCGTTAGCATTAAATAGCATTCTAAGACTCTGAATTACACTACTTTTACCTGACCCATTTAGCCCTGTTAGTATAGTTAGATTTTTAAAATTAAAACTATCAGACTCTATCGATTTAAAGTGTTTTATTTCCAAATGTTCAATCATTAATATATTCCCTTTCAAATGATTCAATCATGTTAATTAGTTTATTAAACCTAATATTAGCTCCTGAAGTTGATGAACCATAACGACTAACGGCGTTTTTAAAGTCTTCGTGAGATAATAAATTACTATATTGTTGTAAGAAAGATTCTTTATAAGTCTCTATCAACTTAAAAGTACTCACTTCCATAGATGAAAATATATTATTCCAAACTTCAAACAATGACTTGTTGATAGCTGATTTGGCTTCATTAGGCAGTGATCTTCTGAACGAGTGCTCTCCAAAAATCGCATTATTCCTGTAAAGTGAAACTTTAAACTTCAAAGATAAATCTTCAAAACTAAGGGGACGTATCAATCCGTATTTACAAGAGTTACCTGTATTAAGAGCAATCATTGCTTCAGAGAGGAAGTCATCCATATCACCTTTGTATTGCCGCCTAGAGAAAATATTAAATGCAATAAAGCTGAGAATCAACTCCCTTCCCATCATACGACCATCATTGACTGCGCCATTAAGTACATCAATATAAGCTTGAGATGTGCTTAATTCAATAAGGAACTCGGTAGACCTTCCTTGATAGAGAGCATTCCTTATCTCTTGAGGCGAAAGCCTTATTCCCCCTGTATTAATGCGCTTAAATATGTTTCTTTTAACTAACTCAGGCGTATCAGGTTTAATTATCGTAAATGAAAGCACTGAGTCCATTATATTGTTTACTACTCGGTTAGCTTTAGGGTTACTTTCAATTTCAAAAAATGTTTTGTTATTAAAATCTTGTCCAAAAAACTCTAGACCTATTAATGGAAAGCCTTTACCGTCGTTTTTATCACCTAGTAAAAAACTCTTAATCGTTGTAAGCCTTTGAAGACCATCTACAACTTCCCACTTACCATCCGAGTCTTCTGATACATAAAACATCGGCAATGGAATTTTCAACATCAATGACTCTATTAATAAACTCTTTCTAGTTTCATCCCAAACAAGTTCTCTTTGAAAATCGGGTGTTAAGCATATTGTATTGTTCTTTAGTCTTCTCAAAATGGTATCTAATGCTATGGCTTTAGAAGAGATTGAAATTTTTTGTGGTTCGAATGGCTCTTTCGTTAATAATTCATCCCCAAACTCACGGTTACCCTCTAACTCTTGTTCAACACCTGACTTAACGCCTTCTTCTGCCAAATCGTCTTCTGTTAAACCAGCATCAAATAATTCTTGTTCCTTTTTATTGTCGTTCATCACTTAATTCCCCTGAAAACTAAGTACCTATAAATAAAAAATTTAATCATATTTAATCCATAAACTACGAGATATCTCTTGACGCATATTTTCAATAGTCTTCCTTGATGACTCATTAAATTGTTGGCCTTCAAATTCTGATAAATAATATAAAATATCAATTATAAATTCGGAGTCTTGGTCAGGAATAGATTTCAAAAACGGGTGTTCAGGATTTATTTTAACCAAAGAGTTTATGTCGTAACCTGGTTCCCATAGTGAACCATCTTGAGCTTTTTCAAATTTATACTTGTCACTTTTAGGCTCTTCTACACTTAAATTAATTCTTTGAATTACACTTTCATGCTTGCCACAAACTAACTTGAAATCGATTAGTGCATTAAATATGTTTGCTAGAGCGTCACTAAAACCAGAACGGTATATTTCATAGCGGTCTGCAATTACATTGCCAAACATATCAGTTTTAGATATAGGCAAATAATCTAGTGCAGGAAAGTCGGCTATTAAAGTTTTTATGGCTTCTGGGTATGAAAGCCGTGAATATTTTTTCCCCCCATGAGATAGCGCAGTAGCTAAGTGACTAGGTTCAACTTTTACTCCATCTAGCTTCAATATTTCTGCAGCATTTAACATAAAATGCTCATAAGCATTATTTTTTAACAAAACGCCTGAAAGCCACTCTACAAGTTTTTCACTTTGAGTAAGCAGATCTTCTGAGGGAAGTTTCTCTACGGTAACCCCAAACAATGATTCAAACTCTTCCTTTTCAGAAAAAACTAACACTGCCACAGTTAAATGATTTATATATTCAAATAATATAGCCCCTGAATCTTCAAATATACGATTGAATAAATCTATTGGGATAGGTATTTTTTTTTGCCAAAACGTTAGTCCATCAACACGATAATAATGACTTCTTTCTTTTAAATACGCCTTAAAATCTGATACGTCAAATTCATATTCCATTAATCGTCCTCTGGTTCGGGAAGTTCCATGCTCAGGTGGTCAAGAGTTGTGCAAACACTTTGTCTAAAGTTTCTAATAACTGTTTTGTTACTTTCAGAATATTCTCCAAATTCCGCATTAGCCAAACTCCAAAGAAGCATATCAAGTGCTTTTTGAGCTTCAGGTTCTTCTTTTACGACTGAATACAACCTTGCAAAATACGGGTGTGACTTACCCAATCGTACAGCTGTATAGCCTTCTGAATCAAGCGCAGCTTCCCATAACAAATTACCTTGAAGTGCTTCTTCTTCTTGTACTCTGACATTTGTTTCAGGGTAAACATGAACATTTTCCATTGTACGAGGAGCACGTTCATGTTTATTTTGAATTTTCACCTCATGATTATCAAAGGTGATTAAAGCATTTTTCGTACTATCCTTATGCTTGTTTATCGCATTATTAGCAGGACTATGATTTACATCCGAGCTGCTTGATGAAACTTTTTCTTTTTTACGTTTCAACTCATTAGCCCAATGGGCAATAATTTTCTTTAAAACCCCCCTAACTTGACGTGGAATAATTACACGACTTTTTCTGAAATCAATGTTAAAAACTTCATCTAATTCGTGAGTGAAATTTAACTCAACTCTTAACCTAGTAATTTTACTTTCTTTTTTATACATTCGATGAGGCCATCCATCATGCCAGATTAATCGACCTTCCCTATAAATATAAAAACCTTGATTATCCAGTGTATATCGAACTTTCTCTTGTTCATCTATAGATAGCTCGTTTTGTGAAGGGATAAGGCTACCAGTTATTTCAAATGATGTTTTACTGCCACCAACTAAATCAACAGAAACTTTTTTAGTTGGGATTATTTTCGCTTTGCAGCCACTATTATCAATATTTAAGTCTCTACAAAGAGGATCCCAAGGTTTGATTGTTACTTCTGGTTTATCAAGTACTTTTAGTGTTATAGAAAACTTATTGCCTAAGAATTTTGCAAATACGGCACTCATCTCTTTTTCTATTTCTTCAGCTAAACTTTCTATTTGTGTGGTTGTTTTTTCTTTACCGCTTAAGCTAATAAGGCGGTCAACTTTTTCCCAAATAACCATTGTTCCGCTAGAGTTTTCGCCTGTAAATGAGTTTAATTCTTCTATATCATCCATGTATATATTTTTATTGGGCGTTTCTAGCGTCCAGAGATCTGTCTGTTGTATGGTTTCTAAGTCCCAAGCTCTTAAAGATACCGTAGATGAATCATTGGTAATTACTGTCAATCTTTTACAAAAAGCTGTTGATGCAGTTTTCAGCCCCATGCCGAATTTCCCAAGAGATTTAGGGTTATCTCTAAGAGGTGAGCCATATTTCATTGCGCTAACAAGAAGAGTTTCATTCATGCCATCACCGTTATCTGTAATGATTACTCTTATGTCGCCGTACAACTCAGTTAATTCAATTCTAACTTTGGTTGCATTAGCTGAAATAGAGTTATCGATGATATCTGCAAATGCGGCTTCTTTACTGTAACCAGTATCTCTCAGGCTATCAATTAACCTAGCGGCTGAAGGTCTAAGATCATTTTCATCAATTGGTTGTGTTTCATTATTCATTATAATTTTCCAAATAATTCATCAGTAAAGTTTTATCAGACTCTTTGTCATCTGTGATATTTATAACCAGATCACTTAACTCTTTCTTAAGTCGAAGGCGTTCATCTATCTGTTGCTCTATTGTATCAGCAAAATACAAATAATAGACGTTAACAATATTCTCTTGTCCATTTCGCCATGCACGTGCTGTAGCCTGTTCTTCCAGCGCTGGGTTCCACTGTCTGCTGTAATGAATGACATTCGTAGCCGCTGTAATATTTAGCCCCATTCCGGCAGTCCTAGGATGAAGAATAAGAACATCAAAGCCTTCATTCTTGCTGAAATCATCAATTAACCCCTGTCGTTCTTCATTTGGGGTACGACCATCTATTTTCCCTGGTTTTATCCCATATTTCTCATCCAAAGCTATACCGATAATATCAATAGTTTTTTGAAAAGTTGCAAAGATAAGTACTTTTTCATTATTAGAATGAATGTTATCCATGTACATCATCATCAATTCAAACTTCGAGCTGTGTTGACATAAGCTTGAATAATCTAAACTTATACTATTATCTATTTGAGCGGGGTGGGAGGTTAGCTGCTGTAACTTATTAATGAGTGCAAGGATACAGTTACCTCCACTTTCTATATCACTTTTTATTTCAGATATCGTACTATTGTATCGATTATTCTCTTCAATACTCATTGTTATAGGAATGTGGATATCTTGCTTGTCAGGTAACTGTTTCAATACATCTTTTTTCATTCGTCTTATTGTAATCTGCTGAAGACTTGATTCCAATTCACTAAGGTTATTTGAAAGTGTATCTACTATATTAGGAGATACATAACGTTTTTTGAAGTCTTTTAACGTTCCCAAATAACCTTCAAAAACAAGATTTGACAAGCTCCATGCATCAATAAGGCTATTTTCAACAGGGGTTCCAGTCATTACGACTTTTACTTGGGCATTTATTTGTTTTGCAGCTAAAGAGCGTGATGAATCTGGATTTTTTAACATACTAGCCTCATCAAATAACGCTAGTCGAAAATGTATATCTTCTAACAAAAATATATCACTTGTCATTGTTGTATAGGGAGTAATTATTACTCTATGCTTTAAAAGTGCATCTACTATGCCTCGCCTGCCTTCACCATAATGAAGAAGAGGTGTAATTGAGGGTGCGAAAAAAGCAATTTCGCGCTTCCAATTTTCTAACAATGGATTAGGAACAACTACCAATATATTACTTTCCGGCTCTTGTTCAAGTGTATCGCAAATCAACGCGATAACTTGTGCTGTTTTCCCAAGCCCCATATCATCAGCTAAAATTGTCCCCAAGCCATGTCTATTACAAAAAGCTAACCAATCAACACCTTCTTTTTGATATGGATAAAGCTCCTTTATAAATAACTTATCCCCTTTAGCATGAAATTTACTAAAACTTCCTAAGGTTTTTACCAAGTTGTCCGGTTTGGATAATAATAACTCTTTAACGCTTAGCTCTTTTAATAGCTTTAATGTTTTTGACAATGCAAATGGAGATTTGATGGCTTTGAGATAGTTTTGAGTTATTTCAGCGAGAAATATAATCCTATTTTCTTTTATAAAATATCCAAAACTCTCAGCACAAACTAAAGAATTTCCTTCAAGCTCCGCACCTTTATACCAAGTGGTAAAACTAGGCTTTGGGTTTATATTGAATTTAAACTTTAATTCTGCAGGCCTTTTTGAAAGGTACAGTTCAAGTTGTCCATCAGATGAATAAACTGATATACGACCATGAGTTGAAAGTGAACTTACTTCTTTCGAGTTTAAAGGTTCATCATTTTGACCTGATAAAATAAAATAATTAGAAGATAACTTAAACGACATAACGTCAAAAAACCTTTATTTCAGTAAATACCACAGTAATATTTTGATTTCATTAGTTTAAAGGAAATATTAACGTGACACTATTATTCTTTTGATTTATCTGTGGAAGGCTTTGTATCGTAGTCGTCTTGATTATCTGTAACCTGTTTATTGTCCTATTGAGTTGTTCTCTGAACTGAAAGGGTTAGCATTTCATGTTATTAAATCACAATACAGCATCACCTAGCCCTTCACTCTATAAGCTTTCTGTTACTAATTAAAACATAAATACAAAAAATAAAGGGCGTCACCCCTCCAAAACTTAGATTTCCAATTCAATAAAGTCCTTATCAATATTGTCCTGAGTAATCCCTATATACCTCAACGTCACGCCCTCTGAACCATGACGCAGCATTTTCATCACCCTGCCGATATCTTTGGTCTGTTTATATAAGTGGTAACCTCTAGTCTTGCGCATAGAGTGAGTACCTAGGTTAAGTTTTAGCTCTTCACCTACCAAGGCAAATGCCTTTGTGACCGAACGTCTTGATAATGGCTTTGGTATTGCGTTAATGGCCTGTTGGTTTCGGTACGATTGAAACAAGTAAATATGCATTGGGTGCTCTTGTTGAATTCTCCTTATATACTTAATCACTTTACTGTTTAATTTAATGTTAGCTAGCTTGCCTGTTTTCGACTCTTTAATCACTAATCGGTCGCTCTGGATGTCACTAAATTTTATTGACAGTAAGTCAGATATTCGTAATGCTAGGTTCAAGCCAATGTTCCAAATATCTGACATTTGCTTACTGCATCTAATCTCCAATAAGTGACTGATTAACTTAATAGAATCATTCTCTTTAATAGCTTCAACTTCAGCCATACTCAGCGTCCTCTTTTGTTGTATAACGTGGAATTGAGCCCCTCACAGGGCTGTTTAGTGTGGAGCCCTTTATACACAAGAGATTGCAAGTTCCCGTTTTCCCTAATTGAGAACCTGCCCCCTTCCATGGTTGGCTTTATCAGTCCACGCTCAGCAAGTGATGTGTACCATGAGCGACGTTAATATGGTCTAGCACTTGAACATCAATAAGTACTAACGCTTCCTTTAATCGCTTAGTAATAGCAATATCCACGACCAAAGTCTGTAACTCACCTGAGGGGTGGTTATGACTAAATATACGCATCAGCTGATTATAAATGGTCGGTATTTACATCATTGAGGGTAGAGTCAGCTTCATATTATCTCAAAAAATTGGAAAGTATTATCAGTACTTTAGTACATTAAATGTTGCAGAGTTGTTAATATAATATTACCATCGAAAACATTGAAAAATATAATCGTTTATTTACGGTATATGTTTCACAAAAAGTGGCTTGAATATTAAGCAGTTATTTTAGCAATTACACATAAAAAATTTGATAACGGAGCTATCTATGTTTATGAAAAAATCTAAACCTGCAATACCTTATACTTTCGCACTGAGCACCTTGCTATTAAGTATGTTTTCCAACGTTAATGCAGCAGAGCTGATTCAACTAAAAGAAAATGGAGCCAATACGCTCTCAACTGCGCTTAATACATTAAATCAAGCGAAGGCTGGTATAAGATCAGCAGCAACTCTTTATGAACTTCAAGCGATAAAGGGCACTACTAATACTGCTAATAATATTGAACATACTCGATACCAACAGTACTACAAAGGGGTAACTGTTTTAGGTAAGCAGGCAATCACCCATAAGTCAGGAAAAAACGTTCCACATATAAGCGGTCAATTACTTGGTGGTATTGAAAGCGATATTAACGATATAAAGCCCGCCTATTCAGCATCACAAGCATTAGATAAACTGAAAAATGCCAATGACCCAACTATCCCTGCTTTTTTGTCAACGTCACCCGCGCGAGTTTTTGATAATGAACAAAGTCAGTTAGTTATCATTCAAAATGATCATAATAAAGCCCAACTAGCTTATTTAGTTAGTTATTTTGTTGAAGATGTTCAAGGTGGTAACCCTAGCCGTCCATTTGCATTGATTGATGCAAATAGTTTGAAAACAATTAAACAATGGAACGGACTAACCACAGATGTCATTGGTACGGGAGCCGGCGGTAATGAGAAAACAGGCCAATATCACTATGGTACTGATTACCCCATGCTCGATGTTGCTATTAGTTCAGACTTACTTACCTGTACCATGGAAAATAGTAATGTTAAAACAGTCGACTTAAACCATGCAACTGATGGTGCTACAGCGTTCTCTTATGCTTGCCCTGAAAATACCTATAAAGAAATAAATGGTGCGTACTCACCTTTAAACGATGCACATGCTTTCGGTAACATAATTTTTGATATGTACAGCGATTGGTATGGCGCCGCGCCTTTAACTTTCCAATTACAGATGCGAGTACATTACTCAACTGACTATGAAAACGCTTTTTGGAATGGCTCATCAATGACCTTTGGTGACGGACTAAATACATTTCACCCATTGGTATCCCTTGATGTTTCGGCGCACGAAGTTTCTCATGGCTTTACCGAACAAAATTCTAACTTAATCTATGCTAGTGAATCTGGAGGAATGAACGAAGCTTTCTCTGATATGGCAGGTGAAGCGGCAAAATTTTACTTCAAAGGCACCAACGATTGGGCACTAGGCTACGATATATTTAAAGGAGATGGAGCATTACGTTATATGAACAACCCGCCTCTTGATGGTATTTCAATTGATCATGTGGATGATTATGTTGAAGGTATGGATGTTCACCATAGTAGCGGTGTGTTTAACAAAGCCTTTTATAACCTATCAACAACACCGGGATGGGATACCCATAAAGCTTTCGATGTAATGGTGCATGCAAACCAAAACTATTGGTTAATGGACTCGAACTTTCATCAAGGAATGTGTGGTGCAATATCATCATCTGCAGACCTAGGCTATGAAACATTAGACGTTCAGAACGCTTTTAATTTAGTTGGTATAAATAGCACTATTTATAATTTAATTTCACCAGTAGAAGGTCAAGTATTTGCGTTTGAAAATGAAGCTCTCTTGAGGGTTGAAATTCAAGACTGTGCGTCTACTAATACTGCTTCGGTCACGATTACTACAGGAGATGAAACGGTTATACTCAACGATACCGGTATAGATGGTGACATTACCGCTGGTGACGGCATATTCTCTGCAACATGGTTACCCACTGTAATGGGAGCAGCAGAGATGGTTACTACAATTGACTTTAACGGTGAAACAACTAATATTGCCCGTCAAGTTTCAGTGGTAGATATAACCGCTTATAATGTTTATGAAGAAAACTACCAATGGATTGATACTAGTGCTGGCACCTGTCTTTCATTGGGTGACGAAAGCCCAAGCCAGATATCGCTACCCTTTACTTTCGATTTCTATGGCGAAAGTCACAATACGCTCATGGTTGACCCGAACGGATATTTGACCTTTATATTAGAAGATTACCCAAGAAATTTATCTTGGTCACATACCGAAATACCTAATCAAAGTATGCCTAATTCTATTATAGCTCCACTATGGACAGACTTTAATAACCCTACTGACTCAGTCTGTTACCTTGAGCAAGGAACTGCACCTAACCGTACTTTAACCGTAGCATGGCACGATACCCCTGCATATCCTAATGTAGGTGCCGTAACTTTTTCAGTGACCCTAGAAGAAGGCACAAATGACATGGTTTTTAATTATCAAGATGTCGACTTTGATAATAGTGCTCATGACTTTGGTGCTAACAGCACTGTTGGCGTTGAACATAGTACCGGTTTATTCGCTACACAACATTCTTATAATCAAGCAGTACTAAGTAATGAATCCGCTTTACGAATATCTCAACATCCGCCAGTGATTAATACTGACACTGATGATGACGGTATTTTAGATGCTGATGATAACTGTATTGATCACGCCAACCCGAATCAACTTGATGGTGATAATGACGGTAAGGGTAATAGCTGTGACATTGATTTGAATAATGACAATGAAGTTGATAGTGCTGATTTAGCGTTAATGAGAACCATGATGAAGCAAAAGCACCCAGCCGTCGATTTAAATGAAGATGGCCGTTTTAATGGTGCTGATATTATGGTGTTCAGAAGCTTATGGCGTGTACGTTAAACTTTCACTTTGTGGTAACAAAAAAATAAGGAATATTATGAAAAATACACTTATAAAATTTATTGGTATCTCGATATGTTTATTAACATTGAATGCCAATGCTGGTTTGATTTATTTGGAAGAGTCAGAAAAGACTAATGATTCTATTACTGTAAACCTTATGGGGTCTGGTTTTGATCAGGGTCTAGATATTGGCAGCTTTTATGCTTCTTGGGATAGCAGTCTGTTGGAATACCTCGACATTAGTTTTAATGAAACTTTGTATGATTTAGTTAATTACGTTGGCTACGTTGATCAAAGCTCTGGTTATTTGGACGATGCTCTATTTTCATCATGGAGAATTGATCCCGAAATCACAGCAAAGGACTTTACCATCGCAAGCATCACATTTGGTATTTTAGCAACAGGAACATCTTACATTGATGTGGCTCAGGGCTGGGATTTAGACGGACCATCGCCTTATTACAATGCAGAGTTTGATGAAATAGATGTCTCAAACAATGTTGATTTTAACGGTATTAATGTTGATGTTAATGTTCCAGAACCGTCAACGCTTGCCATTTTTGCTTTAGGCATGTTCGGTTTAATGTCTCGTCGATTACTGAAAAAAACTTAATCACGATAGGTTAAGTTTGTAGGTAAAGCACCATTCGTATTGTCTGGTGCTTTTTTTTGGGTTAATTACACCATAATGTTAGCTCATTTATGTTAGTAAATAAGAGCACTTCGTTAAAATTTTTCCGTATAACTAGATTGAGTCATTCAGGCATAACAATTAAAAGTACTAACTAGTACGGTTAATCCCTAGCGTGCATGACATGCAAAGTGCCACAGTCTCGCGTTCCGTACCGGCACCATATTTGTGTTTCATAACCCACTAAAAGAACCTGAAAAGCCTTTATTAACAAGCGTATTGTTTTTTATGTCCTAAGCTATTTCATACCATTTTTTGAAATCCACACTTTTTAGTAGTACCAGTTGAAAATACAACAAAGCGGTACTATTAAAATGGCTAGAGGCGTTACCCCACTTACTAACACCGAAGTAAAATGTAATGGCCGAATTAAACGGGAAAGGTTTATAGCTTAAAATAAGCAATATCTAAAAGGTATTCAAATGACCAAAAAAGTAAAAGTTAATATCAGCTCAAGTCAAAAATTAGAATACACCAAACGATAAATCCGCATTAAAAGCGAACAATTTTATAGCTCCTAAATGACTTAAACAGCGTATAAATTAACTATCTACTTCACAATACCGGTCTTTTATTGCTAAGATTTCAGGCAATACTCTTTTAAAGACTGCTACCAGAGAGGGATCGAAATGACTGCCTGCATCAGCTTCAATTACACTGACAGCTTTTTCTACTGGCCAGGCATCTTTGTAAGGGCGACTAGATGTTAAAGCATCGAATACATCAGCGATCATGACAATACGAGCGTGAATAGAGATTTCCTCAGCTTTTAAACCATTTGGATAACCGCTGCCATCCCACTTTTCATGATGAGTAAGTGCAATATCGTATGCCATATTGAGTAGATAGGAATTAGGCTCAGGCGCGCCTAAGATTTCAGCACCAATTTTAGAGTGCTGCTGCATGATACGCCATTCTTCACTATCGAGCTTACCTGGCTTTAAAAGAACCTTATCAGGAATACCTATTTTACCTATATCATGCATCGGCGCAGCATTCAGTAAAATGTCAGCTTCGTCTTCTGGCATACCACTCGCTAACGCAATTATTTTCGAATACAGGCTCATTCGAATGACATGTAAGCCGGTTTCATTATCTTTAAATTCAGCAGCTCGTCCTAAGCGATGAATTATTTTCAAACGAGTCTGATTAATGACATCTGTTCGCTCTTTGACTAAGTTATTGAGTAGTCTTGTTTCATTATAAAGAGCAAGGTGGGTGCGAACTCTAGCCAATACAATGGACGGGCTAATGGGCTTAGTTATGTAATCTACAGCACCTAGTTCAAAACCTTTACTTTCATCAGATACTTCACCTTTAGCGGTAACGAAAATGACGGGGATTTTTGCTGTGCTAATATTTTCTTTTAGAACTTTACAAACTTGGTATCCATCCATGCCAGGCATCATGATGTCGAGCAAAATGAGATCAGGGGGGGATGTGTAGGCAATGGTTAAGGCTTTATCGCCATTAATAGCCACTTTAATTTTATAGTCATCTTTTAATATTCCCCGTAAAACTTCAATGTTAGTTGAGGTGTCATCAACAATGAGTACAACGGGTTTAGCTCTTTCGTCCATGATAGTGCCTTATGCTGCCAATGATAGGTAAATATTATCTATACCTGTACAGAATCCATGCTAATCTACTCTCGAGTATACTCATGATTTTTGGCGCATGTAAACAAAAAGGATATTTATTATTATTTCTCGAATAGTTTTTCACCCAATACTCACCCGCATATTTTTCCTCATTTTATTTATGGTTACCATAATCAAACCTAGCTTGGGATATTCTCAAGAAATTATACACACTACAACTGATAATAAAGTAGTGCTCGACCAAGCTGAGTTAACTTGGTTAGCTGATAATCCAGAAATTTTAACCGGTGCAATTGACTGGCCACCCTTGGATTATATTAATGCTAATGGTGTACACAGTGGCATTGCCAGTGATTATTTAAAACTGATTTCAGCGCGCACAGGACTGAATTTCAAAATTAAAAAAGCTAAGTGGCAAACATTGCTTGATGACTTTAACAGCCAAAAAGTTGCCATGTTAAACACCGTATATTCAACACCAGAACGTTTAGAATATATGAACTTATCTCCACCTTATTTTGATGTACTTAACTACTTCTTTATCAATGAAAATGTTGCAGCTGACAAGTTAGCAGACCTTAATGGCTTAACTGCCGCCATTCCAAAAGGCTATGCTCAAAATTTATATTTAAAAGAGTATTTTCCTAATATTAACATTTTACCCGTAAATAGCTTAGAAGAGGCCATAGATGCGGTATTAGAAGGCAGAGCAGAAGTTTTATATGATGCTTATGCGGTAATAAATTTCGTATTAACCAAAGAAGGCATCAATACCATTTTGCCTTTTAAGTCTTCCCGAATTATGGGCAGTAATCCGGTACAGTTCGCTACCCAGAAAAACGCTCCTCACTTAGCCTCCATTATCAAAAAAGGCCTTAAGTCCATAACTCAGCAAGAAAAACAAGCGATATATTCCCGCTGGATTAATAAACATCCAGAGACAACTCAGTTCAGTAATATAATAACGACTAGTGAAGTGCAATGGTTAAAAGCGCATAAGAAAATTCGTTTTAGTGGCGATCCAGACTGGTTACCTTATGAGGCCTTTAATGAACAAGGACAATATATTGGTATGGTGGCTGACTTTCTTAAACTCATAGAACAAAAATTATCAATCAAATTTGATATTGTGGTTAGCAAGACTTGGGATGAGACTATCGATAAAATTAACAATAACGAAATTGATATTATCTCTGAAACCAGTGACTCTAAACTCAACAATAGCTTATCTTTCACCAAGTCTTACTTAACTAGCCCCGTGGTTATTATTACCAATGATAAAATGACTTTTGTTGAGGATATCAGTCAAATCTCCGATAAAGAAATAGCCATTATAAATAATTACGGTTATGTCGATAATTTACTCATAGCCTTTCCTAATATTAAATTTCAAAGCGTTTCAACAATAAAAGATGGCTTGATGGATGTTTCTACAGGTAAAGTTGATGCCTTGTTAGCGACCTTGGCACAAGCCAGCTACCATATTTCGGCTATGGGCATCAATAATGTGCATATTGCCGGTCAAACAGGTTTTGATACCAAGTTAGCTTTTGGTGTTAGAACCGAACTTGCCCCTTTAGTGCCTATTCTCAATAAAGCATTAAATGCGATTAGTCCAATAGACAAAAAACAAATTATGGATAAATGGGGCGAAAATAAGTTTGCTGCTCGCAGTGATTATGTACTGATTATTAAGGTGTCTTTGGGCTTGCTGCTCATCATTGCTTTTGTTGTTTTTTGGAATAGAAAAATGGCAAAAGAAATTTCTTTAAGAAAATTAGCTGAACAAGAAACATTGGCAACGCAAAAACGGCTATCAGAACAACTCCAGTTTCAGCAGTTGTTAATGGATACCGTACCTATGCCATTATTTTACAAAGACGCGCAAACCAAATATCAAGGTTTCAATAAAGCGTATGCACAAACCTTTGGCGTAAACACTAAAGAATTAATTGGTTTAAAAGTTACCGATTTAGACTATTTGTCTGAAGAAGATCGTCGTCTTTATCAAGCTGAAGATGTTGAAGTCATCGCACAACAAAAAACCATAAAAAGAGAAATTAAAATTCCTTTTGCCGATGGTAAGTTACACGATACGTTATATTGGGTTAGTGGCTTTAAAGATAGTCAAAATAAACCCGCAGGTTTGGTTGGCAATTTTATTGATATAACACATGAAAAAGAAAACTCCCGCAATCTAGAAGTTGCGGTAAAAGCAGCAGATGAAGCGAATCAGGCTAAAGCAGATTTTTTAGCTAACATGTCGCATGAAATAAGAACACCGATGAATGCTATTATTGGTCTATCAGAACTTGCTTTGCAAACTGGTTTAAATAAAAAACAACAAAACTATATTGATAAAGTTCACAACTCAGCCTTATCTTTACTCGGCATTATCAATGATATTTTAGACTTCTCAAAAATAGAAGCAGGTAAAATGGAAGTGGAGCATATTCCATTTCAGTTAGGTGGCGTTCTTGATAACTTAGTAAACTTATTAAGTTTAAACGCAGAACAAAAAAACTTAGAATTACTTTTTGATATTGCCTCTGATGTACCAACCGATTTAATAGGTGATCCACTCAGATTAGGTCAGGTATTAATAAACTTAGGCAATAATGCTTTAAAGTTCACCGACCAAGGTGAAATCATCCTCCTCGTCAGTATCAAGTCAATAAATAATGATAATGTTGAAATACTCTTTAGTGTTCAAGACTCTGGCATTGGTATGTCAAAAGAGCAGCAACAAAAGTTATTTAAATCTTTTTCTCAAGCTGATAGCTCAACGAGTAGAAAATACGGTGGTACCGGCTTAGGTTTAACGATTTCTAAAAATTTAACTGAGATGATGGGTGGAAAAATAACGGTTAACTCTACGTTAGGTAAAGGAAGTTGCTTTGAGTTCACCGCACAATTTGGTTTGCCAAAACAGCCTATGAAGGTTTCAGCAATTGATAAAAAACTACCCGAAAACCTTAGGATACTCGTTGTAGATGACAATACCTGTGCCCGTGACATACTATTTGAGATGGTTAAAAGCCTGCATTTAACCTGTGAAACAGCCATCAACGGCAAAGAAGCCTTTGAGCGAGTTTGTGAAGAGGACAAAAAAGGCAGCCCTTTTGATATCGTTTTAATGGATTGGAAGATGCCCATCATGGATGGTATTTCCAGCGCTAAAATGATAACAGATACATTAAAAGCCGCAGCGCCAAAAATAATTTTGATAACAAGTTTTGATCGAGAGCACGTATTATCATCACAAAGTGAAAAATTATTAGCATGTATTTTAACTAAACCGGTGACATCATCAACCTTACTTGATTCTATTTATCAAACTCAAGGGTTGGCAGTAATTCACTCTCGAGTAGAGCAAAAAAATCGCTCACTTATTTTAGCTAAAAACAAGCTGAAAGGCGCAAGGGTCTTGTTAGTAGAAGATAATGAAATCAACCAAGAATTAGCGGTAGAACTGCTGGAAACCAATGGCATGGTAGTTGACGTCGCTGACAATGGCCAAATAGCTTTAGATATGCTCATTGAGCAAACTTTTGATGGGATATTAATGGATTGCCAAATGCCAGTCATGGATGGCTACCAAGCCACTCAAGCAATAAGAAAACAAAGTCAGTATCAACACTTACCTATTATAGCGATGACAGCTAACGCTATGGCCGGTGATAAAGAAAAAGTTATTGCCTCAGGCATGAATGATCATATAGCTAAGCCAATTAACTTTAAAATAATGATAGAAACAATGGCTAATTGGATTGATGTTAGTGACACGCAACAACTGAATATGAAAGACCCTAAAGAAGCGACAGATAAGCATAAGGAAAATTTTGACTATCTTACTGGCATAAATACTAAGATAGGATTAGAAATCACTCAAGGTAATGAGAAATTATATGTCAGATTGTTAGAAAAGTTCTATCAAAGCCAAAATAACTTTATCGAACAATTTCAACAGGCGAGTCAAAGTTCAGACAGAACAGCGGCTGAAAGAGTCGCACACACTTTAAAAGGAGTTGCCGGCAGCATTGGCGCAACAGCAGTGCAAGAATCAGCGAATCTTTTAGAGAGTGCCTGTAATCAAAAAGAAGAAAACTCACAGATTATACTCTTAATAAGTCGTGTCGAAGAGCAATTAATGCCAGTATTACGAGGGTTAAATAACTTTATTATAGATAAAAACAATAACACTACTAAACAAATTACCTCGGAGATTACTGAGCAAGTTAACTTACCAAATCTGCAAAAATTAAAGAAATTACGCGCTATGGTCATTGATAATGATGCCGATGCAGCGGACTTGATTATGGATTTAGTTGAGCTGAAATATCCGCCAGACTACGCTAGTTTACTAAGGAAAGCCGACCTATTAATCTCTGAATATGACTTTGATAACGCGTTATTTATCTTAGATGAATTACTTGAACTTACTCCCTGTTCTGCTTAAAAATTTACTCTCAGCATTTTTTAAGATACAAAAGTAATCCCCCGAAAAGTAATAAATAGCTAATCCCTTTATCAATGTCAGTAATAACTGAATTAGGAGTTAGAACGAAGAGTTTACTGTTGAATTCATTAGCATTTATCGTGAATATAAACGTGAGAAGTGCTTGGGATTATGTATGATAATCTTTTAAGTTATTTTAAGTTATTTTAAGTTATTTAGAGTTTCAATAATGGCCTATACCTCGGTCACTATTTTTAATGCATGGTGCGGTGCACATCGCCTTCAAGGCTTTCTAAGTCACTTAACATTATCTTGCCGTTACTAACGTCATAGCCATAGAAATCATCTGAAAGATAGCTACTGCTTTTCTCAATATCATTTATTGGCACAGCATTTAAATAATTACCATCGCTTTCATCACTACCATAATACAAAACATTTGCGTCTATTTTTACGTGGTAAAAACCATTAGGTAGGGTTACTTGAGTTTTAGTAAACTTATGCTGATTAATGACTAGATCATCACTGAATGTAATTGAATCTGTGCGGTATAAGGTATTACTTTGTTGTTCAATTAAATAGTTATATTCAGGATGCTGACTATCGGTTAGTCCATAAGCCCACTTACCATTGAGTTGTTCAACTTTATTTTCAAGTAAATTAACGACCATTAACTCAGGGATACCGTTCTTAACGTTAGTAATTGCCACGGCACTTTTACTCAGCCAATCAAGAGAAATAATGGGGTGTTCACTGGTAAAAATTAGGTGCTCTTTTTTGAATTTTGTTAACGGATTATACTCATTTAAAGTACTAATGGGTAAAAGGTAGACCTTATTGTTTGCATTTAATAATACACTTTGGTCATCGGTTGACACCGCCATATAGTCCAACCGATGAGCCTGAGAAAAGTTAGTCACTATCTCGGCTTGCTTTACGTCATAACTTCCTAAGTACAACTGTCTACGGCCACTGCGTTTTGAAATAAACAAATATTGCGAACTATGATGAAATAACGCGGGGTTAATATCGTAAACCGTTGAGTTATCAATATCGCTAACGTATTTGGGCGGTACTAACCAGCGGTTACTAAAATTTTCCTGCTCAGTACTAAACAATAAATTTTTGCCATCAGGAAATAATGATATTTGTGGCGATAAATATTCAGACACACTAACAACCGTAGTGGCATTGTTGCCATTTAAGTCACTTTTAATTATTTGGTGTGCAGGCGGCGCAGCATAATAATAGACTTGCTCAGAGTCATGATGCCAAATAGCTTCAGTAACTGGGTAGTCAAACTTGAAACCCTCAGTTATTTCGTTATTAACTAAGTTCAATACCAGTAGTTGGGTTTTGTAGTCGCCATTAGTACTCATTATTAATAGCTTATTACCATCAGGCGAAATATCAATACCGTGGTGACCCCAACCTACGGGCTCAGCTTGTGTTACAAACCTATGGTTTTTGGTCGCTAAGTTGAAAGCATATATTTGATTTGGCCAAAAATTTTGGGGTTGTGCTGTGTAATAAATTATTTTTTTACTGGCATGATAATCAATATCTTTAATGCGCTTGTCACTGCAATCAAACAACTTTTCAGCTTGTTGCCAATGCATTACTTTACTTGTTTGGCTTGCTTGTTTTACAGATTTTTTTTGTGTAAGAGTGGCTTGATAAACACCACAACGGTCTTTCTTTTTATCAAGGTAGAACAAATTTGTCGTTTCACTATCTAACCCAGCAACCACGGCGATAATTTTGCTCATACTGGCTTTTCCACTGTCTACTTTCTTGACTTTTGCCGTATGAATATTTTTTATCCACAACTGATAATTCGTGTTTTGTTCATCCTTTTTCAAATCTTTTTTTAAGTAATAAAGATGGTTATTATCTGGATGCATACGTGCCGACTCTTCCGCGCCGTGTGCACGTGTTAACTCCATGGTATAACGATTATTATTGTTGTTTTGATCCTTGTTAGTAAATGTTTGCCACAAAAATAAGCTACAAAGCACTAATAATAGGGAGATTATTACTTTGCTGTTCCCCTTATTGGGCAAGCTATTCTTGTGGTTATTGGTTTCACTGGTTCCATTAGTTATGTACTGGCTTGTTTCAGCCGAATTAAAGCTTTCAAGCAAGGTCACTTCACATATTAGCCGATAGCCCCGTTTGGGCACGGTTTGAATATAACGAGGTTTTTTAGGATCATCCGCTAGCACTTTACGCAGGTTGGCGACCAGTTTATTGATGGCATTATCGGTAACAAGTGAGCCTGCCCACAAGTGTTCTAAAATATCTTGCCGAGAAATAATGGTATTTTGCTGATTAACAAACAGTAATAACAATTCAAATAATTTAGGCTCTATCGCTATTACTTTTTCTTGGCATATTAACAGTGCCTTTTTTTCATCAAGAGTAAACTCACCAAATTGCATCATAACGTATTGCTTTTCTCTTGAAATTAAAATTAAAAATAGCGCTTAAAGATAGGTCAGTTTATCAGATACAAAAGCCAGTTAAATAAATAAAGTCGGCGGTTCGTTTGAAAAACACACTAAAACGGCCATTATCACCTTTCCATCACCTTTTTTCCTAAAATCATCATTACATTACCGCTAAAAAATATAACAGTAATTCCACATCAATAAGTAACTCAATTTAAAGGATTACCTTATGTTTAAACCTGTAATAACAATTTTTATCATGATACTGCTCACTAACATCAGTACTGCAAATGCCAACGTACGTGGTTCGTCAATAACCGATAGTTTACCTTCTAAAATATTAGCCGAACAACGAGACTTGTTAGTACACCTACCTAATAACTATCACCAAAATACCGAACTGAACTATCCTGTACTTTATTTATTAGACGGTCAGAGAAACTTCAATCATGCTGCAGGGACATTAGACTTGTTAAATCAAGATGGTAAGGCGCAAGAAATGATAATTATTGCCATTAAAAATACCCATCGCACAAGAGATTTAACCCCGACTTATGATGAAAGTTATAACGAATGGGGAATTTCCGGTGGTGCTGATAACTTTCTTGATTTTATCGAACAAGAGCTGATCCCCTATGTGAATAAAAAGTATCGTACTAATAAATTTAAAGTTTTGTCGGGCCATTCTTTAGGTGGGTTATTGGCTGTCCATGCATTGCAAACTAGACCACAGCTGTTTCAAGCCCATTTTGCCTTTAGCCCAAGTTTATGGTGGCATGACCAAGTGATACTTAAAAATTCTGAAAAGTTTTTCGCTAATACAACTGAGTTAAATAACTATTTATATCTAAACCTGGGTAATGAAACTGGTGATATGTTAAGTGCATTTGAGCAATATACCCAGTTACTTAAAACACATACACCTAAGGGCTTTAGTTATAATTCAGACATAGATAAACACGAAACCCATGGTACTAGTGCACTTTTAGGGCAAACACTCGCATATAGATATTTAGATGCGGCATTGCAGTGCCCAGAAGACGTTATTGCTCAAGGTTTGCCTGCCATTGAACATTTTTACAAAGACCAGTCTGAAAAATATGGCTACCAAATAAAACCAAGTTTCCGTGCAATTAATCACGCGGGCTATATCGCATTGGGTAAAAAAGACATCACGACCGCGATAAAAATATTTCAAGGCAATGTGAAAAACCATCCAAAAAAAGCCGATGGTTATGACAGTTTAGCCGATGGCCTTCAAGCAAGCGGCCAACTTAATAAGGCACTAAAAATGAGGAATATTGCCATTAAAAAAAGCATCAGCGAAAATATTGAAAACAATGCGATGAAAACACGCCAAGTCAATTTATTAAACTTAATTAAGGAACAAAATGCACAAAGCGCAAGGGCTGTATTCGATGAAAAAAATTCACAAAGTGTAAAGTAACAATTGTCTATTTAAGCACTACAAAAGGATAGTTTGGTGACATTATCATTAAGATTTATTTTTTTATTATTAGTAACGTTAAGTTTGAATATTTCGGCAGACGAATATTCAAAATATACCAAGAAAATAGATAATATATTAAAAACTGCCAATGTAGATATGGAGTTTACTGGCAATGTATTAATTGCCGATAGAGAAGAAATATATTATCAACGTTCTTTGGGTTATGCAGATAAAGATAAAACAATAAAACTAACTTCTCAACATCGGCTGAGCACAGGATCAATTTCTAAAGAATTCAGCACGATTGCAATTATGATGTTAGAAGAACAAGGAAGAATTGATTATAAGGATACCCTTGCCAAGTATTTACCTGAGTTCCCTGCATGGGCATCCAAAATCACCATTGAACAAATATTATCTCACACCAGTGGGTTACCTCAAATCAAGTGGAAGCAAAATATTAATACCCAAGAGGTAATTGAACAAATCATGGCTGTAGAAACGTTGAGCTTCAAACCGGGAACAAGCTACTTGTATGGAAACCTCAATGTTGTTTTACGGGCATTAATTATAGAGAAAATTACTACTCAGCTATTTACGGACTATATTCAAGACAATTTGTTTGCTCCAGCAGGAATGACAAACTCTTATAACCGCTTGGATCAAGGTGAGATACAAGCATCGGTGCTTGTTGAGGAGTATAATTCAGCGATATTAGGTGTTTCTTTTTATTCAACCCCTTACGATTTATATCAATGGAACAAGGCACTTTTGAATTATAAATTTGTCAGTAAAAAGTCTATGATTAAAGCCCTTGCAGAGCACTCTTTACATCCGGTTGCCAAGCAATATCACTTTGATTTTGGTGGTTTTAATAAAAACGAAAGTGGTGTTTTATCTCAGGTATCACACCCTGGTAGTTTCTTTAATCATCATGCGATTACGGTGAGTGATTATGGAAAAAATATCAATGTCATAATTATGTCAAGTGATGGGCGTAAACCTACTATTTATGAGCTTAACGATTATATTCTCAATATTAATTCATATGACAAAGGGCAAATCCCTGCTTCGTGGTGGTTAAAAGGCAAGATTAATCAGTTAGGTTTAGCTAAAGCCCTTTCGAGTTATAAAATAGCCATAAAACAAGATAGAAAACTTATCGCCAACGAAAGTGCGCTTAATAAATTAGGTTATAGCTATAGTCATAGTAATTTAGATAACGCCATTGCGATAATGAAATTAAATGTAGAGTTATATCCTAAGTCAGCGAATACCTACGATAGTTATGCTGAATTACTGATAAAAGCCAAAAAATATAAAAAAGCAGCAGTTGTTATTAATAAAGGTTTAATCCTTGCTAAAAGTAACAAGGATGAGGGACTAATAATATCTTTATCTAATTTAATGGTTCGCTTGCCTGAGATATAAATACTGTCAGGAAAATAATCAGACATAAATAACAGGGGCTAAATTTATGGCAAGCGAATAAGCCAATGACATCCTCAGGTGCCTTTAATTAAGTCAGCGATACCAGCTTTAGCTATATGATGGTCATAACTGTTAATTGCTTTTATCTGGGATGTTTTCTACAATGCGCACCGATAATGTGCTTTATTATCTTCGCCTCTTAATTGAGTTAATATTTACCTCTTTGCTGATTTGAATTGATGAGAAAATTTCTCCAACTTACCTTAGTTTTATCATGCCTTTTGATAGTTTGTTCACACAATATCAATGTTACTGGTCAAGTTGATATTTGGACTACGGGTCATTCGTTCGAAGAAAGTTTCACCGATACCGACAATCATGATTTTGAGGGAACGTTAGCCAAAACTAATTTATTTACTTCTTCGCTTTCACTTGAAGAGAAAAAATTCGTTTTTGAGATAGATAGTAAAAACGAACAGTTAAGCCACGGTTTTATCCGCGCCCCACCAATCTATATTCTTTAAAACTCACAACACAAAAAACATTCATTACAACTTTTAACTTTATTGTTATAGGCGTTTAGTATCTGAAATTCATGATGCTGCTTAACCTTAAGCGCTTACAAAGTAAAATGATGTCTTGAAGATATAACTTACAAAAAAGTCTTTTTCCTAAGATCAATATGATCGAAGTAAAACGGGATATATCCCTATAAAAATTATCCAAAGCTTGTCTTCATCATGATATTCATATGGCTCATGCTAAGCCAAAAATGTATTTTTTCGACTTTACTTTTGCATTAAATAAATTACGCCATTGTGCTAAAAAAACTAAATTTATTCATTACAACAAATTTTAAACTTAAATATAAACCTTACTAAGGGAGTTAACTCCACTTGAAAACACTATTTATAACATTACTTTTATATTGCTTAAGTGCAACAACCGCTTTTGCCTCAGACACTGCGGTTAGTCATTTAGATATGACATCATCAACACTAGGGTTTGTCGCCTTAATTGTTTTTATTATCGGTTATTCGTTGGTCATTGCTGAAGAGTTTATTCATTTACGAAAATCTAAGCCGGTAATATTGGCTGCTGGGCTTATTTGGGTTTTAGTCGCGATATTAGCTAAGAGTAAGGAGAATGGTAAAGCGTTAGTCGAGCAGGCAATAAATCATAACTTACTGGAATACTCTTCTTTATTACTCTTTTTACTAACCGCTATGATTTACGTTAATGCAATGACCGAGCGCAATGTATTTGAATCCTTAAGAGCCTTTTTAATCAAGAGAGGTTATAGCTACAAAAAACTTTTTTGGATCACTGGATTTTTAGCCTTCTTTATTTCACCTGTGGCAGATAATTTAACCACGGCTTTATTAATGGGAGCTGTTGTATTGGCGGTAGGTGCCGACAAGCCTAAGTTTGTATCCTTAGCGTTTATAAATATCGTAGTTGCGGCCAATGCTGGTGGAGCATTTAGTCCGTTTGGCGATATTACAACGTTAATGGTTTGGCAATCTGGGCATGTGAAGTTTTTTGGCTTCTTTGCTTTGTTCATTCCTTCATTGATCAATTTTCTCATACCCGCAGCGATTATGAGCTTTGCAATTCCCAATGAAACACTTAAAGCCTCTGAGGAAAAAGTATTTCTAAAAAAAGGAGCCGTCCCCATATGTTTACTATTTCTTTGTACGATAATTACCGCGGTATCTTTTGAGCAATTTTTACACCTACCACCGTTTTTGGGCATGATGACTGGCTTATCCTATTTATTCTTTTTTTCTTATTATATAAAACTATCAGAAAAGAAATCGCCCCAATCTACTGACAATACTACTGAATTCAATATATTCAACAAGGTAGCTAAAGCTGAATGGGATACATTATTATTCTTTTTTGGTGTTATTTTCTGTGTTGGCGGCTTGGGTACTATCGGTTATTTAGCTGATGTTTCGCATTTCTTATATGATGGTTTAGGCGCTACTAATGCAAATATCATCGCGGGAATACTTTCAGCAATAGTCGATAATATTCCCGTTATGTTTGCTATTTTGACCATGAACCCAGAGATGGATATTTTTCAATGGCTATTGGTCACAATGACCGCCGGGGTTGGCGGTAGCTTATTGTCAGTTGGCTCTGCTGCAGGCGTCGCATTAATGGGGCAATCAAAAGGAATGTACAGCTTCTTTAGTCATATGAAATGGAGTTGGGCTATAGCACTTGGTTATGCCGCCAGCATTTATGCACACTTTTTGATTAATGGTTAATCGAGCACTGCATTCTGTGACCTAATAGAGGTTACATATTACTTGTAAATTATTGCGTTATATCAGTCACTTTGAAGCAATCTAAGTGGCTGATATAAGACCTGAAAAAACAGCATAATTACAACAACTTATTATTTAACTCGATTGATTTCATCAAATAATCAAACTATTTCGTTACCAACCTCTACTTTAGTATAAATAGATATTAATTCTTATAAATACAAAAGGTAGTAGCAATGAAACTTACATCAAATTCAGTAAAAAAATGGTCAACAATACTAGTCTTGGGTTGTGCATTAATTAACTCAGGTACTTTAATGGCAAACCATACATCTGAACGAACGTTCAGTAGTGAAAGTGACCATGGCACAATCAAAATAGTTCGTTCATTAGACAGAGACGCTACCACATATTACGTAAATGGTAAGAAATTTACTTGGGCAGAGTTAAATTCAGACCAAAAGGAACGTTTAAAACTTGTCGAAGAACAAATGGAAATAGTAGAGCAAGCACTCGATATTAAAAGTCGTAAACTTGAAAAACTTGCCAGGCAGCTTGACCAAAAATCGATGAAAATAGAACACGTAGCGCTAAATATGGAAAAAGCTTTAGCCAAAATTAATCCTGCAGCAATGACGTTAGAGTCACTAGAGAAGTCGGCTGCTTCCTTACGGTCTGTAAGTGCGAGTCACGAGTTAGAGATAATGGAGCAGTCAATTGAAATTGAAAAGATAAGCAGTTTAATAGAAACAGCAGGTGCATCACTTGAAGGAAAAATGGATGAGCACGTCCTAGCGTTAGAAAATACTCTCATTACTATTGCGAACGAATTGAAATAGTCAATTTTTTGGTGTGTACGTCGCCGAACAGTATGGATCATTGCAAATAACGCCCGACTCAGTAAGAAAACTAGTTGGGTAGCTTTTGTATCACCTTGTCATACAACACTAGAATAAGAGACTTTAACCGTTATTTAAAATGTGATCTTGGCTAACTAACAAGTAAAAGCTTGATTAATTTCCTTGTTATAATTTTTTATAAGTTACTTAGAATTTAAACCAAGCTCTTTCTGTTTTACTTTAGTTAAGCCTAATGAAACTATTCGATGAGATTCAGTAAGGTAATAGATTAAATCATCATCCTTATCTTTTACACTGGGAGATTGTTGTATCCATTTCATACCTCGATTAGCAAAATATGGAGCTGGTATATAGCCGTCAGACTCTTTTAAAAACCCAAAATTTACATCAGATGTCTTAAAAACAAAAGCGGGCTGTTTATCTTTACTCCAACCACCAATCGCAAAGACTTTCCCCCCCACTTTCCAAACATGAGAATTCCCCCATTGCACTATATAGGTAGTGGCAATCAATGAACCGCAAAACTTATTAAATTGGTCGTAATTCATGCCGCTTCCCTGTGTTATATAACGCCAAATTAAGAGACGAAAAATTCTTGACTAAATAAAGTGAGGCACAAACGACAACCTATTATTAGTCCGTTGATAATCCTGTTATAACCCGTAATCTCGTTCTACTTTTGAAATGCGAACTTTAAAAGAATCATACCAAGACTTACGGCCAGTTTTTTGAGCTTTCAAGTGCTCTGTATTCGCTTTCCAGCTTTTAATTGAGTCAAGATCTGCCCAATAAGAAACAGTTATGCCCACATCTTCCCTTGCAGATTCCACACCTAAAAAACCAGACTGCTGCTCTGCTAATTCAACCATTCTATCGGACATTTCACCATAACCATTATCACCTTCAGTTCGTGTAGAAGTGAAAATAACAGCAAAATATGGAGGTTTAGGGGTATTGGCAATAACTGACATTTGTACTCCTTGACTGATAATTGACTGATAACGCGCGACTAAAAGGCGATAAACAATTGGCTAAAGGAGCTAAGGCTAGCCTACTATTTATCGCTTTCTAACTAAGTTGCTATGCTTCTTTACGTTTAAAAATTCGTTTTAAAAATACGCCAAAAGCAACAATGAACAAGATTGCAAACTTCTTCAGAAAGAAAATTGCTGCTGCCAAGAAACCTGTTTTAGCGATAACTTTTCCCGCAACTAAAGCGCCTAACCCATACGCTGCAACATCATCAATATCAGGGTCAAAATCACTATACTTAGATCCTTGATCAAAATTAGCTAAAGCCAATACCGAATTTAAATTATTTTCTATTAACTGTTTTTGGTCAATCTGAGCAATAAAATTGAGCACTAATACTCCCTTTCTGCCTAATACCCGAATGTTATAATTAAGCGTATTTATCGGGCGATTAGCGAATTTAATTTCTTTCGCCCAATGAAGCTTATGAGTTTCAGTATCATAATATGGCGGAGACGCCCACCCTACTAATTCGATAGCCTCATATCCTTGCTTTACTCTTTCTTGACTAGCTAATTCTGTATCCGATTGCATTTGTACTAATAATTCAGAATAATTAATTTCATCTGCATCTGCGTCAGAAACATAGCCGTCTTCTTCATATTCAATGGTTACAGCCCATGAATCTTTATCAAATGGAGTCATTTTTGAAGGAAATAACATGCCTAGTGTATTTTGCCCAGGAGGATTGCCCCATACCTCGACTAAAATTTTCTCAGCATCTTTTGGTGCTAAGTAATAGAAGTTTTCAGGTACATTCAATGTTGCAACAGAATTAGGTAGTTTAATCTCTCCTGTCATTCTGTTGAGAGAACTCCATACCTTTTTGGCCCATTTTGCGTACTGTTCTTCTTCCGACAATTCAACGGCTGTACTCGAATTTGCAAATAATGGTAGGAGTAAAAATATTGAGACAAAGACTTTAATTAGATTCACCGACATTCCTTTTTGATGACTTTTTAGGCACAACGCCTTACAGATAGACAACAACACTCATATTCATCCATAAACATATCGCAGCTATAAAATAACTTATGGGTATTTCGATGAAATTTACTTTGTTTTTCTTAACTTTAATCTTTTTATCATATTAGCTAAGGGACTGCTAGCTATGATTTTTTTAAAATCTATATTATTAGATGAACAACGATAAGTGTAATTTATTAAGTTTAAATGGCTTTGACAATGAGCTTTATATTCACAAAATTATGCTTTATCTAAAACCCAGTTTATTTAACTACAGAGGTTTGGTACTACAGCACGAAACACTTAGTTAAACTGGTTGGTAACGCTGTCGATATTATTAAAAAGAATAATAATTATTTAGACCTGTTACCAACCTCGCTAAGTACGAGTTTAGTTTTCGGGGTTTTCTACTTACAACGTCAAGACAGCAATGCTGACATCAGTTACCAAGCACATTAACTTCCCAAGATCTTAAGTGGTAATGACAATGCACCATTGCCCGTTTGGCCAACAAGCCAAATTATGGCGCTTAAACCACCGACAGTAACGACATACCACAAGGCTGATACGATTTGAGCATACCGATTCAGCGGTAATAAATCACTTAAATGTCGGCGTTTATATTCAAAAAATATTTCAACACTACCAATAGCGAGTAAAAATCCTAACAGCGCTAAACCAAAGTGATAACTAAGATAAACACCTAAAGCTGCACCTAATATACAAGCAACTAATCCCACTTTTGAGTTAATTGAAAAAGCGATACTTTTAAGCACATGCCCACCGTCTAAAGGCAATACCGGTAACATATTAAATAAATTTAGCAGCGCATTAAATACCGCTAAACCGGCGAGTATTTCTATATCGGTAAGCCAATAGCCGACTAAACAAGCGAGAGAGAGTATCAAGCCGAAGAAGGGGCCCATTATTGATATAACAATATCTTGCCAACGAGTATTAATTTTGTCATCGCTGAGGGCTAAACCGCCAACAAAGGGTATCAGATATATACCTTTGGTTTTCAAACCAAAGTATTTCATTGCTTTGATATGACCATACTCATGAAAGACCAAACAAAGGATAAGCGCGATGGAAAACTCAATAGAAAACAACCAGCTATACGCAGCCAAACTGCCTGCGGCAAACAATACTTTAATAATTTTGGCACTTTTTAATAACTTTAAACCAAGTCCTGCCATGCCAATGAAACTAAACTTCATCGGCTGTTTTTCACCTTGCGTGACTTGACGTTGTTCTATATCTTTTTCATGGAGGGTGTTTTCGTGTAAAAGCTCATCATTGACTAAAAGCTTGAATTGCAGATCAAAAGGCTGCCATTGCAATGAACCACTAAGTTCAACTTGTAACTCGCCTTGTTCATTTTGCAGGGAAAATTGATGTGAAAACGACTCATTGTCGACATTGGCATTTATTTGCGAGACACATTGGTCATCCCAAAATAGCTGCTGCCAACCGGCCATTGAACCTTCTAATCTTAGCGTTTTACCTAAACACTCTATCTCTAATAATTGCACTTTATACTCACTGATAATTAATACGCAAATAAAACCTTGCCCGATTATCACTATATTTTATGATGCAGCAAGGTTTATTGAAAATAATTATTAAATCAGCTGTAATACGTAAAGCGGCTAGAATGACTAATTCTAATTAAGCTAGATTATCTAGTTAGATTTGATCGGGTCCAACACGCACGACTAACTTACCGAAGTTTTCACCTTTCAATAAGCCGATAAAGGCACTTACTGAGTTTTCAAGTCCTTCAACTCTATGCTCTTTGTACTTTATCTCGCCTGCCATTAACCACTGCACCATTTGCTCACTAAACTCAGCATAACGATGACCATAATCATCAAATACAATGAAACCCTGCATTTTAATGCGCTTAACCAATAATGTGCCCATTAATAAAGAGAGTCTGTCAGGTCCACTCGGTAATTCCGTGGCGTTGTACTGAGAAATGAGTCCACATAATGGAATACGGGCACAGCTATTAAGTAATGGCAAAACCGCATCAAACACTTTACCGCCAACATTTTCAAAATAAACATCAATGCCTGATAAACAAACTGTCGCTAATTGTTCTGCCAAATCATCACTTTTATGGTCAAGGCAATAATCGAAACCTAACGTTTCAACCGCATAGTTACATTTTGTCTCGCCACCAGCGATACCGACCACTTTACAGCCTTTCAACTTGGCTATTTGACCAACTAAACTACCGACAGCGCCTGTTGCAGCGGCAACAACGACTGTATCTCCGGCTTTGGGCTGACCAATATCAAGCAAGCCCATGTAAGCCGTTAACCCTGGCATACCTAATACACCTAACGCCTGTGATGGATTAGCCATGTTGTTATCGAGCTTAAGTAATTCACTACCATTGATAACGCTATAATCTTGCCAACCACCAAAAGCGACAACCCAATCGCCTTTGTTATAATCGCTATGGTTTGACTCTTCTACCCGACAAACACTGCCACCGACCATTACCTCATTTAAAGCAACTGGCTCAGCATAAGATTTAGCCTCACTCATTCGTCCGCGCATATAAGGGTCAAGTGAAAGAAATACACTGCGAAGTAATACTTCGTCAGCTTTAGGTGTTGGTTTTTCGCTATTGACAAAATTAAAATTTTCAGCGGTTGGCGCGCCAAAAGGTCTTGAAGCTAAAACCATTTTGCGGTTTATTTCAGTTGTTTGAGTCATGTTCATTCCTTATTAAGAAAGAGCTATGAATAAATAGCTATTAAGAAAGAGCTGATGTGAAAGGCAAAGTAGCTGTGTGTAAATTTTCATACGCTACTTATGCCCGTCTGATAATTACAGTGCTTGAGTTAAAATTTCACGGCTTATTTCTAAAGTGATATCGCTATGTTCACCCAATGCTGTCATACCGTGTTGCTGTAATCTTTCAATTAATAAATCGATATCTTTACTAGCCAAATTAACGTGGGATAAACGTGTAGGTACTTGCATTTTTTCGAAGAAGGCTTCAGTTAAGCTAATCGCTTTATCGATACGTGCGTCATCATTACCTTCAGTTATCTGCCAAACACGTGTTGCATATTGTAGTAATTTTTCACGTTTTTGCTCTTTACGTACTTTCATAACGGCAGGTAATACAATTGATAAAGTACGTGCGTGGTCAATGCCAAAAGCACCGGTTAATTCATGGCCTATCATATGTGTTGACCAATCTTGTGGTACACCTGCCCCAATAAGACCATTTAACGCCATGGTTGCCGACCACATGATATTAGCTCGAACTTCTAAGTCTTCTTTGGTGGCTGGCGATAACGCTTTAGGCCCTTCTTCAATCAAGGTTTGCAATAATCCTTCACTAAAGCGGTCTTGCACTTTGCCATTCACGCTGTAAGTTAAGTACTGCTCGATGGTATGAATAAAAGCATCAACGACGCCATTGCCTATTTGACGATCAGATAATGACAAGGTCACGCTTGGGTCTAACACAGCAAATAATGGACGAACTAACGAGCTAGAGAAAGGTAGTTTATTACCATCACGTGTAACAACAGAGTTGCCATTACTTTCGGAGCCGGTAGCGGGTAAAGTTAATACCGCGCCAATAGGTAATGCTTTTGTGAACGTTTGCTGCTTAGCAAGAATATCCCATGCATCGTCACCCTCACCGTTACCTTCGTAAAGTGCAGCTGCGGCAATAAACTTAGCGCCATCAACAACAGAGCCACCACCAACGGCAAGTAAATAATCAATATTTTCTGCTTTGATAATGTCTTGAGCTTTCATCAATGTGTCGTAGGTTGGATTTGGTTCTATACCCGAAAATTCAAACCAAGTATGATCAGTAAGGGCATCACTCACTTGCTGATACACGCCATTACTTTTAATTGAGCCGCCGCCATAAACCATTAATACTCTTGCGTTTAGCGGGATCTCTTTTGAAAGCTCTGCAATTTGTCCTATCCCGAAGTGAATTTTGGTTGGGTTTTGAAAATTAAAATTTAACATTTATAGCCCTATATTTATTTCAATCAGTTTAGCTAAGCCAATGAGCTAAACTGATTATTTAATTTATTTAATTTATTTAATTTGTTTAATTTGCTTATCTAGTTGATTATTTAATTGATTATTTAATTGATTATTTAATTGATTGTTTAATCAATAGTCTAGTTGATAGTCGAAGCAGAAAGCTGCGTCAGTAATTTTTCAGCCGCTAATGCAGAGCTTGCAGGGTTTTGACCAGTAATAATAAGACCGTCTTGTACAACAAAGGCATGCCAGTCTTGTGCTTTTTGGTATTCGCCGCCACGTTTAATAAGTTCGTCTTCAAGTAAAAAAGGTACAACTTCAGTTAGTTGCACTGCTTCTTCTTCACTGTTAGTAAAGCCCGTTACTACTTTGCCTTTAATAGCAAAATCCCCTGAAGCTTCTTTTACATTTAATAAAGCAGCACCGGCATGACAAACGGTAGCAACGCCCTTGCCTGCTTTAAGAAAGCTTTCAATCAAGGTAATTGAGTCAACATTGTTAGTAAGATCCCATAATGGGCCATGACCGCCAGGGTAAAATACGCCATCAAAGTCAGCTTCGTTAAGTGAAGATAATTCAACAGTAGTCGCAATTTTTGTTTGCGCGACATCATCATTGTCATAACGTGCAGTAGCCGCCGTTTGAAAGTCTGCTAGTGTACTTGTAGGGTCAATGGGAGCTTGGCCACCTTTTGGTGTTGCCAATGTTACTTCAACACCAGCATCGATAAATGCGTAATAAGGGGCAGCAAACTCTTCAACCCAAAAACCTGTTTTTTGACCTGTGTTACCAAGTTCATCATGTGAAGTAAGTACCATCAATATTTTTTTAGTCATTATCATTAATCCATTTATCTGTATATGTGAGTATAAGTACGTTTACGTGTGTTTTCATTTTCTATGCAGCTAGTATATGCCCAAGAAAGCACATGAACAATGCAGATAAAACTGACAACATTGTATCAATAATTGATACAATGTTTATTGTAGTAGATAATGACGTCAAACAATTGTTTTGTATTTTTAATTAAAAGGTGAATGATGGATGTTTCATTTGAACAGCTAAAAAGTATGGTTGTTTTTGCGCAAGTTATTGAGCAAGGCAGCTTAAGCGCCGCGGCGAAACACTTAGGATTATCTAGAGCAGTTGTCAGTTATCACCTGAAAAAGCTCGAAGCACAGCTCGAAGTAAAGTTACTTAACCGATCAACACGTTCAATTAATCTTACTGAAGCAGGCCAAGCCTATTATGAACGCTGTCGTGCTATTGCCGAGCAAGCCAGTGCCGCTAACCAGCAAATTGAAAACTTCAAAAATGAACCTGTCGGCTTACTTAAAATTACCTGCCCGGTAAATGTAGGCTTGCAGACCGTTGTGCCGGCACTTAATGAGTTTAAAAAAATCTATCCTAAAATCGAGCTTGATGTCATGTTAACCGATGAAGTCGTTAACATTATGAAAGAAGGCATTGATCTGGCCATTCGTGGCGCACCTTTACCTGACTCGGGTTTACAAGCAAGTAAACTTGCGACCCTAACAACCTGCCTTTGTGGCGCACCTGAATATTTTCTTCAGTATGGTCGCCCAACTAAACCTGCGGATTTGAGCGATCATCAATGGGTTATCTACAAACTGACCTCTGGCGTATTAGCCTTAAAGAAAGGCAGTCGATCATTCAGTATTGCGACCAAAGGAAGCATTAGTACCAATAATGCAGCGGCACGTACTGCATTCGTTGAAGCTGGCCATGGCTTAGCACGAATTCCTACTTACGATGCTTGGCCAAAAATAAAGGCTGGCACCTTAGAAACAGTGCTTGATGACTACACCTTTAGCGATATTAATGTTTTTGGGGTATTCCCGCCAGGTACAGCTAACTCAAAAAAACTGAGGTTATTACTTAACTTTTTGAAAGAGTATTTCACTAGCCAAATAAGTATAAAAATGACTTAAGCCAATTTATTAGCGTTTTAGGACGTGAATTTTTATGATCGATAAAACAAAAAATGTCGATTAATACTCGTCTTTTATTGACCATTTTTGCTGTATTTCCTTAAGTTTCCCAGAAATAGTTAATTCAGCATATGCCGCTTGAAAGCGTTGTACGAGTTTAGGATCAGTATTAATACCAAAAGCAATACTTAGGTTGTTTTGTAAGTCTTCTGCTTCTAGTAATTTTTTTAACTTTGAAAAATCATAATTGATACTTTTGCAAAGCGATTTTAAGGTGAGTTCATTACTGAGGATAATATCGACACGTTCGTTATCTAACATGAGTAAGACTTGTTCGGATTTAACCACGGTATAAATATTTTTAAAACCATGTTCTCTTAAAAATTGTTCTGTATTATTTTTATTTACGCTTGAGATAGGCAAGTTTTTTATTGAGTGTAAAGTGTCATAATTTTTAGTATTTTTACTTTTTAATCCCCAAAAATAGAAACGCTCGTATTTTACACGCCCAATCCAATGAAACAATGGATCTCGCTCTCTAGTGTGTGCGATGGAATAAATTAAGATATTAGGCTCGGTAAGGGCAATGCCATAAGCCCTAGCCCAGGGTAAAAGATGAAGTTCTTGTGTATCACCTGTTATTTTAAATAACTCATTAATAACTTCAGTCGAGTAGCCACCTACAGAGCCATCTTCCATCTTAATTTGATAAGGCGGTAAAGACTCAGTAACTACTTTAACGGACGCTGATTTAGCTGAAAAACAGGAGGATAACAAAAGCGCTGTAATAAAAAATAAAGCTATTTTGGAGTAAAAAAATTTAAGGTATGCACTATTATAACTCAATATTACTCACCATAAATTAAAAGAGGCACTAAAGTTTAGGTTAGCGTATAAACGAAATAAAGACCATATTAAGGTTATTTTACACGTATCTATTCAATGAATCTAACAATATATTAACTAGGCTAGGACAATGATGAATGCCGCCGTTTTGTTTACGAACAAGTCAGTGAAAACAAAACCTAGCTTAATTTAAAGTTTTCTATAAACAATCATTTGATCTTCAACAAATAAAGTCGCACAATCCCCGCCTGATTTACACTGTGCTATAAGTTCAGAGACCATGCATTCAAAAATACAATTGACCAAAGAAGAACTTAGAGAAAACAAACCAGCTCGAGATGAATACTTAAAGAAGCCGAAAATTCCTTTAATCGTAGTATTAGACAATGTTACTAATAGCTACAATATTGGTGCTTTTATTCGTCTAGCTGATGCTTTTGCTATCGAAAAAGTGATTGTCTGTGGAGCGCTAACAATTTCAGACAAAAAGATGAAAAAAGCGTCTCGTAATGAAGCTAAATGGGTTTGTGTTGAATACAGTGACAGCACGACTTCAAGCTTACAAACCCTATTGGACGAAGGTCATACTGTTTACAGTGTTGAGCTATGCCATGAATCTGTTGATTACTGTGAGGTTACTTATCCTGCTAAGTCCGTATTAGTACTAGGTAATGAACGTAAAGGTGTAAGTGAAGCCGCATTAAAATTAAGCCATCATCAAATACATATTCCTATGTTTGGTATGGGTAATTCGCTGAATGTTTCAACCGCTGGCGCTATTGTATTAGCAGAATGTGCGAATCAAATTAGAAAACAGACAAAAGCTTAAGATGCTGTAAAAGTGTATACGTTAAATTCTGAGTTTTAAAAGTGCTGGAATATTTTTATTTCAGTGCGGATTCAAGCAGACATAAGTGATTTTGAATTTATCAATATTCACTTTCACGCAAGATGAATTAACTATATACTTTTTAGTCTAATAAATTGGACTGCACGCATTAACGTGTAGTTATGGCACTCGGCAGTTTTTGTGAAAATTGATAAAAATAAACTCAATACGCTTTTGCGTAGTGGTTTGAATCCAGAGATTAAAACCCGCAAACAGCTTGCTGCTCATTTAGGCTTAGACCCAACATCACTAACGCGTTGGTTTGCGACCCGAGACAGATTAGGTAACCCTAGATATCCTGTTGTCCCCGACAGACATGTCACAAAAATTTTAGCCCTTTTTAACCTGTCTGCCCAATGTCTGAGCTTAGATGAAGAAGAATTTCGTCAACATTGTTTTGCATTATCTTTGCAAGTTAAAAAAGGACAAAATGAGGTACGACAACAAAATGTCGCCCTGCGTAAACTCAGTATAGAAGAATATTCTGCTCCTAATAATAAGACCTTCCCGCTACTACTTTTATGCGTATTGATAACGTCACCGATAGCTTGGTACTTTATCAGTGGGAAAGGCGATTTATTTAAGCAATCAAAACCTTCCAAGGTCGAAAGCAGTGTCACGAAAACTAAATGTTGGGCAGGATTTTCTTCGGGGCTAGGAAGTTTCGAGCAAGAAGATGATGCCGATCCTTGTCATTATGGCAAACTATTCCATCAGGCCTTAAGCCAACTAAAAACAAAAAATCAATCACAATCAACATCTACGGGTGAATATGCAGCCTCACAAAATTACCTTATATTTCTTTCTAAGCAATTAGACCAACGTCGATTAGATGAGAAGGTTAGCCTTAATGTGGAATTGGGTAAAAGTCAATTACGTGAATTAAATTACCGTGACGCGCAAAAACACTTCGACATAGCGAGTAATATTTTGAGCTCATCTGTTAAGCCAGATGCTAAAATTCTGGCAGAAATTGCCACCTTAAGTGCTCAAATCAAAGCTGAAGTTAAATAGAGAATAAAATAGCCAGTAAATATAGCATGGCTATTTTTCAATTTTCCCCCTTCAATGTTTAAAAATTATTTAAATATTCATTTATAACGACATCATGATTTTTGAGCGTTTATGTACAATAAACCGACAAATAAGCGTGTAAATTGACACATAGTTGACATTTATAGGCTATTTATCCTTCAAAACCTTACCTTTCTGCAATCTTTACCAGCTATGTTAAATCAATAATTGGCACACATTGGGCGTTTTATGGTTATCGTTAACCTTCTACATTACCTCTACATTGAATCGAGTTAGCTGCTTAGTCACTTAACCTAGTTAATAGCTAAGTTAGCTGAAGCATTAAACCTGATTCATCTAACAGTGGATAAATGGAGAAAATACAATGACGATGAGCAGTGTCTTTGAACAATACAAATTACAGGACAATACCAATATTGCCCGCAAAGTACTGAACGCTAGTGCCAGTACTTGGTTCTTAACCGCTGTTTTTGGTCAATGGTTTTTTGCCTATTACATCATGATTTTTTACGGAGGTAATGCCATAAAAGGTGATTGGGCAACTTGGTCAAATCGAATGATACATGGAATCATCGAAGGCGATATGATTGGTAACATAGCAGTTTTGATCCACATTTCCCTCGCCTTTGTTATTTCATTCTTTGGACCGCTACAGTTCGTTCCTCAAATTAGAAACAACTATCCCGCCTTTCATCGATTCAATGGCCGTATATACATAATGACTTCATTAGTGATCAGTGTCGCGGCTATTTATTCTATTTGGAACCGGGAAGTGATAATTGGTGGTTTTATTGGTCAAATAGCGACGTCCTTTGATGGGGTACTCATTATCATTTGTGCAATTATGACCGTACGTTTTGCCGTGGCGCGTAAAATTGCGATTCATCGTCGCTGGGCATTACGGTTATTTATCGTGGTTAGTGGCGTTTGGTTTTTCCGGATTATACGAGGTTTTTGGATGTTTATTAACGACGGGTCGTCACCTGGAACAAATCGCGACCTTACTGGACCGTTCGACCTAATTCTAAATTTTGCAGGTTATTTGGTACCACTGTTAATATTAGAATGTTATTTACATATCCGTGATAATGGGAAATCTACAGGTCAATATGCGATGGCAGGTATTATCTTCATATTAGCGGGCGCGATGGCAATCGGCGTTTACTCTGCCGCCTACATATTTTGGATTCCTAACCTTTAAGAAAAAATCGTGATCAAAAGAGTGGCTTTGTTCTTTATTCAATGACCAAGCCACACCTTATTAAGCTTATTATTTATTAGAAAGACACTTATGAAAATACCTCAGAAACAATCAACACCTGGGCCGTTATTTAAAAAGCTAGCGTTGTTCAGCACAGTTATTATTGTTCTGACTATGGTCTGGAACCGTATCAATGTTATCAGCCAGGAAACACAAGTGCCTCGTGATGAAGTGATTATAGCTCAGGTGGAAAAAGGTAATTTGGTGCGTGAAGTACGTTCATCAGGAACTTTAGTGCCAATAGCATCAAACTTTTTATCTGCCACATCGAGCGGACAAGTTAAAGAAATACTTCTTGAAGCTAGTGATATCGTTGATATTGGCAGTGTTATTATGGTGCTTAAAAACCCTGAACTAACACAAGCTGTCGATGAAGCTAAGTTAGAAGTAGAGGTATTGCAATCCGCTTTTCATTTATTACAACAACGCTGGCAGCAAGCCGTATTAAAACAACGTATTGTGGTGGCAGACTTTAGTACCCGCTATCAAATGACCAAATTACGCCGAGAGGCTAATCAGCGATTATTAAAAACGGGCGCGGTATCAAGCATTGATTACAATGAATCAATATTACTCGAGCAACAGCTGGGTTTTCAGCACAAATTGGAAATCGAGTTATTAGACAGCCTACCGAAAATGAAACAAGCTGAATTAGTGGCCGCACAAGCCAAAATCAATCAAGCGACGCGGCTATTATTGCTACAAGAAAAACTTGCTGACGACCTGTATGTTAAAGCGACCACCAAGGGCATACTGCAAGAAGTCACCTTACAAGTGGGGGAACCCTTTCAAGTAGGTACAGTGCTAGCTCGTATTGCCGAACAAGATAATTTAAAAGCGGAATTACGGGTACAAGAAAGCCAAGTTAAAGACGTTAAAAAAGGGCAAGCCGTTGTAATCTCTGCAGGCGGAAAATTAGCCTCGGGCATTGTTAAACGTATCAACCCAGCGGTAAAAGAAGGCGTTGTTATTGTTGATGTTTATTTTACGGGAGATGTTTTAACGGGGGCTCGTCCAGATTTACGTATCGACGGCGTAATCGCTTTAGAGCAGCTAAATAATGTATTAAAAATAAAGCGCCCTGTGTATAGTCAGGAATACTCATCCAGTAGTCTATTTGTACTCAATGCATCCCAAACATCGGCACAACGCAAACAGATTAAATTTGGTCGCAGCTCCGTTGATGTTATAGAAGTTTTGTCACCGTTAAAAGCAGGCGATTATGTGATCGTATCATCGACCAGTAAGTACGATAAGTTAAATAAATTAGCCTTACATTAAATCATAAATATTAGATGAAAAACGTTAGACAAAAATAGAGTCATAGGAAAACAGCAGATGAATAATTATAAGGACAAGACATAAATGCAAACCCTCATTGAAGACATACAATTTGCTTGTCGGAACTTTTTAAAAACGCCCGCCATTTGTGCACTTATTGTCATCACATTAGCATTAGGCATAGGTGCCAATGCCGCCATATATAGCATGGTGCACAACGTATTATTAGCCCCTTTGCCTTTTGCAGATGGCGAGCAGTTAATTAAGTTAAAAACCAATAATCCTAAAATAAATCGTTATGATGTGCCCATTTCTGTGCCGACCGCTCTAGATTATATAGCTAAAAATGAAAGCCTAGATCATTTAGTTGAATATCATCAAATGTCTTTTTCATTATTTGGATATGGTGCTGCCGCCAATGTTGAAGGCGGCGTAGTAAGTTGGGATTTTTTTGAAATGTTAGGCATACGCCCTATCTTAGGCCGTACATTTTTACCGGGAGAAGATGAACCCGGTGCTAAACCATTAATCATTTTGTCTCACCATTACTGGCGAGAAAAGTTTGGTAGTGATCCCGATGTAGTAGATACGATTCTGCAAATGAATGATCTTGCGACTCAAGTTATCGGTGTATTACCGCCTTTACCTGCGTACCCCTTTGAAAATGATATCTGGATGGGCTCTTCTTCATGCGGTGGCAGAGGCAGCGATATGTTTATCGGTCAACGTTCGAAGCCCATTTCAACTATGTATGGCAAATTAAAGTCAGGGGTTAGTTTACAAAGTGCGAGTCTAGACTTTAATACCATATCCAACCAGTTGGCTACTTCATACCCAGACGACTACCCGCAGAGTCAAGGATTAAGCAACACTTTAACACCGATGCGCGCCGATATGACAGGCGATGCCGGTCCTACCTTTTATTTACTGATGGGGATAACTGCACTGGTACTACTTATTGCGTGTGCAAATGTCGCTAACTTAAATCTCGCACGAACAGCAAGTCGTAAACAAGAGTTCGCCATAAGAGAAGCTTTAGGAGCAAACCCTAAACGCATAGCCCGACAGGTATTAACTGAAAGTATTATTTTATCCTTGTTAGGCGGATTATTAGGACTTGGACTGGCGATTATGAGTGTTGATTTACTTTCTGATTTTGCCGCGCTTTATACCCCCCTCGCCAGCGAAGTTAAAATTAACGCTAATGTACTCAGCTTTTGTTTATTAGTTTCATTACTTACCGGTATTCTCAGTGGCGCAACGGCTGCTTTTCAAAAGCGTAATATTAACGAAGCCTTAAAAGAAGGTAGCGGCAATATTACCGCGAGCGGCAGTAGCATAAAGCTACGCCAAACCTTATTAGTTGCCCAATTTTGCTTGGCTTTTATTATCTTAACCAGTGCTTCTTTAGTTAGCTTAAGTTTGTATCGTTTAAGCCATCAATCAACGGGTTTTGAAACCGCTAATGTGATCACGGTAAATCTATCTTCCAGCCCGGAAACCCGCGTAAATTTTGCGCGCGAGACAGTACGTAAACTAGAAGCGATTCCAGGAATAACTCGCGCTGGTTTTGCTACGGAAATTCCATTTGTTAAAATTCGAGATAAACGACGATTCTTCCAAATAGAAGGACAACCACCTGTTGATCGTGATGAACGATCAGACGCATTAAGAAATGAAGTTTCTGCCAATTTTCATCAAATATTGAGTATTCCTTTACTACAAGGACGTTACTTTAATGAGTCTGATGATGAACACAGCCCTCGCGTTATTTTAATCAATCAAAAATTTGCAGAACGCTATTTTATCAATGAAAACCCGCTCGGGAAACGCCTCTCATTTGATGATGGAAAAACATGGAAAACCATACGAGGTGTTGTTGGTGATATCCGAGAAGTGGGTGTTAACATCGCACCAGTACCTACATTCTATACCCATTGGATCATTGGTTGGCATTATGATCTGCAATTACTGATCAACACTAACATGTCAATTTCATCGATTAGCCCTTTAATAGGTGACATAGTTAATGAAGTGAACCCTTTACAGCCGATAGAGAATATCACCAGCTTTGAGTTTATCAAAGACAAATCAATGGCTTCTTCTACATTGGTCGGCATGTTGGTCTCTATGTTTGCCTTATTAGCGTTTTTGATAACTCTCAGCGGCGTGATGGGCGTAGTTGCTTACAATGTTAGCCAACGTAGAAAAGAAATTGGCATACGCGTGGCATTAGGCGCTAATCCCAAACGAATTCGTGCTTTATTTGCTATCCAAGGATTATCTTTATGTGCAGGAGGAGTAGCACTTGGGGCTTTTATCATGGCATTTATTTCGCCATTACTAGGCACAGTTCTTTATCAAACCGACCCGCTAAATTTAACCATGTACTTAATAACGGCTGGCGTTGTAATGTTTGTTGCTGCAGTAGCGATATTACTGCCAATAAGACAAGCCACAGCCATTGAGCCAAACCAAGCTTTACGCGAGCAATAACACCAAGTTGATGAATAATAAAATCGAAAAACAAACGTTATTCTCTTGATAAAAAGATGTAAAAAGGAAACAGAATATGAGCGATAAACCATTGATAAAATTAGAGTCACTGACCAAAAACTTCACCACAGAAGCAGGTGTTATTAGTGCCATCAAGAATATTGATTTGACGATTAACGCTGGCGACTATTTAAGTATTGCCGGGCCATCTGGTTGTGGAAAATCAACATTGATGTCTATTTTAGGTTTACTAGATACCTCAAGCGAAGGTCAATATTTATTGAATGGCCATAAAGTACACCAGTTAGATGTTTATCAAAGAGCTGAAATACGTAACAAAGAAATAGGTTTCGTGTTTCAAGCATTTAATTTGATTGGTGATTTAACGGTATTAGAAAATGTAGCCCTGCCGCTGACTTATCGAAAGATGAAAAAACAAGACAGAATAGAAATAGCCATGAATTCTCTCGCTAAGGTGAATATGGCCGACAGAGCTAAATTTTACCCTGCACAACTTTCTGGTGGCCAACAGCAGCGAGTTGCGGTCGCGCGAAGCTTAGTCGTCGACCCTTCAATTTTATTAGCAGATGAACCTACCGGTAATCTAGACTCAAAAAATGCCAATGCCATTATGGACTTATTTGATGAACTTAATGAAGAAGGCCGAACCATTTGCATGGTTACCCACGACTCTAGGTTTGCTAAACGTAGTAGCAGTATTGTTCATTTAGACGATGGTGTATTGCGCTAAAAAACTGAGCAAGGCTTCATTATTTCATAAAAACTAAATCATCCTTGATCACAACGTTCAACGACTTAAATCTAAATTATAAAGGACAATTTATGTTGATTTTTCATATAATTGCAGGAACCTTAGTCTTATTTCTAGGACTTATAGCTTTGTTCGCCACTAAAGGATTACGAGTTCACAAAATAGCAGGTAACATTTTTTTTATCACTATGGTCATATTGTCATTAACTGCTGCTTATCTAGAATACCAATTGGGTGACTTTCCGATTATGGGCATATTTTCGCTATATTTCGCCAGTACTTCATGGGTGACAGTAAAACGACCAGCCGGCGAGATTGGTCGGTTTGAACTTATTGCTTTTCTTTGTATTACTATCGTCGCAATTACTTTCTATAAATGGGGCTGGGACATTACTTATAATGGGGTAGTTCTAGAGGGTACGCTGCCAATAGAAGGATATTTTATTTTGGGAAGTATTGCCGTTTTTGCAGCAGCTTTAGATTTAAACATGATTTTACGAGGCGGCTATGATGGTACTCATCGAATTTCTCGTCATCTTTGGCGTATGTGTATTGCATTACTGCTGGCAACGTTATCATTCATTTCTCAAGATATATTTCCTGAATTCGTTAAAGGTACTGACATACTCTGGTCACCAGTAATTTTACTTTTATTAGTGATGTCTTATTGGTTGTGTCGTTTATCATTCACTCAATGGGACAAAGCTAGAATTAAAAATCAGATTGATTAAATTTTAATAGATTTTTATTTTTCAGTCGCTTACATTAATTTATGTAAGCGACTTTGTTCTTTCCGATATTTTGAGGGCGTGATGCCCGTCCACATCGTAAAAGCCCTTCGAAAATTGGCGCTATCATTAAAGCCAATTAATGTTGCAATTTCTTCAATTGATAAGTTTGTCGTCTTTAAATAGTGGCTTGCTCGCTGACTTTTTACCTCGTTCACCAAACCTTGAAATGTGGTGTTATTGGTATTTAAGCGTCGGCTTAATGTTCTTGGGCTAATGCCTATTTGCTGAGCAACGCTCTCTACTTTAGGATAACAGCCCGGTATCGCAGCAATTAACGTTCTAACTTGGGCCGCAATCAGCTTTGGTCCTTGAATATCAGTCAGCAATTGGTCGAGTTGCTTAATTAATATTTTTAACATCACAGGATTAGCCTGCGGACTCACACACTTTAAATAATCAGCAGGAATAAGTATTCTCGACTGTTTCATAGAGAAAGCACAATTTTTGTTTAAATATTTCGGGTAAAAATCATAGTAGCCTGGCTTTTTATAGTCAAATTCAAAGCTGAGCTTTTCTCCTAGATCAGGTAAAAGAACTGACATGCCATTATTAATTGTCGAAACTAATAGCTCAGACCTTATAATGCTACCTCTTGATTCAACAGCGCTTTGTCGATAAATATTTAAACTTAAAGCACCATCAACATCATGGCAACTCAATTGCGATCCACAACTCAATACTTGATAATATTTCACTAACAACTTAATCGCCTGCTGTAAGTTTTTACAACTCAGCATTGCTTGGCCTAATACACCATAAGTAGCAAAACCTAACTGTTTAGCAAAACAGAACCAAAAGTCATGCCTTTTTACAGCGGTATCCACATCGAGTAATAACTCAGTATATTTACTCGCCGTCATTATAGCGTTCGGCGTATTAATAGCTGAAATAGTTAAGTTGTACTTGGCTAGAATTGGCTCAATATCGATATGGTATTCTTGGCTATAGGAAGCAAGAATCGCGACATGGCTGCAGGGAATATAAAAACCATAAACATTTTTTTGCATATTCCACCTGTAGATAAATAAGGAAGCTTGATTATAGGGTGATATTTTCGATTTACAACAAGCATATTAAGTAGGATTAAGTATCAAATTTAAATTCAATAGTATTGGCGAGTTATGACGCTAATTTGGCTAAATGTAATATTGCCCAGCCATTGGTTTAAGATAAAATATTTATTCACCTTCGTAGAGTAGTAAATATATGAGTGCAGATTTTTTATCAAGCTATTTAACCCCAATAGCCCTAGGGTCAATGATGATAGGTATGGGGCTTTCCTTAAAAACAAGTGACTTTACGCACTTACTAAAAAGTCCTAAAACAATTTTTATTGGCATATTATGCCAGATGATTGGCCTGCCACTTTTGGGGCTATTTATCGCTTCGTTTTTTGCCATGTCTGACACCTTTTCAGCTGGCATTATGGTTATTGTATCGTGTGCTGGTGCCGTTGTTTCTGGCTTGCTTACTCAAATGGCTAAAGGAGATATCGCACTTAGTATTTCAATGACCGCCATCAGCATGTTAATTGGCATGATAACAATACCGCTATTAATCAACTTTTCACTCAGCCACTTTTTACAAAATAAACCGTATGTAGAATTAGACTTGTTATCTACGAGCCTACGTTTACTTGCAATAACGATAATTCCGATAATTATTGGCATGTTGTTTAGGCATTTTCAGCCCAAACATTCTTTGCAGCTACTGCCTAACATCTCCCGAGTATCAAACTTACTTTTAATAACGATTATCTTAACGACCATGATTAACTATCGACATGAAATGATGCATGTCAGTGCTGTATTAGTCATACCGCTTTTAATTTTGAATATTCTCGCAATGAGCATGGGATATGCCGCAGCCTACTTTGCAAAACTCGATAATAAAGTGACAATAACCTTAGTGATTGAAGTGGGTCTTCAAAACAGTGCTACGGGTATATTTATAGCCTCGGTATTACTCAATAATAGTTTACTTGCACTCCCTGCCATTATTTATACTGGTATCGCCTTTATTAACTTTGCGATATTTATGCTTATTTTAAGGACTCGTTATGACTTTGCACGAAGAACCTAAAATTGTTATTTATGGTGCAGGTGCTATTGGCATTACCTTAGCTGCTTGGATGACAAGCTGTGGCTTAAATGCTTCGCTATTCGCCCGTCCCGAAAAGGCCTTGCTGCTTAAACAGAAAAATATACGGGTTTTGAAGGCCGACGAAGAAATTATCGCTCCCACCGCGTTAAAAATTATTGACCACATAGGATCAAGTGAAGCGATCGATTTACTGATAATTACCGTTAAAAACTTCAATTTAGCAGAGTCGTGCCAAGCGCTTTCGAAGACTATTGGCCAAAATACAATAATACTCGGATTACAAAATGGTGTAATTAATCAAACAATATTACCAAAGTATTTTGCCAATGTTATATATGGAATTGTTAACTACAATACGTGGGCGACTCACTCGACAGACAATGCCGATACATTTAACTGGCGCGTTAATATTAATGGCCCAATAATATTCGGCACACCGGATAATCAGTTAATTAAACAGGCTCAAGAAGTAGTCGCACTATTCTCTCGTTTTATCGAATGCAAAATAACTACGCATTTTCAAGATGATGCTCATGCAAAACTGGTCGCTAATTTAGGTAATGCTGTAACGACGATTATTGGCAACTCTCATCATGAAAAGTCGGCATTAATACCGCTGCAACACGTATTAACTCAACTCACTTATGAAGGAGTTAAAACACTTAAAGCCGCGGGTTATAAAGAAAGCTTATCAAGCCTACTACCATCTTGGTCGCTTATCATATCGAGTAAGTATATTCCTCTTATTTTTACACGAGCTATATTTCGCAAGAAACTGGCGCTTATTGGGAGTACAAGCATGGCAGCCGACATACTAAGTAAGGGCTCTGGCGTATCAGAATTAGCATCAATTAATGGCTACTTGCTGAACTTAGCAGAGCAACACAATATTGATGTTCCTTATAGTAAAAGGCTTTATAAGCTATGTGAAAGGAACTTTGCCGATAAACCATTTACACCAATGAGCTCAGAGCAACTACAAACTGCTCTAAGGATTGAAGATGATAAATAACATATTGATTAATATTTCAGTTAAGGAGTGAATTAGCACAGTAATCAACATAAATATTTGTACAATGCCGCAAAGTTCCATCATCAATCAGACCAATGTCATTATGCTTTAAAGTAATATGCACATGAAATTTTTATGATATTAAATTATCACTGCGTTTTATCAACCTATAAAAACAAAAACGCTCAGCATGAGAAGCTAAGCGTTTAACGTTATGAATAAACGATATTAAAGTTATATTAAAACTTATAACTTAATCCAAATTTGACTGTTCTAGGTTTTCCAACGTTGATTTCACCGTTTTCACCACCTGCTAAATAGCCTTTATCAAATAGGTTTTCGACATTCAATCTCATTAACAAGTCATTACCCGCCAATGGCATAGCGTAACTTATGCCGGCATCAAAACGAGTGTAACCCGGCTTTTCTAGGCTATTTTTAGCATCGGCATAACGGTCACCTTCATAAAAGGCCCCAATATTAACGGCGGTATTTTCAAACATTGAATACTTAAGCCAAGCAGAGGCCGTTAATTTTGGTACATCTTCAGGGCGGTTGCCTTGATATTCATTATGGGCATCATATTTTGCATTCAAGTACATAGCAGAGGTGATCAATGATAAGTTTTCACTGATCTCACCAATGGCTCCTAGCTCTAAACCTTTATGCCGCTGAATACCACCTTGTGTTGTGATCATTTCAAAGTCAGGATTATTTTCTAAGTTAACTTCAAGCACTATATTTTTACGCTTGATATCAAAAGCAGCGGCATTAAGGCGCAGTTTACCCGAAAACAGTTCCCATTTTGTACCAACCTCATACATGATGCCTTTTACAGGATCCAGTTCAAGGCCGAAACTAGCATCTTCATCATCAGTAACATCACCTTGCGGCTCAAAACTTTCACTGTAATTTACGTAGATAGAGGTATTTTCGCCTGGATGATAAATCAAACCAAACTTAGGTAACACAGAAGAATTATCAGCATCAGACTTTTCTTGTTTATCAAAGCGTACTCCCACCAATACTTGCCACTGGTCATTTACCGTTATTAAATCTTGAGTAAAAAAACCATAATATTTATAGGATTCATCTTTTGCTTTAGCATCGGCATAATCAAGCGCTTGGCGAGGAATAATAGTGCCTTCATTTAAGTTTGCTGTTTGCTTAGCGCCTTTTACTTTTAAAGCCGTATATTCGTGCTTTAAATAATTACCACCAAACAATAAATCATGAGACATACCGGCAAAGTCGATTGAGCCAACAAAGTCGAAATAAAATGCTTGTTGCTTCCAGTCTTCTAATTTATCGTAAGGCTTGTTTTTATAAAGGCCTGTTGAAATATCAAAGTCATCTTGTGTTTGTGGCTTACTTTCCCAGCGCTCGCGTTCGTTATGTTGGTTGTTGTATCCGGCCTCTAATTTCCAGTTTTCATTTACTTGGTAGCTAACATCAGCACCATAATTTTGACTTTGTGCATCAACTTGGGTCCAAGGCATATCCCATATATGTTCATCACCACCAATGACATTGCCATTGTCATCAACCAAGGCACCGCTGTCTTGGCCAGCGACTTCGTCAGAGCTGTCAAAATGGAAAGAAAGTGTCAAACCTTCGCTTATATCAATATCAGTCATCAGACTACCGACTAGAAAGTCACTTTCTTGTTCACTGCCATCTTGATATTCGCGCCAGTTCTTATTATCTTCTTTTTCTAAAATAGCACGGTAACGTATGCTTTTTTCTTCATTAACACTACCGCCAACGTCAAGCCCTATTCTTAACGAGCCATTTTCATCTCCTTTGACAGAAATTTCAGTAAATGAATCAAAGGTTGGCTTTTTAGTTACTAGGTTAATCAATCCACCTGGTGTCGATTGTCCGTAAAGTAGACTTGATGGCCCTTTGAGTACCTCAATATTATCTATCAGTGCCATCGGCAAACGATATTTAGAAAAGTGTTGATGACCATTTTTTAATAAATTAGTACTTTCTTCTAAGGTAAAGCCACGTAAACTGAAACGCTCACGGTCTGTCGTTACTCTACCAATGGAAACACTGGCATCATTTCTTAGGGCATCGCCTAATGTCACGACGAGTTGATCATTCATCACTTCGCTAGGAATAACCGTTACTGATTGTGGGGTATTTAGCAATGATACATTCGAACGCATCGCAGCATATGCTTCATCGGTTTTATAATGAGCATGTCTGCCTGTTACTGTTAATACTTCGATATCCTTATCGATGTTTTCATTTATTGAAGCAAATACGCTTGTTGGTTGTAAAATTACGGCGATAGCTGCGGATATCAATTTAACGTCTGTGTTCATATGTTCCTACTTTCCCATTGATTTCAATCCACTAGAATAAAATCCTTAGCATATTGAGGTTTAGTTATTGTTCAATGTAATATTTTTCCCGAATGGTAATGAGAATACGAATGATTGTCAATTAAGACAAGTGGATAACTTGAGTATATGAGGAATAATGAGTATTAGCACAGGCATTGGTTCCTATGTGCATCGGATGTAAGCATGAACCTAAAGAGCTACTGCTCCCTGAGGATAGGAAAATTAACGCGAATCTGATAGATGTACTAACCGAACAGAAAAACTCAGGCATTTAGACATTATCATTGCCTATGTTAATCGACTTAAAGGTTTTTCTTAGCCTATTAAAGCGCATTCCCTCAAAGCCAAGTGCTGTTTCCTACTATTCACAGGTGAGTAATGCTATGAAATATGTCGCTTGACGAGGTTATAAGGTGGCACCTTCCGATTGCCCCAAGTACTCGGTCAAGGCCTTAGTCGTATCAAAAAATCGATTAAACACTGATAGGTAGTAAAGTACTTCTGACTGAACGGCTTGCAAAGTCTATTCGGCGCCAGCTTGCGCGCCGAAACTTTAAAAACTCGTCTAACCGCTCGATTGCTTGATAAATAAAATTTGTTTTCATAAAAGAGTAGTGTCGACTAAAAACATTATTGATAAGTGTTAATATCTATAGTGACATTAGTGTCGAATTCAAGAACTTTTTTGTAAAGGCACTTGCCGATGCAAAAATCATTAGCCCTTATCCAGCCTTTGAATACACACTATTTTCAAACAAAAATAACTACGAACTTTATGATAATATTACTGTTTCCATTCACATTAGGTTTTACCAGCAGAAAACGATTTGACTAGAGAAAAATCTCGGCTGCTTGCAACGTTATCAGTACATAAATGATATTTAATAATCGTTAAGAAAAGTAAAATAATGTGTTAATCACGCTTTTTTAAGTGATAATGCGCCATTGAACATCCGCAATTTTATTACCTCTACGATTTAGCATCGACTATATTGATGAGGTTTTAATAACCAGAGCTATAATGAAAACATTGACTAAAATAATCGCACTTTTTGCCTTAACCTTGAACCTATTTGTAAGTATCAACGTGAGCGCGACCACCTTTACATTTACCGCGATTCCAGATGAAGACGAATCTCAACTAAGAACTCGTTTTGAAAAAGTCGCGCTTTATTTAGAGCAGCAATTGGGTGTAAAAGTAAAATATGTGCCAGTAAAGTCATACGCTGCGGCGGTAACAGCCTTTAGGAATAACCAAGTACAACTTGCTTGGTTTGGTGGTTTATCTGGCGTACAAGCCAGAAAATTAGTGCCGGGCTCGCAAGCGATTGCCCAAGGTTACGAAGACCAGTTTTTTAAAAGCTACTTTATTGCCCACCATAGTACCGATTTAACCATGACCGACAGTTTTCCTGATATCAGCCAAAAAACCTTCACCTTTGGTTCAAAAGGCTCGACATCGGGTCGATTAATGCCGCAATATTATATCGAACAGCATTTACAGAAAAAGCCGCAACAAGCTTTTAAACGTGTTGGTTTTTCCGGTGACCATAGCCGCACTATTGCTCAAGTTCAAGCGGGTGCCTACCAAGTAGGCGCGGTAAATTATAAAGTGTGGGAAACCGCCCTCGCCACAGGAAAAGTAGACTCCAATAAAGTAAGCGTTATTTGGGAAACCCCCGCCTACCCTGACTACCAATGGACAATACGCTCAGGTGTTGATGCTAATTTTGGCAAAGGCTTCACAGATAAAGTGCAATCAGTATTGCTTAATATGAAGAGCCCTGAGCTACTAAACAGCTTTCCACGTTCTTCATTTGTAAACGCGACTAATAAAGATTTTAAACCTGTTTTAGATGTGGCTAAAAAGATAGGACTTATCGATTAATGATCACCATCGACAACCTAAACATTCATTACGATAAAACTGCCGGCTATAACACTGGCAGTAAGAAAAAGGCATCCACGCAGGTAATTTTTGACCTGAGCCTCAGCATTAATGAAGGTGAAAAGGTTGCGATTATTGGTCCCTCTGGTGCAGGAAAGTCTAGCTTACTGCACCATTTGTATCAAACGTTACAAAGCCGCGCTGCTCTTTGTTCACAGCGACAAGGCTTGGTAGATAACTTAAGTATTTACCACAACGTGTTTATGGGCGCTTTAGCTCGTCATCACTGGTTATTCAACCTAGTAAACTTAATTAAACCGTTCAAGCAAAATCACAACGAAATAATGGCACTTTGCCAGCAGCTAGAATTAGACCAGCCCTTGGCTAAGAAAGTAGATAAACTGTCTGGAGGGCAAAGACAACGTGTAGCATTAGCAAGAGCCTTGTATCAGCAGCAAGAAGTTTTTATCGGCGACGAGCCGTTTTCAGCGCTCGACCCGTTAATGAGTTCAAGATTACTCGAAAACGTATTTGCACAGCACAACAGCGTAATTATGGTAATGCATGACCGAGAATTAGCCATGAGCGCCTTCGACCGCGTTATCGCCTTAGATAAAGGCCGACTAGTACTCGACAGCAAACAACAGAGTATTAATCAACAGCAAATTACCCAGCTATTTCAAACTAGCGCTGTCGCCTAGGCTTATTTTATGCCCCTATTGCAGCAAGTGAAAAACACAGATTACCCTTTAGGATATTGGCAAAAAGTCACGTTATCAATTTGGCTTATCGCCGTGGTTATTCTTCCTTTTGCCGATAGTGAAATTGTAAACTTCGACCCTTTTCTCGAATTATCACTTATGGCACAAGGGGTAATGGCTCCGGACTTTTTCGCCACCGAATACCTCTTACAAGCGATAATTCAAACCGTTAACTTCGCCATTATCGGTGTATGTTTGGGGTTAATAATGGGCGCTCCCCTTGCCCTAATATATCAACACCCGATAGTGTTTGGCTGCTGCTCTTTTTTAAGGGCGATTCATGAAATTTTTTGGGCGCTGTTATTTTTACAAGTTTTTGGCCTTTCTCCCATAACCGGAATTTTAGCCATAGCAATCCCGTTTGCTGCGACCTTTGCCCGTGTGTTTCACGATATTATCAACCAATCGTCAAACAGCCCTTTAGAAAGTATCGATAGCCGCGCAGATATTATTAGCCGCTACACTTATGGTAAAATAGCCCAAGTGCTGCCGCAACTTATGGCTTACACTCGTTACCGTTTTGAATGTGCCCTGCGCAGTAGCGCAGTACTCGGATTTATTGGCATGCCAACGTTAGGCTTTTATATGGAAACCGCTTTTAAACAGGGAAACTATAACGAAGGCGCGGCATTACTGATGATATTTATTGCTCTTATTGGCACTATTCGTTACTGGTGCCCACCTAAATTACTAGTGGTTTATCTCGTTATTGCTTGCGTAACACTGGTAGAAATTCCGGCGGTAGACAGCAGCTTGCTGGTGCGTTTTATTAGCCAAGATATTTTACCGCCCGCCTTTGCCAACGCGGCAACTTTTGCAGAAGTTCCATGGTTGTCACTCTATGCTTGGTTTAGCGATATTATAACGGAGCAAGCGGTTCCAGGCGCAATAGCGACCATGACCTTAGCCTTACTTGCCTTGGCGGCTACCCATTTTGTTACCTTAAATGCTCATGCTGTAGCAAGTAAACAACTATGGCCTGCACCATTAACTTGGTTAGGTCAGTTAATGTTATTAATCGGTCGCAGCCTACCCGAATATATTTTAGCGTTTATATTTTTATTGCTGCTTGGCCCTTCAATGTTACCGGCAATAATCGCATTAGCCATACACAATGGCTGCGTTATCGCCTACTTAGCGGTTAAGCAAAGTAACGCCATAGCCCCCCAACAAATGCAGATTAGTAAGCTGAACCAGTTTAACTATCACATAATGCCAAGCATCTACCCAAATATGATGGCGTTAATGTTTTATCGTTTCGAGATAATAGTGCGAGAAACTGCGGTATTTGGCATATTAGGTATTATGACCTTAGGGTTTTATATCGACAGTAGCTTCAGCGAAATACGCTACAGCAATGCACTGATACTTATCACCTGTACCGCCCTGCTCAATGTCGGTATTGATATACTATCAAGGCGGTTGCTTAAGTTACCGCAAACGAGTCAGGTTAGTTGTTAAGTAATAATGATTAAAGATGCCTATTTTTATACTTTGCTAGACTCAGTAACTAATGTAAAAAATGATCGGCTGTAACCCCGCCAGTATAGGAATAATAGTGGGTCGGTAAGTTAACAATAATATGAAGGGTAACAAGCAACCGCTTAACATACCAAAAAACGCCGCAGGGCCAATAGACCAACCATAAAGGTCGACACTGAGATCAAAACTAAGCAAAAGCATCAACCATGCGAGTGGCCGAAAACAGGTATTAACAGCACTAGGTAGTGCAAGCGGAATAATCAATTTTCGGTGTTTTTCCATGGCTAGGCAAAATAGGGTCATCGTAACAAAACTTATACTGAGCAATAGCATTAACTACTCCCCGTTCCTGAGCGTTAATGTGGCTAAACCTGCTGTTGCACTATTTTCGCCAGTGTTATTGTTAATAATACCCTTCGCTTTTCGAGTATTAACCACCACATGCTTTTTCACTTTATAAGCCGCAAAAGAAAAAGCTAGGCCAATGGCTAACATCGTTAAATCAAAACCTGCAAAATTCCAATCGCCTAATGGCAGTGTTACCCCTAAATGTTTATCGGTGGTTATAAAGTTTAGCAAGGGAATAAAGCAAAAAACAAAGGCTGCTATTTTGAGTTGTTCATACCACGCAGTAATAGCAGGTCTGAATGCTGGGTAAATAAGTAATATTGCCCAACTAATAAACAGGCAATTAATTTCCCATGCACCGCGGTTTTCCATACCCACAGGTAAAAGCCGATTTGCCCAAAAGTACAGGGCAATAGCAATGGGTAAACCGACAATTGTGCCGATATTTAATTGTTCAACCAAGCGAAAACCAAAGTCTGGGCCTTTTGATTTTTTTAGTTGTTTGGGTTTACGTTTTGTTGTCCATAAAATTAAACCCGACGCCACCATAGCAGCTCCGACTAAACCGACGAAAAAATACAATACCCGTATTATCGGTGTGGCAAATTGCCCCTCGTGTAACGAGATAAAACCTTGATCTATTTGCCCTGGAACGGTTACCTTTTTAATGGGTATGTCGAGTAGTTTTCCGCTTACGCCAGCAAAAACTAATTTATCTTTTGGGTTATAGGTTATATCGGTTTCCCAACGTGAAAATGTTACTTTTGAATTTCGGTCGAGTGGAAAGTTTACGGTAACATCAGTAAGAGTGTCTTGTTGCCAATGTTGCTTGGTAACAGAATACATAGTTGACAACGACGCCAAACGCCCCTGCTCATTCGACTTTTCTAACGCAGCAGTACGGGGAAATACTTGGTCATAATACACATCTTTTTGGTCATCATTTAAGCCCAAATCGAAGCTCAATGCCATGTAAGTACTCAGAAAAAATATCAGCCCGCTATAGGTGATCATAAAGTGAAACGGAATAGCAATAACACTAAGCACACTATGAATATCAAGCCAGCCAATTAAGCCTTTTTTCGCCCGATAAGTAAAAAAATCGCTAAATATTTTTTTGTAAAATATCACGCCCGTGATCACCGCAATCAACATAAGCATAGTACAAAAGCCAACAATCCAATAAGCCACTATTTTAGGCATATAATGTAAACGATAATGCATTTTATATAGCGCACCTCCACCACCGGTAGCCCTTATATTGTCTACGGCTAAGCCAGTATCAGTATTAAGTATTTTGGTGATGCGTTTACCACGCCTCTCGCCTTCTTTAGCTGGCTGTCGCCATTTAACCGTAAGGTTAGCATCACGGCTATTCGGTAACTTAATTTGCCAACGTTTAGTCTCTGTAGCGTGTTGTGCCAAATATTTTTGACTTATATCGAGCAGCTCGCCTTTATCCATATGAGTTGACGACAAGGGTCTTTCAGGCTGCATCCAGCGGGTAATTTCTTCCTTAAAATAACCACTGGTGCCGGTAATAAACATAAAAACTAATACCCAGCCTACGACTAAGCCAACCCAAGTATGTAACCACTTCATTGACTGTCTAAAGTTACCTTCCATTAGTTATTTACCTGCATAAGTAAACCAGACAAGAATATAAGCACAACATTCAATTGAATAAGTCTCAGCCAAGCGCGTTTGGCTGTTGCTGTAGCAAAAACCCACATAGCCGCACAAGCATAAATGAGAAAGCTTAATAGCATGCCTATATGCAAGGCCTGAGAAATACCCATACTTTGTAATAGCAACTGACTAAAAAATAACGCACTCGACGTTGCTAATATATAACCACCAAACGTAGCTGCCATTATTCGAGAGAATACCCACCAACGGGGATTAGTAAATTTGATCATATTATCCATAAAATACGTTAAGCCCAATAACTTGCTTATTCGTGCATGTTCCTTTTTATCAGCGATATTCATTACCGCTGCTTGATAAACTGTTGCCTATTGATAAGCCTTTGAAGAATCTATGACCATTGGAGATTAGGCTTAATAACGTTATAAATGGTGAGCCTAATTACGTTAACTCCCTATTATATCAAGCACTTTGCAAGATAAGCGGTACATTTTAATCTCAAGCCCATTATTATGCAAATGAAAATCATTATCATTGCATGTTAATGGGCTTGTGACGATATAATGGTTAAGACAAGACAGCAACATCAAGGTAAAATTCTTACGCTCTCTTTGATACAACTAATCCTATTCTTCTGTTTTCTCTAGTATTTTGAATCAATCATGCTGATAACTCAGGTTAACCTAGAGTGAATTATTTTGTGGTAGCAACCTTGGTGTATCGCTAGAAACTGAGATAAAAAGATCGATAAAAAGAGAGAGCCAATCGACTGATAAAATCTATTGCATCGTGTCATTTATTAAGTGGACAGGCATTCGAATATTAAAAAATAGTTAGAGAACAGGATGAAAAAACGTGGTGTTTAGCATGTTAGGCATATGACATAGGGGATTTATATCGACAGTAGCTTTCGCGAAATACGCAACAGCAACGCACTGGTACTTATCACCTGTAGCGCCCTGCTCAATGTCGATATTGATATAATATCAAGGCGGTTACTTAAGTTACCGAAAACTAGTCAGCCTAGCGGTTAATTCAACTAAATTAACCGCATTGTTTATAGATACTTTCTGACTAATCTCCACGAAAATAATATAGTTACTATCAGTATTACATTAATTTGTGGGTTCAATGAGATTACGCATGGTTAACGTGGACGTAAAAAATTGAGTATTGAGGCGCGAAACTCATCCGGTTATTTAATAACTAGACTCATCTATTTTTCAACAAGGGTATGTTTCCTCTTGATAAAACTGCCTGTTGTCCCGTTTACGAAACTCATTAAATTTTAAACGCGCTCAAAAATTCAATAACTAAATAATAACGAACGACACGTATTTAAACGTTAATAAATAGCTAAGTAATAGTCAGCTTGTGCCACAAAGAAGACACTAGCCCCTAATTCAAAAAGGACTGCTCACAATCTAAAGCGGACGTTAGCATTCAGGATTATCTTTTGACTTCTTTTAGCCAAAAGCGGTCATTAAGTTTTTGTGAATCCATGAACATATTTAGGGACAATTTCAACCAATATTTACTGCATGTTTGTGGGTCTGCTGTAAGCTCATTGCTGCCG
>Ga0209396_1000277_pt1 | contig 63530 bp, 54 predicted proteins | sample GOMGulsemesocosm_6_FD_184638 | JGI IMG/M metagenome (GOLD analysis project Ga0209396, IMG submission 184638) | Methane-oxidizing microbial communities from mesocosms in the Gulf of Mexico - GOM8C Gulf of Mexico (SPAdes) (version 2) | ecosystem: Environmental > Aquatic > Marine > Cold seeps... | reverse complement strand
AGTTTCAGTTTTTATATTAATATAATCTCCTTTTGCTTCAATTAAATAAATATCAGGGATGTGAATTTTTACCAAACGTCTATCAATATTTACATACATTTCATTTACCTCTCCATTATCTGTTGATAGCGGAGCTTTTTTTGGAGTGTCTACTTTTGTAACGGCCTTAATAAACCTTGGTAACTTAATTGGTTTAACTAAATAATCAACTATACATTTATATTCAAATGCATTTAATGCAAAATCAGAATCTGATGTAGTTAATATAATATTAGGAGGATTATTTAAACTATCAATAAAATCAAAACCATTTAATTCAGGCATATGTATATCTAAGAAAACTAAGTCTACATCATTACTATTTATGAATTGTATAGCTTCTAATGCATTGTTAAATTCTTTTACGATTTGTAAATGATCAAGTTTAGAACAATACTGTTCTATAATAACTCTTGCCATTTCTTCATCGTCTATAATTATACATCTCAGCATATTAAATTTTATTTAAATAATTATCTATTACATCTAAAACTACAATAAAATCTTGATATGAGTCAAGTTTATTATCATTCAATTCGTTTTCAAATTTTTTTGCTGTTTCAAACCCTTTTTTTAATCCAAACATATTTATTTTATGTTTCAATTTATGTACATTTTCTGCGGCAAGAATATATTTACTAGAATTATAATTTGACAAAAATTGTTCTTTTTCTAATGGAAATTCTCGTTTAATTATTGAAATCAATTTATTTCTAAAAACAATGTCATTTTCAGAAATTTCATCAATATAGGCTAGATTCGGGATCATGATTTATTACACTTTGATTGTTCTTTTGAGTTTAAGTTAATATTTTTTTTGTCAAAAAAGTAAATAAAGATTCGTTTTATTTCAAGATAAAATAAAAATTACAATTAGTCTATATTAAAGGTTCATTCATCTACACTAGATACGATCCAGACTAAATAACCTAAAAAGATTAACTTATCTAAATATCTTTAAGTGTAATCTTAACATGTATAGTTTATGAACTTTTTTAAAAATTACGCAAGAATATTATTCCTATTTATGATATTGGTTAGTAGTACCTTTTATTCTCAAACGATACCATTTAATTGTGATTATTATGCCTATCTATTTCAATTTAATGATGTTTATTCTGTAGATTTAGCATCGGGTAGCTCAAGTCTTGTTGCTACGGAAATTACTCCAGGAAATATTAATGCCGCTGGATACAATTCGAAAGACGGTTATATATGGGGCTCATTAAGTACTCCAAGCCAATCAATTGTTAAAATAGGTAAAGATTTTGCTACTACAACGTATACGTTCTCTGAATTGCCTACATCTAACCGCTATATAGGTGACATTAGCTTAGATGGTATTTATTATTTAAAACCTGGAGGAACTGAATACTCAATGATTGACTTAGACCCTGCATCATCTAATTATTTAACTTTTATAGGAACCGGTACGTTATCTCAAAATATCACTATACATGATTGGGCATTTAACTCCGTAGACAATATGCTTTACTGTGTAGAAAAGAATTCAAATATTCTTTATAAAATAAATACTTCAACCAATATTGTAGAAGCCATAGGTGAAGTACCTATACTATCAGGAAATAATTATACTTATGGAGCTGTATATTTTGATTTAACAGGAAATTTTTATGTTTCTTCAAACCAAACAGGAACTGTTTACATAATTAATGACGTAGCAAGTTTGAATAATGGGGACACCATGAATTCAAATATATTTGCATTTGGTCCATCTAGTAGTAGTAATGATGGTGCAAGATGCCCTACAGCACCTGTACCAGTTGAAGATTGTTCAAACGGAATTGATGATGATGGTGATGGATTAGTTGATTGTGATGACCCTTCATGCTCTGGTGTATCTGTATGTCCTACAATAGAAGCTCCAACTTCGGGGGGTAATGAAGGAGGATTAGAGAGTAATAATCGTTTGTCAGAACAAATAAATAAAAGAAATTATAATAGAATGATTTCTAATTATTTATTCAATAAAGAGAATGCTAGAAAGTTAATTAAGACAAATACATATGCAAATAGAAATGCAAATTCAAGTTTTATATTAGAGGACTTTATTCCTCTTGATATTATAGATGAAGACTCGGCAATAGATTCTTCTCCGTTAGACTTAATTAATATTACAAATGCTACAGATTTAATATCTGTAGACTACCAAAAGAATAATGAAACCATTGCATCTATATTAGCTTTAAAAACTGAAGATGGAGTTTATGAACACACAAAATATATTTGTGATAGGTTATTAGGTGCAGAGTTATTATCAGTTTCCACTATTCAAATTCGTGATTACCATTTTATAAAATCGATTATTAAAAATATTGATGGCGGATTTGAATTTGTTCTAAGTCTTTCAGCCAAAGAAACAGATAATAATCAAAATTTTATAATAGAAAGTCATTGGAATATAGATAAATATGAAGAAAACATTCCGTACTATAATTTTCAAATCTGGGCTAATTCTCCCGACAACTTACTACTATTAGGTAACGAAGTGGTTAATTTATTAGAAATTCAAAAAGAAATAGAATCATATACTTTATCAACACCACCACCAGTTTTTGTAAAAAAAGGGTCTTATAAAAATGGGGAACTAAATTTACATATTATTAATTCTAATAATTCTAATGATATTTCATTCAATGCTGGTTTTAAAGAGACAGAAACAGGTAGTATACTTTCTATGTCTTCTACTATAAACCTAAATGAGAATTATATCACTAATTTAAATTTAACTACCGGTAACTTATTTGATATTGGCTTTAGAATTGGAGATGGTATTCAAACACCAGATGATTTGTTTATGTCAGATGGGCCTTGGGGTGTAGATGATAATGCTTCTACTACCCAGATATTGGATTATGAAATTAATACTAACGAAACAATTCCTTTGGAAGGTGAGTATCTAATTGAACGAAATCCTTATGTAAAAGTTCAAACTCAAGAGTATGTTTCTATTTATAAGGCGTTTACACCAAGGTTTAAACCAGTAGATTTACCTCACTATAATGCTTTAGAATTTACTGCTAAAGGAACTGGTAAAATGGAAATAAGATTTATTAAAAATAGTATTAATACATGGGAGAATCAATATAAGGTAGAAGTAGACCTAACTGATGAACAATTTACATATCAAATTCCTTTTATAAATTTTGAATGTGCTAATGGTGGAAACATGGTTTTAAATGATGTAGTTACAATTGTTTTTACATTAATTTCAATAGACGGTTCAATGCAAACAAAAGAAGTTTCAATTGAAGAATTGAAACTATTAGAATTAGAACCTTTAGGGATAAATAGTTTGCATATGACCAATTTAAATATTTACCCAAATCCAGTTAATGAATTTGCTATGATAGAGTTTCAAAGTGATGAAAAACTTGTAGGTGAAGCAATACTTTACAATCAATTAGGACAAAAGGTAAAAGGAATTTCTGTTTCTATAATTAATGGGAATAACTACATTCCTTTTAAATGTAATAATTTAAAACCTGGGGTATATTTCTTGGCTATTAAATGTGACTACATGAATTATAAGCCTTTAAAATTAATGATTAAATAACATTACCATTCATCTACATAAAACTCCCATTCATCTACAGTTAAATTGCATTAAACTACATCTTACATAAAAATTAAAAATTAAACATTAACTTCTTAATAAATAAAAAACAAAATGAGATTAACTATTTTACTTGTCGAGGATGACGAAATAGAAAGTTTAAAATTCGAAAGAGCTTTTAAAAAATTGGGTTATAATCATAAGGTAATTAATGCAAGAAACGGAGAAGAAGCATTATCTTTATGTGAATTGGAGCAGCCTAATCTTATTTTATTGGACTTAAATATGCCTAAAATGGATGGATTAGAGTTTTTGTCTTTATTAAAAAGTGATGAAAATTTAAAATTTATTCCAACTGTGGTTTTCACAACTTCTAACAATCATCAAGATTTGATTAATGCTTATGAAATTGGTGTTGCAGGATATATTGTAAAACCATTACGTTATGAAGCTTATGTAAATCAGATTGAAATAATTATAAATTATTGGGCTATTAATGAACTTGTGAAAAAATAATATGAAGGGAATTGTATTTACAGAATTTTTAGAAATGGTAGAGCAAAAATTTGGTTTGGAAACTGTTGATAAAATAATTGAAAATTCGAAATTAGAATCCAAAGGAATATATACTTCTATTGGCACTTATGATTTTGGAGAAATGTCAAGTTTAATTAGTAATTTAAGCGTCGAAACCGATATTGATATTCCTATATTAATACATGCTTACGGGCTCTATTTTTTTGATGCCTTAGCTAAAGGATACCCTGGTGTATTTAAATATTATAAGACAGCATTTTGTTTACTAGCAGGTATAGAAAAGCATATACATGTTCATGTTAGAAAATTATATCCAGATGCTGAGCTACCATATTTTATTATTCATGAAGAGTCAGAAAATAAATTAATTTTGGAGTATCAATCAGAAAGAGCAATGTATCAGTTTGCATTGGGTTTGATGGAACGCACCCTAGAACACTATAATGAATTCGCGAATATTGAAAAAGAAATACTAAAAAAGGATGGAACTAAAGTTTTATTTACGCTAACTAAGTAATGTCTGAACAAAAGATAAAAATATTGGAACGTGCTTTAAGCAGGTCGAAAGAAAGTAGAAAACAAGCTGAAGCAATTCTTGAACAAAAATCATTTGAGTTGTTCCAAGTTAATCAAAAACTGGAATCTACCAATAAAATGATGGAGGCTCTATTAGATGATCAATCTACTCAATTAAATGCTATTGTAAATAATTGCTCATTAGGAATTGTCTTAACTGAAAACGGTAATTTAATTAAGGTTAACAATGCTTTTGAAAATATATTAGGGTATTCAGGGGCTGAATTAAAAAAAATGTCTATTAAGGATTTAACTCATAAAGATGATTTATTTAATTCGTTAAAGTATATTAAAAAACTAGAAAAGGGTACCATCAATGATTTTTTAATGAAAAAAAGATATCGGAGAAAAGATGGTAATTATATTAATTGTAAAACTAATGTAAGTGCTATTAGAGATGTTAATGGGAAAGTGAAGTATCAAATAGCTATAATTGAAGATGTTACCGTTTCGGAACAGCATATTAAAATGCTAAAAGCGATAAATTTATTATCTGTATCTATTTTGGGTAAAAGTAATTTGTTTGATATCAGTTGGGAAATTGCTAAAAACACTGCTAATCATTTGGGCTTAGAAGATTGTGTTATTTATACAGTTGACACTAAGAAAAAAGTGATGACCCAGGTTGCAGCTTATGGTGATAAAAACACTGAAGGGTATACAATAAAAAATATTCTAACGATTCCTATTGGAAAAGGTATCGTAGGGACAGTAGCATTAACAGGAAAAGCTGAATTAATAAATGACACTACATTAGATGAACGCTATATATTAGATTATAATGTAAGATGTTCTGAATTGGCGGTACCTATTATTGTTAATAATAAAGTTATTGGTGTAATAGATTCAGAACATAGTGAGAAAAACTATTTTAATAAAGAACACCTTGATACCTTTACAAACATTGCTAATTTAGCTGCAGCACAATTTAATAATGCCATAAGTCTGTTAAATGAGGAAGCTAATAAAGCTGAAAAAAATAAATTACTTACAAAACTAGAAAAAAGTAATATTGAATTAAATAATTTTGCCCATGTAGTTTCCCATGATTTAAAATCTCCTTTGAGGAGTATGTCTGCTCTAATTTCTTGGATTCATGAAGACAACCAATACCTTTTTAACCATGAAACTAATGATAATTTCGAAAAATTATTAAAAAAAGTAGATAAAATGGATCATTTAATTAATGGAATCCTTAAATATTCTAGCATAGATAAAACCAATTACACTTCTCAAAAAGTTGATTTACATGAACTAGTTACTGATATGATTGATCATATTTATATCCCTAATCATTTTTCAATTAAAATTAAAACAAAACTACCAACTTTTAAATCTAACAAGTTTAAACTACAACAATTGTTTCAAAATTTAATTAGTAATGCTATTAAATACAATAACAACAATAAAGCAGAGGTTATAATTGACTGTGTAGAGCAGCCTAAGTCTTATCTCTTTTCTGTTAAAGATAACGGAATTGGGATTGATCCAAAATATCACAAAAAAATATTTGAAGTTTTTGAAACTCTTGAAGTGCCAGATGAGAACTCTACAGGTATTGGACTATCTATTGTTAAAAAAATAATTACCATGCTTGATGGTAAGATATGGTTAGAAAGTAAATTTGGAGTTGGAACAACGTTCTTTTTTGAATTAAATAAAGAAACCCCGAAAGCATAAATGTTTCGAGATTTCTCAGGATTGCATATAGAGGTTTAAAAGCTATATGAATACCATATTTTTGCTAATTTGAAGGGTATTTGAACACTATCCTTAATACCTAGTTTTGAATCATCAACATGATTCCAGTTTTTTAATGGTTGTTCTTTTATATAATCCATAATGTTTTTATTGCTGAAATGTATTTTTAATCTTAGAAACATTTCAATATCAAATAACCATTTGCTTTTAAATTTTGAGTTATACATTACAGGAATGTATTTTACTCTAAATACTTTAGCTCCACATTGGGTGTCGTTGATAGGTAACTTTAGAATTAATTTTATAAAAAAGTTAACGACTTTAGAAAAAAAATCCCTGGAACTGTTTCTATTTATATTGTTTTTTTGAGAATTACGAGAACCAAATACCATGATTAGTTTTTTTTCAAGTTTTAAATTTTCTAATAAGTCGTTAAACTCTTCAAAATCTGTTGATAAATCGGCATCTAAATAACCAACATATTTTATTTTTTTTAGTGAATACAAAAAGCGAGATCCTGCTCTAATTGCTGCAGCTTTTCCTTTGTTTTTTTTCATGTCTATAATAGTAATTCGTTCTTTAAACTCTTTTTGAAAATTAGATAATATGTGTAAAGTATCATCTGTACTACCATCATTCACAAAACATAATTGAAAATTGTGATATGTTTTTAAACATTTTTTAAATGCACTTATATTCAGTCTGTTTGCTTCATTATAACATGGAATTATTATACCTGTACTCATATCTTTTTTTTTAGCGTTATACCTCTAAATTAGACATGATAGCTCTTATTTTTAATTCAATTCGTTTGAAACTATTGTTACTGTAGATGAAATGACATTATCTGTAGATTAGTTTATGGAGGCTCTGTTTTATCTTTATAATAGTAATATAAACTGCATTATTATGAAAAAGAACTTTAATAAATATCTGTTATTAGCAATTGGAATTGCGTTACTATTTCACGGAAGTGCTATCTTTTTTACTTTAGAAAAAAGTTATGACGCATTAATACATTTGTTTTTTGCAGAGCATTATGCTAATAATTGGTCAGAACCTTGGTCATATAAATGGTATACTGGTTTTACGACTATGAGTTACCCGCCATTAGTTCATCAAATATTAGCGTTACTTTCGTTTATAGGTGGACTAAAATTTGCTTTATTTACTTTTTCATTTGTTGTAATTACTTTATTTGTAACTGGAGTATATAGGTTTAGTTATATAATAACAGGAAATAGAAACTATGCAGGATTTGCAGCATTGTTTTCAGTTTTTTCTTCAGTTTTCATTGAAACTTTACATTTATTTGGACAATTACCTACGTTAACAGGAATAGCTTTATTAATGCACTCTTTTCCAGAGATTTATTATTGGGTAAAATTTCATAAAACAAGATACCTCATTTCTTCATGGTTACTTATCAGTTTAATGGTATGTAGCCATCATGTAACTCCCATTTTTGGTATGGTCTTTTTTGTTTTTCCAGTAATTGGCTTATCAATTATGGATAATGCTAAAGATTTAGTAGGAGATTATAAATTTATTCGGTTTAATGTATTTCTTACTACTTTATTTAAATCAATTAAACAAATCATAGTATTTGGACTTGGATCTCTTATTTTAATAATTTTTTGCATTTTACCTTATTGGATTAACACAAAAAATAACCCAATAACTCAAATTCCAATTCCGCACGGCTCTCGCGATAATTTTTTAGAAGTTCTTTCGTCAGGTTTAGTGTTTTTTATTATTCCATATGGAATAACCTTATGCTTATTACCTTATATATTACATAGAGTGCTTAGTAAGCGATTATTGTTTTTCGGCCTTTCTTTTTTAATGCTTTTTATATTAGGTACTGGTGGAACTACACCAATTCCGAAAATGATTTTAGGAGAAAATGCTTTTTCAATTTTAACATTGGATAGATTTACTTTTTGGGCAGCAATTATTAGTTTTCCTTTTATTGGTGAATTTTTTTATAGGCTTGCAAAGTCAGATTATAAAAAACATATTATAAAAACATATGGAAAAATATACTTTACCTTTTGTTGTGTGCTTTCTGGAGTGATTATTGTATTTTTTGCTGTATTTACAACAAACCTAGGTCGTTTTAATCCATCGCAACCAAAAGCAATTAAAATGCTTCCTATTGTAAATTTCTTAAACCAGGATATGCACTATAAGTGGAGGTATATGACTCTTGGATTTGGAGATCAGATGGCATGGTTGTCATCACAGACAAGAGCAATATCAGTTGATGGTAATTACCATTCTGCAAGGCAATTACCAGAATTGACTACTAAAGCAGTAGAACGATTAGAAAATTCAAAATTTAGAGGTATTGAAGGTATAGGTTCCTTACAACAATTTCTAGCTAATTCAGAAAAGTTTAATCTTAAGTATATATTCTCTAATGATAAATTTTATGATCCAATTTTATATTTTTCTGGTTGGGAACGTTTATCTACTTTAGAAAATGGTATAATTGTTTGGGAAAAGCAAAATATACCCCCACTTGCATCGATATTACCTAAAGTTAATATTCCAAAATATCAAAAACTAATTTGGTCATTTGTACCTGTATTAAGTCTAATCATTTCGCTAATATGGTTCACATGTTATAGATTTATATATAAAGATGTTATTATACCTGCGAATAACAAAATTAAATCTAAATCATTCAGTAAGCCATTAGCAATTTGGAATTATATATTACTCCTTTTTTTATTATTTGGGATATATAAATTTTACATACACAATAATGCACAAATTAGTCCTGATAATGTTGTAAAAGCATATTACGATGCAATGGATTTTAAAGAGTTTAAAACTGCTCATTCATTTATTTCTCCTAAATTATCAAAAGATTTAGATCAATTTATGTTAGAGATATCAGTTACTGATGGACTCTTAAGTTCTTATGCTAAGTTGGAAGAAATTACTACAGAAACTATTAATAAATCCAAAGATACTTCTATTGTTATAACTAATACTAAGTGGATAACACCATTAGAAATTATAACAAAAGAAGAAAAATTCACAACTGTTTTAAATGGTGGTAAATGGTATATTATACAAGATAGTTTAGATAAATATACTCCATCTAATCAATTCTTCAATACAACCATTACAGAGTTTTATAACCAAGGAAGAAGAAAAATAACAACACAACAGACACATCATGAAGATATTTTACCACAGCCAGTTGTTCGTTTTCATGAAGCAAAATTAGTAAAAAAAGAAAATTCATATTTCATTATTGGTTCCATTCAAAACATTGATTACTTTCCTGCAGCTATTAATTTAAAAGGGGTTTTATATGACGAACAAAATAAAGAGTTAGCTTCTTTTAGCACCAAATTTGAAAGTAAGCATAAATTGAATCCCATGGAAAGCAGTGTTTTTAAAATTGAATTTGAAGAAACTGCTTGGTTAGATTCAGAGAAAGATTTAAAAAGTTTTAATCCAAATGAATTACATCTTAAAAGTTTTATAACAGAACCTGTGAGCTTTGTATTACATGCTTCTTCTACAATAGCCACTAAAGATTTATATCAATCTGTTCAAATTAATAATATTGAAACTAAAGGAAATGTAATTAATGGGTTACTGTTCAATTTAGGAAATAAAGAAGTTACGATACCTCAATTATTAATTTCTCATTACGAGAGTAATCAATTAGTATGGGTAGATCATAAGTTCATAAAAGAAAGTATTCGTCCTCATAGAACTCATAAATTTGAATATGCAACGAAGAAGTATTCATGTATAGAAGTACTTTTGGATTCTACCGAAACATGTTATGTAAATGGAATTCAGAATAGTGAAGCGACATATGACAGAATGCATAATTTTGATATGGATAAACAAAAGGATCATTTAATTTATATTAATGATATCCACTCAGTAAAACTTGAACTGAATAATTTTATAGGTAAAAACTAAGTCTAAAATTACTTATCTACAGATAATTGCATTTGACCGATAGTGAAAGGTGTAATAAAGTACAATAAGTTAACTTTAAATATGTTAAAAACCATACTCATATTTATGCTCTTGTTTTTCACTATGGGGTGTGTCGAAAAGAACAAGCCTACTAATGAAGTTAAAACAAATATTGATATTGATTTCAAATGGTATAAAAATCCGGAGATAAGTAATGTTAATGATTCTTTATTGTTTTCTATATCAAGTAAATTAAATGCATCTCAATTTAAAATGTTATTATCAAACCCTTTTGGAAGTACTATTGTGATTGGAGAGCAAAAAGAAGAACAAATTTATTTTAATATCCCAAAGCATTTTTCTGAGAGGGCAGGGGTATTAAACTATTCTCTTTTATTTAGGCAAAAAAAAATAGAAAGCGGAAAAACATTAATTAAGGCAAATAGCGAAACAATAATATTAGAAAGTTATTTTGGTCCCCAACATATTGTTGCTTCTACTGATGATTTTTCAATGCTTGTTACTATACCAACGGATGCTTTTGATAACCCCAATAAACAACCATTTTCTAATGCTGTAATGTTTAAGGATGTTGAAAATAGTATGTATCATACTTTAAAAGAAATTATACATTATAAAAAAGTGTTTAGTAGAACTACAAAAGGTAAATTATTTGTGAACTCAATAAAAGAAGAAATAAGATCAAAAGCCTTTGAGGCAACAATATTAGCAGCAAATCCAATTGATTTCAAAATTGATTTTAACAGAAACCATTCCAAAGCAGATGGAAAAGAATTAACTACAATATCAACTTCTATTATAGAAGACCAATATGGAAATATTATTGAAAATGGAACTCTTGTTAATTTCATCTTAATAAACAATAAGAGTACTGTAAATGCTTACGGAAAAACAATAAACGGTATTGCTAAAACTCAGATTTTACATCCTAAAAAAGTTAGTAGTTATATTATAAAGTCTTTTATAACTGGCTTTGCTAATAGCAATGAATTAATAATAACCTACAAGTAATATGAGTCAGATAAAGCGACATATAAAACAAATTAGTATTATAATAGCTTTTATATTTTTTAACTTAATAGTTATATCTATTATTTCAAAAACATATTATGAGTTTAATTCTGGTGCTAACAGAAATCAATCTTTACATATAGAGTTAAAATATAACAACTATTATTTACCTAAAGTTGAAATTAATACTTCAAAGGCAAAAGGAAGAAATTTAAATCCAGAAGTGTTAAAGAATATTGAAGGTGACTATTTAAATGCATGGTATGTAAAAAGCTATGCTTTACGACATAATGATGTTAATTCCTTTAAAGATTTTTACACAGATTCTGCCCAAGTAAAACTTACTGAGGTGATTACTTATAATCATAAGAATCAAATTTCTGTAGACATGACTACTTTAAAGCATAGGCTCGAAATTCAATTCTTTTCTGAAGATGGCCAATTAGTCTTTTTGAAAGATAAAAATGTTGAAGAGATAGTGTCAATTAGCCAAAATAAAAAGCTTGTTTATAAGGAGCATGTCTTTAATGATTACGATGTTGTTTTATTATTAGAAGATGGTTTTTGGAGAATTAGACATATCATAAAAACGAATAATTCTGAAACAAATAACACAACACCTATTATTGAAAATAATGATGTACTTGATTTTTCTATTAATGGTATTAATTATTACCCCCAAGAAACACCATGGTTAGAGTTTTGGAATAAATATGATAAATCTGTTGTTGATAAAGATTTCGAGTTAATTAAAAATCTGGGATTAAATACAGTAAGAATCTTTCTTCCTTATGATGATTTTGGAGGAGCAAAAGTTTCATTAGAGAAAATTAATCATCTAAAAACTACATTAGATTTGGCTGAAAAAAAATCATTAAAAGTAATCATTACATTTTTTGATTTTTATAGTAATTACAATATAATCGACTACTCTTTGTGTGATCGTCACCTGGAACAAATAATCTCTAAAATAAAAAATCATAAAGCTATTTTGCAATATGATTTAAAAAATGAACCTGACTTAGACTTTAAACACGCTAATGAAAAGAAAATATTAGATTGGTTGAAATTTATTAGTGAACGAATTAAATTATATGATAATAACACACCAATAACCATTGGTTGGAGTGATATTAAATATGCGCAATTACTAGAGAATAATGTAGATGTTTTATCTTTTCATTATTATAAAAAAGCAGCTAAGTTTTCAAAAGAATATACAGTTTTAAGAGTGAAAACAAAAAAACAGCTAGTCTTACAAGAATTTGGTAAACATTCATATAATAGTTTTTGGTTTCCCTTCAGCAATACAGAAATTGATCAAGCAGTTTATTATAAAGTAATGCAAGAGCAATTTCGTCAATCATCTCTAAATAATTTTGTTAGCTGGACATTATACGATTTTCCAAATATTGATACTTCTGTTTTTGGAAATCTTCCTCAAAAAATTAACCCTCAAAAAAATTATGGGTTTATAGATGTAAACGGCAATAAAAAAGAAGCTACTAAGTTTATAATACATGCTAACAATGAACTTGAGAGCTCTATATTCGATTATTTTAATGAATTTTATTTAAGCTTACTTTTATTTGTTACAGCCTTAATCTTATTTTATAAGTATATAGTTAGAAAAAGATACTCTACTCGTCGATAGATCCTATTCAGTCATCGAAACAAAACAGTTTACTATTTCGTTAAAATATACCTTTAAGTATAACTTAAAAATATTATTATGAAATTAGGCATTGTAACTTCATTCCCACCTAGTAAAGTAACATTAAATGAGTACGCATACCATTTGGTGAAACATTTTGTTCAAAATAAAAACATAGATAAAGTAATTTTATATTGCGACAAAACAATCGATGATAAAACGTTAGATTTTCCATATTCTGAAAAAGTTCATGTAATAGAATGCTGGAATTTTAATAGTTATAAAACGATATTTTCAGTTTTTAAAGCAATACAGAAATCTAAACCAGATCAGGTTTTATTTAACCTTCAATTTATGAAGTTTGGAGACAAAAAAATTGCTGCTGCACTAGGTTTAATGCTTCCAATGTTAGTTAGACTATTTGGAACTAACACTACGGTATTAATTCATAATATACTGGAGACAGTAGATTTGAAAAATACTGGATTTGCTAAAAACAAATTATTAATGGGGACTTATAAATTTATAGGTTATTTACTAACTAAATTACTTTTAAGAGCAAATAAAGTTGTTGTTACAATTCCAAAGTACAAACGAATTTTGGAATTAAAATATAAAGCTAAAAATGTAGTTGTAATTCCTCACGGAACATTTGAAATACTACAAACTCCAAAATATAGAACTCAAAAAGGGTTGAAAAAAATAATGACCTTTGGTAAATTTGGAACATATAAAAAAGTAGAAATCTTAATTGAAGCGGTAAAAAGAGTAAGACAAAGAACAGGAGAGGTGTTAGAAATAGTAATTGCTGGCACAAATAATCCAAATACACCTAATTATCTAGAGTCTGTTGAAAAAGCATACAGGAATGTAAAAGGGTTAACTTTTACAGGTTATGTTAAGGAAGAGGATGTTTCAACATTATTTAAAGAAAGTAGTGTAGTTGTATTTCCGTATACATCTACAACGGGGAGTTCAGGAGTTTTACATCAAGCAGGGAGTTATGGTAAGGCAGTTATATTACCTAATATAGGCGACTTAAAAGAACTTGTTCTTGAAGAGGGGTATATAGGAGAATTTTTTAAGAAAGCTGATGTAGAAAGCTTAGCTATGGCTATCCAAAAAATGGTTCTTAATGATATTTATAGAATTGAGTTAGGGAAAATAAATTATAAAGCAGCAACAGCATACCCAATGAAAAAAATATGTAAGCTTTATCTTAGCACTTTTAAAGAAGCTGTTTAAGTTGATTTTTAGAAGACTAAAATAAACTTAAAATGTAAGTGTATGCCATAAGAGTAATTTAATCAGTGTTATAAAAAATCTTATTTTATGGAAAATATTTAGTTTATAATTCTATCGAATGATTTTATTGAAAGTTTGTGTAAAAATCATATTTTTACACAAACTTTCAAATCTAATGAGTAAACAGATAAAAATAATTGAATGCCCTCGCGATGCAATGCAAGGGATTAAGATGTTTATTCCAACGGAAAAGAAAGTAGCCTATTTACAATCTCTATTAAATTGTGGTTTTGACTCACTAGACTTTGGTAGTTTTGTATCACCAAAAGCGATACCACAAATGGTAGATACTGCTGAGGTATTGGCGCAATTAGATTTATCACAAACAAAAACGAAACTATTAGCTATTGTGGCTAATGTTCGCGGTGCTCAAGCTGCAGCAGAACACAAACCAATTCAGTATTTAGGATATCCTTTTTCAATATCAGAGAATTTTCAAATGCGTAATACGCATAAAACTATTGCGCAATCTATAGAAAGTCTAAAGGGAATTTTAGACATCGCTAACAAAGTAGATAAAGAGGTGGTAGCTTATTTATCTATGGGATTCGGAAACCCATATGGTGATCCTTGGAATGTAGAAATAGTAGGAGAATGGACAGAGAAATTATCAAATATGGGGGTGAAAATACTTTCCTTATCTGATACTATTGGATCATCAACCCCTGAAGATATCAGTTATATATTTTCAAATTTAATTCCACAATACAACAATATTGAGTTTGGAGCACATTTACATACAACTCCTACCTCATGGCATGAAAAAATAGATGCTGCTTATAAAGCAGGATGTGTTCGTTACGACGGAGCTATACAAGGCTTTGGTGGATGTCCAATGGCCAAGGATGTATTAACAGGTAATATGCCTACAGAAAAGGTATTGTCATATTTCACCGCAGAAAAAGCGATTACAAATGTTAGTCCTATGGCATTTGAAGCTTCTTATAACAAAGCTTCTGATATTTTTAATAATTACCATTAGTCTTATTGTCAGGTGCTTATAATTCTTATTTAAAATAATTAAAAATAAGCTTTTTTTGTTTAGAAAGAGCGTGTATATTTGCACCCGAAATTAACAATCAATAATTAATCTAAATAAGAATAAGATGAAAAAGATTACCCTTTTAGCAGCTTTATGTTTAACAGTTTTTGGTTTTTCTCAAACACCTCAAGATTCAACTAAAGTTGATATTTTACAACAAAATAGTGCACAACGTATTTTAAGTAATACGATTAAGAAAGGAATTACCATTGGAGGATACGGTCAAATAGATTATAACCAACCTGAAGGTGAAAACGGAGAATTAGACGTTCATAGAATGGTTTTATTGTTTGGATACAGGTTCAATGATAAAGTACAGTTTGTTACAGAAATTGAAATGGAGCATGTAAAAGAAATCTATATTGAACAAGCATTTTTATCTTATAGTTTAACTGATAATATTAACCTTAGAGGAGGATTAATGTTGGTGCCAATGGGATTAATAAATGAATACCATGAACCAACTATTTTTAATGGAGTTGAGCGTCCAGGGGTCGATAAAAGTATTGTACCAACAACTTGGAGAGAAATTGGAGTTGGAGTATCTGGTAAACTTGATGATTTATCTTTAAAATACCAAGCATATATCTTTAACGGATTTTCTTCTGTAAACGGAACTAAAGTTCTTGGAGGGGAAAACGGATTAAGAAACGGACGTCAAAAAGGAGCTAAATCAAACATAAACTCTCCAACATTATCTGGTAAAGTAGATTATTACGGAATTAGAGGATTGCGTTTAGGAGCTTCTGCTTATTTAGGTGATACGCAACCTTTAGATGAAGTAGAGGATGTTAGAGGAGCTAAAGTGATGGTAAAAATGTTTGGTGGTGATGCGAGATATTCTTACAAAAAAATTAGAGCTAGAGCACAATACATTCAAACATTTATTTCAGGAGCAAAAGAGTATAATGCATTAAATAGTTCAAACTTAGGTTCTAAAATGAACGGATGGTATACTGAATTAGCTTATAATGTATTACCAATAGCTAAAGAAAAGAAATTATATGCCTTTGCTCGTTATGAGGAGTATGATACACACCAAAGTGTAGATGGTTTTACTGCAAGTGATTCTTATGATAGAAATGTATTAACAACAGGATTATCGTTTCATATTGCTCCAGGAGCAGTTGTAAAAGCTGATTACCAGTTTATGAACTCTAAGGTTGATGATGATTCAACTGGAGGGTTAAACTTAGGTCTTGGAGTTTGGTTCTAAATCAACATATTTTAAGTAGTTAGTCAATTGTATAAGCCAACTAATTTTTTAGAAATTAGTTGGCTTATTATTTTTATTAAATCTAAATAGTTGTTATTTTCGCGTAAGATATATTGTATATGATTCGATATTTTAAAATAGCCATTTTTTTGTTGCTAATTGTAGCGTTAGGCTCTTTTGGTTTACCACAAAGAATTAACAAGAAAATAAATAAAGAAATCACTTTAGTTTTTGGAATAACTGATTTCTCTACTAAAATGATGACTGTTTCTTCAGAAGTCAATGTATTATTGCCAACCAAGATAAAAGAAGATAATTTATTTGAAATTCATCAAAGCGAAAAGTTAGTAGGATATTTTTACGTTGGAAAAGCACCTAGTAAAACGGATCAGTTTGATTATTTGGTGTTGTTTGACACTGAATTAAACGTGCGTAAAGCAAAAGTGTTGATTTACCGTGAAGATTACGGTAATGAAATTGGAAGTAAGCGTTGGTTAAAACAATTTATAGGAAAATCATCTGATGATAATTTAAAATACGGTGTAAATGTAGATGCCATTTCTGGAGCAACTATTTCTGCTAGATCAATGACTTTTGCTGTAAACAGACTTTTACAAAGTATCAAAATTCTTAAAGAACAACATATTTTTTAATGAATGTCAATTATATACATACTTGGGCTAAAGAATTAAAATTACTGATAGGTACTTTTTTAGTGGTGTTAAGTATTGGTTTCTTTTCAGGATTAAGTTTTGTAGGAGAGACATCAAGTTTTTCTTCTAATGGTATTCAAGAGAATTATTTAGGGAATGAAAATGATGAGACAGCAGAAGTTATGAAGTTTGAAAAAACGGATCGAGAAATGCTCTCTGTTATTCATACTCATATTCTATCAATGAGTATGATTTTCTTTTTGGTAGCTTTAATAGTGTACCATGTAGAGTTCAGTACAGCTTTTAAGAAGTTTTTAATGATTGAGCCTTTAGTTTCTGTGGTGACCACTTTTGGAGGGCTTTATTTCCTTTGGAAAGGAGTCCTTTGGATGAAATATATTGTAATAATATCAGGGACATTAATGACGTTATCTTACACATTATCTATTCTACTTGTTTTTTGGGCATTATTTAAAAAAAGAAATTAAAGGCATGACAATAGCTGATTTAATAAAAGGAGATAAAGCAATTATAACGAGTTTTATAGTTGATGAAATCCCTTTAAAATTAATTGAGATGGGCTGTATTGCTGGTAATTCGGTAGAATTAGTACAGTCAGCTCCTTTAAAAGATCCTTTATACTTAAATATTAACGGGACTTTTTTAGCTATTAGAAAAGAAACTGCTTCTCAAATTTTAGTAAAAAAAATATGAGCAAACTATTAAAAATTGCCTTAATAGGAAACCCAAATACTGGAAAAACAAGCTTATTTAATACATTAACTGGATTAAACCAGAAAGTAGGAAATTACCCTGGAATTACAGTTGATAAGAAAACAGGAAAATGTAAACTCTCTGATACTATTTCTGCTGAAATTATTGATTTACCAGGTACATATAGTTTAAATGCAAGTTCAGAAGATGAAAATATTGCGGTAAAAGTATTATCAGAAAAAGGAAATGATAATTACCCTGATATTGTTGTTGTTATTGCCGATGTTGAAAATTTAAAGCGTAATCTGTTACTTTATACTCAAGTAAAGGATTTAGGGTTACCGACAGTTTTGGCCATAAACATGCAGGATATTATGGTGTCTAAAGGTATTTCAATTGATATTGATGCTTTAGAGAATGAACTGAATACAAAGATTGCATTAATTAGTACTAAGAAAAATATAGGTATAGCAAATTTAAAAGAAATTTTAGTAGCCTATAAATCTATTCCCTTGGTACCGTGTGATGTTTGTGATACAAGTATATTAATAGACAGGAGTTTAAATAAAAAACAACAACAACATAAGGATACTGTAAAAAGGTATCAGTTTATAAAAAAGTCGCTAGAAAATAATTATAACATAGAAATTCATAGAGCTAAAGGGTTTAGAGCAAAACTAGATAAAGTGCTTACTCATAGAGTTTTGGGTTACCTTATATTTTTCGCCATTCTGTTTAACATTTTTCAAGCCTTATTTTCATGGTCTGAGTACCCAATGGAATTAATAGACAATACTTTTGCTTTTTTGAGTGATTGGGCTAAAAATAATTTACCTGCAGGTGGGTTTACACGTTTATTGTCAGAAGGGATTATACCAGGGGTAGGAGGGATAGTAATTTTTATACCTCAAATAGCCTTTTTGTTTTTGTTTCTTTCAATACTAGAAGAAACTGGATATATGAGTAGGGTGGTTTTTCTGATGGATAAAATCATGCGGAAATTTGGGTTAAGCGGAAAGAGTGTTGTACCCTTAATATCTGGAACAGCGTGTGCCATACCAGCAATTATGGCTGCTAGAAATATTGAAAACTGGAAAGAACGATTGATTACTATACTAGTTACGCCATTTACTACTTGTGCTGCTAGGTTACCTGTGTATGCTATTATTATAAGTTTGGTAATACCTAAAGGAAATTCTTTTTTAGGAATGAATAATCATGCTTTGGTATTAATGAGCTTGTATGTATTAGGTTTTGCTGCCGCAATACTATCAGCATATATACTAAATAAGATATTAAAAATTAAGTCGAAATCATATTTTGTAATTGAGATGCCAAATTATAAAATGCCTCTATTTAAAAATGTATTTTATAATGTATTGGACAAAACGAAAGCGTTCGTATTTGGAGCAGGGAAAATAATTTTGGCAGTGTCTATTTTATTATGGGTTTTGGCCTCTTATGGTCCTGGAAAAGACTTTAATGAAGCTGAACGTATTGTTAAAGTAGAATTCGCTCATTTGGATGAAGATGCCTTGGATACTAAAATAGCATCGTATAAATTAGAACATTCCTATATAGGTACCTTTGGAAAGTTCATTGAGCCGAGTATAAAACCTTTAGGCTATGATTGGAAAGTAGGAATAGCCTTAATTACCTCATTTGCCGCTAGAGAAGTTTTTGTAGGAACTTTAGCGACCATTTATAGTGTAGGTTCTGATGATGAAGCCACATTAATGGAAAAGATGAAAAAAGAGGTGCATTTGGATACAATGAAGCCGGTTTTTGATTTTCCTACAGGAATATCACTATTGTTGTTTTATGCTTTTGCAATGCAATGTATGAGTACGGTAGCTATAGTTAAAAAAGAAACCAACGGATGGAAATGGCCATTGATACAAATGTTTGGTATGACAATTTTTGCGTATATTATAGCATTAGCATCATACCAAATATTACATTAATGGAATTGTTTCAAAACATATTAGTTGCAGTAGCTGTATTCCTTTCACTACGATTTTTATATGTGAAGTTTTTTAAAAAAGATAAATCTTCAGATAAATCGTGTGGTAATGATGGTTGTGGTTGTTAAAATTTGATTACTTAAATTTAAACGGATTACTTAAATTTTTCATAAAAGAGTTATAGTTTTCATCTTCTTCTCCTAATCCAAAACGTAATTTTTTAGTAACATCTTTTGATTTTATCAGCGTACCAAATAACCAATCCCAAAGAGCAAATTTTGACCCCATATTTTTATCATAATGCTCAGGGTTACTACTATGATGTATTTGATGTTGAAAAGGGCTTATGAATATATTTTCTAAAACGGAAGTGTAGCTAAATTTCACATGTGAATGCCTTAGATTCGCACCCCATAATAGAAATAGAAAGTGAAACATATTTACACCTATAAAAGTCCATTTTTCTATTTGATGAACTGAGAGATAGTTAAATATACCAGTTACTAATCCAATTACAAATATTCCTCGAAAGTTATTGATAAGTAGTTCAACCGGATGAATTCTATATTGAGTTATTGGGTTTAAAACAGTAGCAGAATGATGTATTTTATGAAACCTCCAAAAGAAAGGAAATTTATGCATGAGATAGTGCACCAAATAACTGCAAAAATCACCGAATACTGTCAAACTAATGGTGTACAATATAGTAATTGTAGTTACTGATAGTTGTAGTGATGATTTTCCAAACAGACTGTGTAAACCATCATTTACATAGTAGTTTAGATAATAACCATAAATTAATAAAGGTGCTATTAATAGAATTTTAATGTAGCTATTAAAAAATATAAAATAGTAATCAATAAAAGCTGACTTGCTAGTCCAAACTTTTTTGTTAAATAAGTATCTTGTAAATGATTGTATTCTTTTAGAGCGTTTGTATATATATAAAGCTAATAGAGCTGAAGTAAAAAGATATAACAAGTATATCCTTTTATCTTCAGTTTCAGTAGTGTATATAAGAGGCATTTGAAAGCCTTCCTTTGCTATTGTTAGTACTTGTTTTAAATAACTAATCTCCATCATTGTCATTAAATGTAATGGTAGATCCTATTGCTTGTGACATTTCAATTTTAATAAGAAACAATAAAGCTTCAATATCTGTTTTTAGTTCGTTTATTTCCTCTACATTATTACTTAAACTACTATTCAAGCTAGGATTCATAGCATCTATTTTTGAAATAACAGAATTGAATTTTTCATCTATTTCAATAGCTAGTTCAGCATTTCCTAATTCCGTTAAATATTTTTTAAAACCAATCCTATTTGGAGTAAATCTAAAATCACCAGTATAACAACAATGTATTGCAGTAATATTACTCTTAATCATCTCTAAAGAGAAATCACTTCTAAAAGCTTCAAATTCGGTAATATCATTTTGATTAACGGCATTGTTTAGTTTTGACATAATTACCTCTTCTAATAAAGCAACCATATTGTTGATGATTTCATTTTGACTACCAGAAATACCTCCTTGAATATTTGTCACAAACTCATTATGATATGATAACCATTGATTAAGAATAGTATTGGAATTATAATTTAATTCAGCAATACAAGCCGTTAAATAATCTAGCCTAGATGAAGAATTTTGAAAAGCAGAAATAGTTGTTCCCTCATCTGAATTAAATAACAAGTATTCAATACCTACAATTCCTTTTGAAGATGAACCAATTGATGCAATATAACTTTCATTAATAGTTGCTGTGGTAGCAATATTATTTTCTATAAAGTTTGTGTTTGCTGGCCAACTATTTATAGTGTAATGAATAAAGGAGTTTTTGATTTCACCAATATCGTATAATTCACATTTTTTCCAAACAGAAGTTGCTATCTTCGATTGTTCCTTTAATTGAATTAAATTCTCAGAATTGATATCGTTTGAAAAACTTAAAGCTAGACTTGAAAGTATTTGAGTTTCTAAAGAAAATTGTTGATGTAATGGTAGGATTTCATTTTCATAAATGTTGTTCAGTTGTTCTCTTTTATAATAATTATTGGTATACTCATCCGCTGTGGTAGTGCCATCGTTTTTACAGCTTATTATAATACACGGAATTGTGCTTATAATTAAGATTATTAAATAATGTGTTTTTTTCATATTGTTACAATGTGTTTAGGAATGCAATTAGTTTTTCTCTTTTTGAAGCGTCAAGATTTGTAAATGCTAGTTTACTATTTTCAGCTTCACCACCATGCCAAAGAATTGCTTCTTCGATATTTCTAGCTCTACCATCATGTAATAATCTGGTATGTCCATTTACGGTTTCAATTAATCCAATTCCCCATAAAGGAGGAGTTCTCCATTCATTTCCAGTGGCTAGAAAATCTGCTCTATTATCTGATAGTTTATCTCCCATATCATGGAGTAACATATCTGTATAAGGCCGAATTGTTTGGTTAGACAGCGCATCAATTGTAGGGTGATTACCAGTGACTATTTTGGGTATATGACATGAATTGCAATTTATCTGATTGAATAAAACCTTTCCTTCTTGAATTTCTGTTACATCCCAATCTCTTCTTGCGGGAACTCCTAAAGTACTAGAATATAAGGTAACGTGACTTAGGTTGTTATCAGGGATTTCGGGACTTCCTCCATTTGGAAGCGTATTGCAATCAACTCCTGGAGGGCAATTTTCATCAGGAAATAGTGTAGAGGTAATTCCCATATCACCGTTAAAAGCTCCGGCCACTTGTTGACGTAAGTTTGGTTGATTTGCTTTCCATCCGAATCTCCCTATTTTCGTACTATTACTTGCTACATCCCAAACATAATTTGGTCTACCGCTAATGCCATCATTATTACTATCATTCTCATCTGTAAAACTTAATAATGTATTTTCATCAATAGCTTCTAATAAACCTAATCCAATCATTTGATTAGCAACTCTTGGAGATATATTAATATCATTAGCAATTGGACCATACATTAAATTTGTAATATGATAAATCGGTTTTTGCAGAGTATATGAAGTACCATCACCATATTGACCTATAATATTTTGGTAGGTTATTTCAAAAGCAGCTTCAGTATCAATATTTAATATGGACTGATCTTGTATTTGTCCACCATAATTTGGATCATTTATAGTTCCTCCGCTATCATTAGTTCCGAAGATGCTTAATCGCAATAGCAATCCATGATCTACTTCACCAGTATATAACGGTGGTCTTCCTCGTCCATCATCACCATGACAACCAGAGCATGAGTGTGCATTGAATAATGGTCCCAATCCGTCTCTAGCTGTAGTAGAGGCAGGAGCAGTAACCCAATTTTGATTGAATAAAGAATTTCCAACAAAAAAATCTAATCCTTGTTGGGTGTTTAAATTTGGAGCTTGAAGACTAAAAGCATTTTGGGAGAAATCAAACGTTGTTGTTTCTCCTCCAGAAAACTGTTCATTTGCATCAACTTCTTGAGGAATATACACTTCATCATCTTTTGAACATGAAAGTAGTATTGAAAGTATAGATAGTATTGGGAATAATTTTTTCATATTGGAATATAATAAAATAAGTAAAAGCAAAAGAGCGAACCCTTCTGCTTTACAACTTAAAAAGCATTTTTTTGTAGAAAATACAGAGGCATGTATTGGCTAAAAAAAATAATGAATGTGATAGAATTAGGAGTGTTAAACCCACTAGTGGGAATAAAAACTAATTATTGAATGGTAATATTAATCCCTAAAGCAACACCACCTTCTACAAATTTATCTCCTAAAGTTTGTAATGCTGTAACTGCAGTAACAACTTGAGGCCTTTGTCCTGAATCAGAAATTGCATAATCAAAAGGAGTAGCAGTAACATCAACACTTGTTTCAGCTAATATTAATGCAGCTGTAATTTGAGCTCCTAATATAGGATTTGTACTTGTAATGATATCTTCTAAAGAAACACCAGATACTGTACTGTAACTACCTCTATACACATTTGCTATTCCTTGTAAGTTTAAACGAATATCCCTGTGTGTATTATCACTAAAACATGAGTGCTCATCCTCTTGATCTTGATTTGAATAAGCAACAAACATACGCTCTCCAGCTAATTCAGATTTTGAAAGCGTAGCAATTGCTCCTAATATATTTTTTAATACTGTATCAGAATTTTCTGCTAAAAATGTAGTTCTATAGCTTCCTGAAGGTTTCCATTCGTTTAACATTAATTGTAAATGGTCAATCAATAATTCAGCACATGCTGCTAAATAATCTCTACGTCTTCCTTGGTTTGCAGCCGTACCTCCATCAACGAAATCTGTATACGGACGTTGTCCTGCTTGCATTACAGAAGGAGCTGTTAAATCCTGTCCCCATAATAAAAATTCAATAGCATGGTAACCAACACTTACATTAGCATCGCCACCTTGCGTATTAAGAGTTTCCAACACTGATTTTGATATTATTGGATATGTAACTAAGTCATTAATAATCCCTGAATTTGAAGTACCATCAACATAATCGATATAATTTTCATCTAATGGCCATGAGTTTAATAAGCCTTCCGGAGCATTGTCATCAATATCAATAGGACCGTTTGCAAAACGAAACGCTTCCGTTGTTCCGTATGATTCACGTGCAGTTTTCCATGCATTTTTTGCGGTTGTAAAATTAGGGTCAGTAGGAGTAGTGACAAATACATCAATAGCATTTTTTAAACTCTCTGCATCTGTTTGTGCATCTTGATAATTTTTATAGACAATATTAGTATAGTTTTCAATAACACCTGTTTTGTTTAGTGGTGTTGTAACTATTGCAGTGCTGTCATCATCAGAACAACTCATTAATATTGTTCCACAAAAAAATAATAGTTGGTAAGTTTTCAAGCTTTTCATTTTGTTTTATTTAGATTAAATTAAAATAGTGACGCAAATATAGCTCTAGAAAAATACAAGAAACAAGCTTTATTTAGAATAAATTAAAATAAAAACATATAGATTTGATATTCAGAAGATTAAATATTTAATATGAAAGGGGAATAACGAAAAATCCTCAATAAAGCATATGAATGCACTTTATTGAGGATCTTTTAAAAGTTAAAAAAGGTTATTCTAAGTCTTCTAATTCATCAACTGCTTCTTGATTAGATTTTTCTTGACGTTCTTCAAACTGTACATCTGGTGCAACCTTATCTGAAGTTAAAGCAGATCTACCAATTGATACTATTGCTCCAACTATTGCTAAGCCAATAATTACTTTAGGAAACATAGTATTGCTCCCTTCATTTTTGTATAGTTTTAAAAGAATAAGTCCGCAAAAAATAGTAATTAGTGCAGGGATAACTGTTAATATCCCGATAGGCATAATTGTTAACGCAATGGTTATTAATATTCCCAATATGGAAATGATTGATGTAAGTAGTTTCATGTATTTAATATTTTAAATTATTAGCTTTAGTTAGTTTTAATTGTCCGCTTCCTACTGGTATACTGAACTTAATTAATACTGGTACTTTGTTTTTATCAGCAGTGATGTAAATAACATTACTTGATTTTCCCTTTAAGAGTTTGTCCTTTTTTAGAGATACTCCAATTTTATAGCATTTTTTATTCCCTAAAATTGTTGAAACTATTTCAGTACCCATAAACGTTAAGGTTGCAAATTTTGTTTTTCTATCAAAAACGACATTGAAATCTTTTTGATCACCAGTATTTGCATTTTCGATAGGTAAATTTCTAATATAATATATGGTAGAAACAATATCTCGGGTATTTGCTGGAATAGTAAAATTTGCTTTTACATCACCAGATTTTCCTCTAACATACGTAGATTGAATATTATTTCCTTTATAGATGTATTTCTCCTTTCGGATGGTACCATTTTCATTATTATCTCTTTTATATAATGATGGTTTTAAAGAATAAGGACTTACATAGGCTTCATATAAATCACGTATTTTAAAAAAACCGTCCCATTTTTTATAAGTATTAGCAGTGCATTTCAAATGTAAATAACTGTTTTTACTCGTTTTTACTGTAGCGACTTTCATATTCACTTCAGCAAAAGTGGTTAAAACCCCTGACATATTATAAGAAGCTTGAAAAACTAAATGTTCTCCAGACATAAATGATTTAGAGCTTAACCCTTGTGAAAAGCTAAAGCTTGAAGAAGCTAATAAAAAAATTACAATATAGTTTTGAATTAATTTTACGACCATAATTTATTGAATATATATGCGAAAATAACGCATATATAACGCATTTATTATAATTAAAACTTAAAAAGATTATGGTTTCAATTAAAAAAAGGATGATTACTCATAAATAAGTAGTCATCCTTTATTTAATTTATAGGTATGGTCTAATTTTTAATAATTCGTTTTATTCCTAACTCGTTATTACTGTGTGCTTTAATAATATATATACCTCTATTTAAATTTGAAAGATCTACACTGTTAGTGTTAATGGTTGTGTCAACTATTTTTTTTCCTAATATAGAATATATTTCAACTCTGTTAATAGGTGTTTTACTGGTTATATTTAAAACTCCATTTGTTGGGTTAGGAAACACAGAAAAATTTAAGGTATATTCATCAGCTATTGCTAATGCAGCATATGTTGCGGATTTTGTAACTTCATTCCAACTTTTTATATCATTTTCTACGTATAATTTTACATCATACGTTCCGTTAGTTGCATATATGTGTGTTGGGTTTTGTGAGGTACTAGTATTACCATCTCCAAAATCCCATAACCATGAAACTGCTCCAGTACTTGAATCAGAAAAATCTACAGACAACCCCGTTGAATTATCTGTAAAATCAACGTTTGGTTTATGTTGATCCCAAAGGAAACTTGTTGACATATCAAAAATAGTATCCCAATATGCATTTGGAGGAGTTATCCAGTCACCATTAGTAGCTCCATAAAATTCGTGATCTTCACCTGATACAAAATAGGTGTCTTTATTTGTAAAACCTAAAGCATCTAATTTATCATTTACTTGTTTACTTCCTGCAACAACAGGTAAAAGAGGGTATCCAAACGGGGCTCCTAAATCAAAGGGAACTGTACTGTCTGCAATACCATGAGATAAAAAAACAGGGGTAGTATCAGTTGCCGTAACTAAATCTGAAGATTGAATAGCTCCCCAAAGAGAAATAACTGCATCTGGTTTTCCGTTAAAGGTTAGATTAGTTCCAATGTCAATAGATCCCAAATTTGGAGCTGTATATGGAAATAATAAGCTGGTATAGCTTGAAGCATAAGCTTCTGTAGGCTTTTCAGAATCATTCATATAAATAGAATGAAATGCTATAAATGCTCCTGCACTACTACCGGCAAAATATACTTTATCAGGATCAATACCGTAAGTTGCTGCATTTGCTCTTAAAAATCTAACTGCTGTTCTACCGTCTTGTAAAGCTCTATAAACAGCTCTTGTGCCGTGTAAGGGTACGTTGTTCTCAACTAGGTACATTCCTTTTCTATAGTCAATTGTAGCTGTCACATAGCCTTTTTTTGCTAAAAAAATGCAAAAATCTACCATGTCGTCATTATTTCTACTTCCATTTATAAAACCTCCTGAATGTGCGAATATAATTACAGGTCTTTTGGTTTCAGTATCTCCAGTTGGAGTATAAAGATCCATTACTAAATCTTTGTCTGTTGTACTACTTTCATTAAAACTAGTTACCGTATTTATAAATGGAGCATTACCATAAACTATATTGGATGTTTTTACTGTAGTTGTAAAAAGTGTATTTGTATATCTATAATCTTGTGAAAATACTATTGAATTAAATAGTAATAAGGCAAAAAGTAATTTTATTTCCATATTCAGTTATATCAATTGTTTGTATTTGCTTTAATAGATATTTTAGCTAACTTGCTATGCATGCATAGCAAGTTGCAATTCGAATATACTAAATATATTAGTGAAGTTTTTGATGTAAAAGCAAAATTCGATATAACGCTATTATTACCGTTATATTGTTTTATTTGAGTTATGGATGTCTTTGTGTCTTAATAGTTGTGATTGTAGTTTAAAAACAAAGGTATTATTCACATTATGATAATGATAAAAAGTGTTTGTAGATAGCTTATTCAGATGCTAAGCTTGTATTGGATTTTTCTTGTTTGTTAAGGTAAACTGGAGAAGTTGTAAATAAATGATCTACTTGATTATCCCAATCTCTAGCAATCTCAAAATAACTTGTATTTACTTCAGCCATAATTTCATTGCAATCATGACAAGTATGTTTATAATCTAAAAAGTGATGTGCGAATTCATGAAAAGCAACAACTCTTAAAATTTCATTATCAAAAAGCGTAGCCCAGTTGATAACAATTTTATTAATGTCACCATTTTTATCTCTTAACACTTTTCCTAAAACAGTGTTATACTTATCTAAAGGAAGTGTGTCTACAATTTGAATACTCTCTAACTGAAATAGTTTTTCGCTGTACTCAATATCGTAATTTTTACAATATTTGAAGAAATCGTTAAGAATTGGTTGAATTCTACCATCTATTTCTACTTCATTTTGCGCAAAATTTATAAATGAGCTAATAAAAAATAAAAATAGTAGGCTTGATTTCTTCATAGTAGGCTTGGTTATATGGTATACTCAAAACTACTTAAAAGATTGTGTGGTTTTATAAAATGTTGCTTGCTAGCCTTCAATTGTTGTGAAAGCTATGCAACATGAGGTTATCTTGTTGTTTTTTAGTTGGTTATCTTGTTTTTTTAAGCTTGATTGCTCCTGCATTAAGAGTAATAGATATTGCTTTTAATCTGAAATATGAAGAACTGATATATACATAACCACCATATTTCACTCTATTTCCGTCACTTCCCCAAGAATTTTTCGTTTTATAATAGATAGTTCCGTTTTGATCTTTAGCAATTCCTGTGATATGCATTAAATGATCGTCCGTAGTTGTGAGGTTTTCAAACTCTTGTTGTCTGTATTCTTGCGTGATTTCTTTTTCTTTTTTTATACCCAGTAAAGCTTCTATTTGAGTTGCTTTGTCTTCAGGAATTACAGCTATTCCGTTTTTAGAAGAAAATGTTTTTTCAGAAACATCAATATCTAATTCAATAGAATACCCTTTTTTTAAAGCATCAAACATTGTTTGTTCAAATTCATCTAAAGGAACATTATGCATGCTTCCGTTAGAAAAGTTATCAGGAATACTTAAAACAAAATCTGTATTGAAAGGTTGATGAGAAAATGAAGTTAGTGTAATGTAATCACTCGGATTAATTTTCACCATTTTCTGAAACGACTTAGGCGTGTATTCTTTTCCGTTATACGTAAAGGTTTTTGGGTTTTTTCCTAAATAAATATCTAAAATAGATTCAAAAGATGTTTTCCAGCGTGGACTTAATTTTCTTGCGGGATTTTTAATATATGCGTCTAACATAGATTTAGTTACTGCAATCATTTCTGAATGATTGTGTTTTATATCATTAGTAGCTAGTCCTGTAAAAGCAACTTCAGGAACTAAACCATAACTTTCAACTGAGTTTAATACATCATGTGCTAAACCTCCTTGGCTATACTGTGCTTTTCCTTGGCGCATAACATAGTTCCATGCTTTTTTTGGATACGTGTTTCGAACGGTATACATTTCAGAAAGATCAACATCCATTTTCGTAATTCGTTTAATTTCACTTTCTAAAAAAGAAGAGGTAGAATAACTCCAGCATGTACCAGTAACTCCTTGACTTTTTACTTCTGAACATTCTAAATCTATCACAGAAGTGAATTGATATCCTTGTGAAAACCCTATAAATGAGGATAATACAATTAAAGTGCTAATAATTAATTTATTCATAATGGATATTTAGTTGATTCTGAATTTAAAATCGTTTATTTTTACGCAAAATATGAAATTATGAGCGGAATTAATTGGAAAGTTGTTAAAGAATTTGAAGATATTACCTATAAGAAATGTAATGGAGTGGCGCGTATAGCATTTAACCGTCCAGATGTACGTAATGCATTTAGACCAAATACAACTTCTGAGTTAATTGAAGCTTTTTATGATGCACAAGAAGATACTTCTATAGGAGTAGTTTTATTGTCTGCCGAAGGACCTTCTTCAAAAGATGGAGTATATTCATTTTGTAGTGGAGGAGATCAAAAGGCAAGAGGACATCAAGGATATGTTGGTCAAGATGGTCAACACCGATTGAATATTTTAGAAGTACAACGAATGATTCGTTTTATGCCAAAAGCAGTTATTTGTGTGGTTCCAGGTTGGGCTGTTGGTGGAGGTCATAGCTTACACGTTGTATGTGATATGACTTTAGCGAGTAAGGAACATGCAATTTTTAAACAAACGGATGCTGATGTAACTAGCTTTGATGGAGGATATGGTTCTGCGTATCTAGCAAAAATGGTTGGGCAAAAGAAAGCAAGAGAAATATTTTTCTTAGGAAGAAATTATTCTGCTCAAGAAGCTTATGAAATGGGAATGGTAAATGCAGTAATACCACATGCTAAATTAGAAGATACTGCTTATGAGTGGGCTCAGGAAGTGTTAGGGAAATCTCCAACGTCAATAAAAATGTTGAAATTTGCTATGAACTTAACTGATGACGGAATGGTTGGTCAGCAAGTATTTGCTGGTGAAGCTACTCGTTTAGCTTATATGACAGAAGAAGCAAAAGAAGGTAGAGATGCTTTTTTAGAAAAAAGAAAGCCAAATTTTGAAAAAAAGTGGTTGCCATAATTTATAAAACATTAAGCTTTAAATTTAAATTTTATAAATGAATAATTATAAATATTTACTGGTTGTTTTAGCATTCATTAGCCTTTTTAAATCTAATGCTCAAAGTCTAGGTACTACATCTTCAAAGCATTTTGAAATAGGGGCGTATTATCCAATGATTATCGGTGATAAGCTTGAAAATAGATTCAATGGAATTTATAACGGGATAATCGGAGTAGATTTTAAGTATACGGTTAAAAAAATACCCTTTATTAATTTAAAAGTAGGGAGTACTTTCGATTTTTTAAAATTTGATAAAGACTCATATATAAAAGGATCTTCAATAAGATTAAACCCTAATATAATGATTGGTTTAGATTTATCTAAAATAGTTAGATTAGAGCCATATATAGGTTTAGGATATTCATTTGTTTTTGATAATGGTACTGTTGGTAGTTCTTGGGATACTGCATGGAGTGCAGTTGCTGATGATCCTGCTTTCAATTTAAGAGAGGATGATTATTCAGACACTACACAAAATATATTTTATAAAATAGGAGTAAACTATAAACTGAATAAACTATTATATATTGATACACATTTGTATATGGCAAATGTTTTTAACAAATCTGAAATAGATGAATTTAAAAATTCAAATTTAAAACAATCAATTTTAAATATAGGTTTAGGAATTCAATTTTAATGGCTACAGTAAAACATTACATACAAGCAGCACGTCTAAGAACATTACCTTTATCTGTTTCAGGAATAATTGTAGGGACGGGTATAGCGGCTTCTGAAAGTAAATTTAATATATTGGTTTTTGTTCTAGCAATATTAACTACTATAGGTTTTCAAGTGCTTTCTAACTTCGCTAATGATTACGGTGATGGTGTAAAAGGTACAGATGATGATAGAGTAGGAGAACAACGTTTAATTGCTTCAGGGTTAATTACTCCAAAGCAAATGAAAAACGCAATGGTAATTACTGCACTAATCACATTGTTATTGGCATTGACACTAATCTATGTCGCTTTTGGTAATGAAAACTTTATAAAATCGGTAGTGTTTTTCTTATTGAGTATTGCTAGTATTGTAGCGGCTATAAAATATACAGTAGGGAAATCAGCTTATGGATATTCAGGGTTGGGTGATGTATTTGTTTTTTGGTTTTTTGGTTTATTAAGTGTTATAGGAAGTTATTATCTATATACTCATTCATTGACCAATTGGAATATTTTATTACCAGCTGCTGCATTTGGAATGTTGAGTACTGCAGTGTTGAATTTGAATAATATGCGAGATCAAATTCAAGATAAAAAGGCAAATAAAAATACATTAGTAGTAAAGCTTGGTAGTCAAAAATCTAAAGTGTACCATTTTAGTTTGATTTTAGGTGCTTTGCTATTATTAGTGATTTATAGAGTTGTTCAAACATCAATATCTTATCGAGATTGGTTGTTTTTAATAGCTTTTATACCATTGGTTCTAAATTTAAAAATAGTAGCTCAAAACATACTTTTTAGGGAGCTCGATAAGGAGCTTAAAAAAGTGGCTTTATCAACATTCCTCTGTGCTATTCTTTTTGCATGGGGAAGTTTCTTGTAAGAAAAGCATGATATTTTAATCTTTGTTTATCTGACAATATTTCTATACCTCAGGTATTATCGTTTGTAAAATGAATTTAAGTTAAGACATAGTTTAAATGTTAAAAGCTTTTTCTTGCAATTTTTAGTATTATTATAAATGTGTAAAGTAATTTAGTTATATTTATAAAGTAGAAGGAATAAAATGCTCAAACTAAAATTTCTAATTACATTTATTATCTTATTTGTAGCAACTACTATTTTTGCTCAAGAAAAGATAGAATTTAGTATTGAAGAACAAGAATGGATAAAAAACCATCCTATTGTTCGGTTTGGTTATGACCCAAATTGGCCACCATTTGAGATGTATAATAATGGAAAATACACAGGTGTTTTAGCTGATTATATTGAGGTTATAGAAAAGAGTACTGGGATAGACTTTATACCATACCCAAATTTAACATATAAAAAAACATTAGAAAAACTTCATAGCGGTGAGATACATATAGCACCTTTGATTGGTGTAACAAAAGAACGGTCTGAATATTTATTATATACTAGTAGGTATATGGATGATCCTCAGGTTATTGTGTCAAGAAAAAGTTATAAAGTCATTAATGGTATTTCAGATTTAAAAGGAAAAGTTGTAGCTCAGCCTGTTGGTTATAAGAGAATAAAAAGAATTAGGGAAGAATTTCCGAGCATAAAAATTATTACAACCAATAATGTAAAAGAGTGTTTGTTAGCAGTTAGTAGTGGAAAAGCAGATGCTTTCATCGGAAGTTTAGGTGTATCTTCATATTATATAAATGATGAAGGGCTAGCAAATTTAAAAATCACATCAGCAACGCATTATGGTAATATTTCATTTCAATTTGCTTTAACTAAAGATTGGGCTGTTTTTAGGGATATAATACAAAAAACACTAAATCAGGTATCAAAAAAGGAACACGAAAGAATAAGAAATAATTGGATTCCTTTATATTATAAACACGGTATAGAAAAACGTTTAGTAAGGAATTATATTATATATGGGGGGATAGCTTTTTTATTACTCACAGTGTTTTTTTATGTTTGGAATAAGACTTTAAGAAAACAGATCAGGATTAGAAATAAAGCAGAAAAAGAGCTTAATCTATCTTTGGATTTAATTAAAGAAAAAAACTCAGAAAAAGAGATACTACTAAAAGAAATACACCATAGGGTAAAAAATAATTTACAGATAGTGTATAGTATGCTCAATATGCAATCGAGACAAGTAGATGATAAATCAGCTCGTAAAGTGCTATCAGAAGGTAAAAGCAGGGTAATGGCAATGGCTTTAATACATAAAGTACTTTATGAATCTGAAAATTTGAATGAGGTAAATATAAAGGAATATGTAAATTCATTAATAGAAAACATTTCTAGTGTATATGCTAATGATAATAAAGTTATAGAGGTGTGTATTGAAGCAAAAGATATTTTATTGAATTTAGATTTGGCAATTCCATTAGGATTAATACTTAATGAGTTATTAACTAACTCCTATAAGCATGCATTTGTAAATATGGATTCTGGAAGTATAAATATATCAATTGAGAAGAAAAATGAACTGTATTATTTTAGATACAAGGATAATGGAGTGGGGCTTAAAAATGAAGATATTAACGGCCATAAAACTTTAGGAATGCGATTGGTTAGCAGGTTATCCAATCAAATAAATGCCAATGCAATATTAAAGAGTAATAACGGAGTGGAAGTGACGTTTAATTTTAAATTATTACGTTAGCTCCCTTTAAAAGTGATTTGATAAAACGTTCCTGGTTTATCCATAGAGATAATAGTTCCGTTTATTTGCTTAACAAATGCCTGAACTAAATTTGTTCCTATTTGATTTGATTTTAAGGATTTATTTTCCGTAATACCAACTCCATCATCACCTATTATTAACTCATAAAAACCTACTCTTTTTGTAGTTTTTATATGGATGCTAATTTTACCTTTCTCCTTGTTTTTAAAAGCATATTTTAATGAATTATTAATAAGTTCATTAATAATCAACCCAAGAGGAAGTAAGGTGTCCATAGTAAAGTTTACAGGGGCAATGCTAATATCAAGTTCAATGTTTTTATTAATTCCATAGGTGTCAACTAAATCCCTTATTAAGGACTCAAAGTGTTCTTTCGCATTTAAATTTTTTAAGTTTTCTGATTGATACATTTTTTCATGTAAAATAGCCATAGATAATACTCTTCGTTGTGTTTTTTTAAACATTTGAACAATATGTTCGTCTTTAATTTTAGATGATTGTATTCTAAGTAGGCTATTAACAATCTGAAGGTTGTTTTTTACCCTATGGTGTATTTCTTTTAGCATATTTGTTTTTTGATCATTCTCTTTTTTCAAAAACATACGCCTTTGTTTGTGTTTTATTTGATTTTTCCAAAATTGTAACATAAGGTAGGTTATGGTTGCTAAAGCAATAAATGCTAACCAGTAAAACCACAATGTATTCCAATAAGGAGGAGAAATAGTAATAATTACTTGTTTTGGGTTTTCATTCCATATACCATCACTATTTGCTGCTTTTAGTTTTAAGCTGTAGGTTCCGGGATCAAGATTTGTATAGGTAAATTGATTTTTTTTTGCATTTCGGATAATCCAATCTTTATCAAAGCCTTCTAATTTATAGGCGAATTTATTTTCGATTGGACTTAGAAAATGTAAAGTAGAAATTTTAAAACTGAATACGGAATGCTTATAAGAAAGTGTTAAACTATCAGTTTTTGAAATATCTTTGGTTAAAATAATTTTATCGTCATCTGAAATTCCAAGGATTTTGTTACTATGGCTTACCTTAACAATTTTATCAAATACTTTAAGTTCATTTAAGCTGATTTTTGCTAATGTTTTATTAATAATTATACTATCTGGATTAAATGAATTAAAACCATTTATTCCGCCAAAATAAAGTATACCTTCTTCGTCTTTATAATCTGATCCTTCACTGAATTCATTATCTTGTAAACCGTATATGTTAGAGAAATTTTTGATGTTCTCAGATTCAATAGTGTATTTTGAAATCCCTCTATTTGTACTAATCCACAAATCTTTTTCGTGTTTCGGAATTCGAATACTGTACACAGAATTGTTGGATAAACCATCTTTGGTGGTAATAAAACGATATTTTTTGGTATTGGTGTTAAACTTAATTAATCCACTTGTAAACGTACCAACCCAAAGTATACTATCGTTTTGTAAGTTCAATGATGAAATTTCTATTTCTGAATTTGGATCTTTATTAAAGTTAAAATAAGAGAATTGCTGGGTTTTGTAATCATATTTGTTTAATCCTTTCCTTGTAGCTATCCATAAATCATTTGTTGTTGATTTTACGATTGCTGAGGTAGCATCACTAGCAAGACTTGTTTCTTTACTGCCAGATGCCTTAAATGTTTTTGCAACCAACTTATCTAAGTTTTTTGTTACGTTACTCACTTTAATTAAACCATCGGACAATGAACTAATCCACATTTCTTTTAATTCTTTTATTTCAGAAAAATAAGTAATAGCATTTATGGAATCAAGTTTACTACATTTAATTTTCTGAAGTTCAATATTCTTTTTATTCCAAATATTATACACGTCTTTATGTGGCAAATAATAAGTCCCATTTACTCCTCCTGCCCATAAATTATCAAATTGATCAAAGCGTAATGAATATACATTAGTTAATGTTTTTTTTTCGCCACTAGATAGTGTATTAATGGATTTTAAGGTGTCATTTTGTTTATTATAAATGTGGATACCGTTACTAGATGCGATCCATAAATTCCCATTTTTATCTTTTTCAAAATTCCATACTAAATTTGAATTAGAGTTGTCCTGATATTTTGGGGAAATAGAAAAATGATTAAAAAGTTTTTGTTCCAATAGCATACTATTTAACCCGTTATATGTACCAATCCATAATATCCCTGAACGATCTTGAAATAATGATAAAATATTACTATAGCTGATGCTTTTAAGGTTTTTAGGGTCGTTTGTGTAGGTGGTAAACTTCTTGTCTTGCATGTCAAATTCATTTAATCCATCTTTAGTTCCTATCCATAGGGTGTTGTTTTTATCTTCAAACAAGGAAGTTATTTCGTTATTAGAAATACTATTATTTTGGGTTTCAGTGTATACTTTTATTTTTTTGGTTAACGGGGTATAGTGGTATACCCCGTTATTACTACCTATCCATAAATTATTGTTATGGTCAATGATTAATTTATTAAAAACTGTTTGCGCATCATTTTTAAATAGTGAGGATATATTTTTAGTAGTAGGGTTATAGTAAAACAATTCAGTTTGGGTAGTTATCCAAACATTTTTATTTTTGTCAATAACAAAATCGGTGACTGGCTTATCAATGATGGCATCTAATTCAGTTGGCTTGCTAAATGTTTTTTTATCTAAATCATATACTCTTATCCCTTTATTGGTGGCAATCCATACTTTATTCACGTTCAATTGTTTTATAGTATTGATACTATGGTTGGCTATCAATGAGTCCGTTTGAATACGTGTTGTTATATTTGTTTTTAAATTAATTTTATTTAATCCCAAAATAGTACCAACCCACATATTACCCTCTGTATCCTGTTCAACGGCTGTTATTTGATTGTTTGATAAGCTATTTTTATTGTAAATACTATATTGATATACTTTATACTCAAAGCCATCAAACTTGTTTAGTCCATCATCAGTACCAATCCAGAGAAAACCATCTTTGTCTTCCATAATGGTATTAATAGTGTTTTGAGAAAGACCATCTTCTATGGAGTAGTGGTTAAATTTTAACTCTACTATTTGAGCTAAACATAAGTTTATAAAACAAAATAAAATCGGAATAAGTATGTGTTTTTTTTGGCTCAAAACAGGTGTAAATTAATGAAAATCATGTAGTTAAATATACGGTTTTAATATTAGGTATACAATAGGGGATATTTGTTTTACCACAAAACTATGTTGTTTTACAACAAAAAAGAAAAGGTACACAACAATATTAACTTAAAAAACCGTATATTTATTGCTTAGTAGTAACCTAAAAAATACTTTTAAATGAGTAAATCCATAAATATATTAATAGTAGAAGATAATGTCCTAATTGCAGATGATATGCAAATGATATTAGAGGATATGGGTTATACTGTTTCAGCGAATGTTACTTCTTATGAAAAAGCAGTTGAAGCACTTAATGAAAATACTATTGATTTAGCTTTGTTAGATATTCAATTAGCTACTGAAAAGTCAGGAATTGATGTTGGAGAGTATATTAGACAAAATTTCGACATACCTTTTGTTTTTGTTACTTCAAATTCTGATAAAGAAACTGTAAATCAAGCTAAAAATGTAAAACCTAATGGGTATTTGGTAAAGCCATTTGAGGAAAAAGATTTATTCACTACTATTGAAATTACCATGTCTAACTTTCAGGAAGCAGTTCCTGATCCTGAAACAAGTGCTTCTAAAAAAATATCAAAGAAATCTATTTTTGTTAAGGACAGTCATTTGTATAGAAAAATTGTGTTTAAAGATATTTTATATGTAAAATCGGATAATGTGTATATTGAAATTTACACTACCGGTAAAACCTATGTTGTTAGATCTACCTTAAAGGATTTTCTTCTAAAATTACCTAAAAACGATTTTTATAGAACAAGTAAATCGTACATTATAAATATAAAGCATGTTCAAGCGTTGAACTCTAGAGATATCATTATTAACGATAAGATGATTCCTATTTCAAAAGAGTATAAACCTATTATTCAGGCAATACTAAATCTATAATTCAACAACTTTTATCTATTTTACCATAAATAATAGCAACTTCACAACAATTTTTGTAAATATTGGTTAATAAGCATTAACTTAATATTGCCCTGAAATCATTTTCAAAAGTAATGTCACATTTATTTTTATTATGGTATTGGTTAGGTGTATATTTTATTTAATAATTAAGCAAAATTGGTTTGCCGCCTATTCGTACTCCTTGTCTTCATTGCTTTTTTGTATATCTCTCATTGTTATAGCTTATCTTGTATTTAAAACAAATTTTCTTAAAAAAAGAACTGTTTTTTTAAGAAAAGAAATGCATCATAGGGTTAAGAATAATATTCAGTTAGTCTCAAGTTTAATTAACTTACAGCTCCGACATTCGATTGACAAAAAAGTACTCTCTGAATTAAAAGATAGTAAAAGTAGGTTTGCAGCTTTGGGGATATTGAATAAAATTATTTTTCAAACGGAAATAGGCCATCAAAAGATGAATATAAAAACGCTTGTCAACTCAATAGTTGAGAAAAACATAAATCAACATAATTTGGCTACGGAAGATTTGAATAATTTATTTTGTATTAATGCTAAAGTATTCGAAATTGATGTTGAAAAAGCAATTCCTTTGGGTTTGATAATAAATGAATTATTATTGTTCAGTATAAAAAACAAACTATACTTTTTAGGGGAACAAATTACCATTAATTTAGATTACTGCTCAGATAGTAATATGTGTAAATTCAAATTTTTAAATAATCATGCTCCAGCCGATTGGAATGTAAATTTTGATAATACGCTGAGCGAAAAAATTATAGTTCGACTAACGAATCAGTTGCAATCAGAAATGAAAATTGATTATGACGAAAAAATGGAATTTTCTTTTTCTTTTTGAGGTAAAAATATTAAAAGCTTCTCCCTTATTTTTTTATATACGAACCTATATTTTCTTATATTGCTTATTTAATATATCAGATTAATAAATATGCAAGTTACTTACTTAGGCCATGGTACGATTTCAATTAATGTAAATAATAAAACACTTTTAATTGATCCTTTTATCACAGGAAATCCGTTGGCAAAACATATAGATGTCAATGCCTTAAAAGCTGATTATATATTAATAACCCACGCGCATCAAGATCATATTTTAGACGTTGAAGTTATAGCCAAGCAAACAGATGCAAAAATCATTTCCAATTATGAAATTGTAATGCATTATATAGCAAAGAAATTTGATGGTCACCCATTAAATCATGGAGGTACTTGTGTATTTGATGATATTACAATTAAATACGTTAACGCTATCCATACCTCTTCATTTCCTGATGGAACCTATGGGGGACAACCTGGAGGTTTTGTGATTAGTTATAATGATAAATCAGTTTATATTGCAGGGGATACAGCAGTAACTTTTGATATGAAATTAATTCCAATGCAAACAAAATTAGATTTAGCAATTCTTCCTATCGGAGATAATTTCACTATGGGAATTGATGATGCAATTATTGCGGCAGACTTTGTGGAGTGTAATAAAATATTAGGATGTCATTATGATACTTTCCCACCAATTCAGATTGATAAAGTTGAAGCAATAGCAAAATTTAAGTCTAGTAAAAAAGAATTAACATTATTAGATATTGGTAAATCAATTCAACTTTAATCATCTAAAATTAACCCTTTGAATCTCTTAAAAGCAACCTGCAAAAAGCATATACTAGAATTTAAACGTCCAAGTGGAACATCACGTGGGATATTAAAAACAAAAGAAACCTGGTTTATCATTCTTGAAAATGAGAATAATAAAGGAATTGGAGAATGTGGGATATTAAGAACACTTTCCGTAGATGATGTTCCTGAATATGAAGACAAGTTACAATGGGCTTGTAAAAACATTCATTTAGGATTGGTTGTTTTATTGCAAGAGTTAATAACATTTCCGTCTATACAATTTGGTTTAGAGCAAGCTTTTTTGTCTTTAAAGAGTCTTAATCCATTTGAATTGTTTCCTTCGGAATTTACAAAAGGAAACAAAGCGATCCCTATTAACGGATTGGTATGGATGGGAGATAAAGATTTTATGAAGCAGCAAATACGTGAGAAGCTGGATAATGGTTTTTCTTGTATAAAAATGAAAATTGGAGCAATTGATTTTAATACAGAAATTAAATTGCTAAAATCTATCAGAAAAGAATATTCAAAATCAGACATAGAACTCCGTGTTGATGCTAATGGTGCTTTTATACCAGAAACGGCATTAGAGAAACTTAAAGTGCTGTCTGAATTAGAGTTACACTCTATTGAGCAACCCATAAAACCAAAACAAATTAATGAAATGGCACGTCTTTGCGAACAATCACCTTTAGCCATTGCTTTAGATGAAGAATTAATTGGTGTTTTTGATGTAACGAAAAAGCAAAAAATCATACAAACAATACAACCGCAATATATTATTTTAAAGCCTAGTTTAATAGGTGGTTTTAAAGGTAGTCAAGAATGGATTGATTTGGCTAGTAAAAATAATATTGCATATTGGGTTACAAGCGCTTTAGAAAGCAATGTAGGGTTAAATGCAATAAGCCAATGGACCTACACATTAAACAACCCTAAGTCGCAAGGTTTAGGAACGGGTAGTTTATATACCAATAATATTGATAGTCCGTTAGAAGTTAAAAACGGACAATTGCATTATAATAACGATTTGAATTGGAAATTTAATATTTAAGAAATGTATATAGCACAGGCGTATAAAGGATTACATGAAGGATGGAAATATGCAATTGGTTTTGTAGTCATATTTTTAGTTGCTGCACAATTAATTGGAGCAATCCCTTTAATGGGGGCTATAGCTTATAAAATGATGCAAACAGGTGAGATGGTAGATATGTCAGACATGTCAGCTATTTATACCTTATTTGATCCTAATACAACATTATTTTTAATGTTAATTCCCTTTGTTGTGGGGCTGGTTGCACTATTTTTATGGACGAAGTTTTTACATAAGTTAGATTTTACATCACTTACAACATCACGAAAAAAAATTGATTGGAAAAGAATTGGTTTTGCCTTTTCACTATGGGCAACTGTTACGATAGTTCTTGTTGTAATAGACTATAAACTTTCTCCTGAAAATTACGAATGGAATTTTGATCTGAATAAGTTCGCGATTTTAGCTGTAATAGGTATCGTATTAATCCCATTGCAAACCAGTTTTGAAGAGTATTTATTTAGAGGTTATTTGATGCAAGGGTTGGGTGTAGTTACTAAAAACAGATGGTTTCCATTAGTAGTGACATCACTTGTTTTTGGGTTAATGCATATTGCAAATCCTGAAGTAGAAAAAATAGGATACATTATTATGGTGTATTACATTGGAACAGGTTTTTTTCTAGGTATTATTACGCTAATGGATGATGGTATAGAGTTGGCTTTAGGTTTTCATGCGGCAAACAATTTAGTTACGGCTTTATTAGTTACTGCTAACTGGACTGCTTTTCAAACAAATTCTATTTTAAAAGATATGTCAGAACCAGCTGCTGGATATGATGTATTAGTTCCAGTATTAGTTATTTTCCCTATTTTATTATTCATTTTCGCTAAAAAATATAAATGGAATGATTGGACAGAAAAGCTTACAGGTAAAGTAGTAAAACCCTCAAGTAACAATACTATTTCTAACATTGGGAATGAATAGATAAAAAATAGAGGTACTAATAACAAATAATCAATCCAATTGCATTCATCATTTAAAATTAATAAAGAGTCATATACACATGCATCATTACTACAATTTATAGAAGAGTTAACTGCTTCGAATGAATCGTATCTAAAGGATATTGGTGTTTTTATGACCGATTGGTTGAATGATAATGATTATATTTTGGTGAATACATCGGGATCAACCGGTTCACCTAAAGAGATTAAACTATTAAAAAGTCATATGCGAAATAGTGCCTTAGCTACAGGGAGCTATTTTAGACTAAATGAAAACACAAAAGCATTATTATGTTTGTCAGCCATCTACATTGCAGGGAAAATGATGTTAGTACGAGCAATGGTTTTAGGTTGGGATATTCATTTGGTATCTCCGATAGCTAATCCATTAGAAAACCTTACAGTATCCTATGATTTTTGTGCAATGGTACCTTTACAAGTGGAGGCTTCTTTAAATGATTTACATAAAATAGAGCAATTAATTATTGGAGGTGCACCAATATCCGGTAGTTTACAGGAACAAATTCAAATAATAACAACAAATTGTTATGCTACTTACGGCATGACGGAAACCATTACTCATGTTGCCGTTAAAAAATTGAATAACTTTTCGAGTGTCATTCCTAATAGTAGTAAGGAATCGCATTATCAAATTCTCCCTAATGTCTCAATTTCTAAAGATATCAGAGATTGTTTGGTTATTGATGCGCCAAAAGTATCCAATAATATCATTATAACTAATGATATTATAAACATACATTCTGATACAGAATTTGAGTGGTTAGGACGTTATGATAATGTGATAAATAGTGGAGGAGTAAAGTTATTCCCTGAACAAATTGAAAAGAAACTTTCTCAACTAATTAAAGAACGGTTTTTTGTAGCAGGAATTCCTGACGAAAAATTAGGGGAACAATTAATTCTTGTAATTGAATCTGATGTCAGACAGAACTTGTCGAAGTCTGAGTATCAAAAATGTAAGTTCTCTAAATTTGAAATACCAAAAACTGTATTTACGCTTCCTAAATTCATAGAAACATCAACAGGTAAAATTCAACGTAAACAAACATTAGAATTACTGTAGTTTTTTGTCAGACTGTGCATGTCGAAGTCTAGTTTCTCTTTTTAGAACATTCTTAAGATCATAATTTTATAAAAGTGTTACTATAGACATTAGCGATTTTTGATTTGAGTAGTCATTTCGACGGAAGGAGAAATCACACAAGGGTGATAATAATATAGCTTTTTGACTTTTTAGAAAAATGTAAATGGTAGTTTATCTAAGTTTAGTTTTTTCCGTCAGAATGAACTTGTTTCAGGGCTCATAATCTATTTATAAAAGCTATCCTAACTCAAAAAGTAACTTCCCTCAATAATACTACTCGTTCCCTCATTTATGGTTTTCTATACTGTTTATTTCAATGACATTTGAATAAACAATTAAAAACTATCATTATGAAAACACTAACTTTTATATTATTACTTGTTACAACATTTAGTATTGCACAAGAAAAAACAATATCAGGAACTGTTGTAGACGAAACAAACATGCCCCTACCAGGAGCGACTGTCGTTATTAAAGGAACAACAATGGGTGCTTCTACAGATTTTGATGGTTTGTATTCAATTAAAGCTAATCTAGGAGATGTACTAGTGTTTTCTTACGTTGGATATACTGATCAAGAAAATACAGTTGGAGTTAGTACTACAATTAATGTCTCAATGCAAGCAGATAATTCTCTGGATGAGGTTGTGGTAGCTGGATATGGTATAAAAAGAAGCTCAAGAAGGGATAGAAAATCAAAGCGTTTAGTCAGAGCGAGTCAGTATCAAAAAAGTACTAATCCTAATGTAGTTCAAAATCTTGCAGGGAAAGTTTCTGGTTTGCAAATCTCAAATTCAAGAATAATTCGAGTAAAAAATGGGGCGAATAAAAATGAAAATATCATTTTAAGAGGAAATAGATCGTTAACCGGAACAAACAACTCATTGATAATCGTAGATGGAGTTATTTCTAGTGAAGAAACTTTAAGAAAAATTGATCCCAAAAATATTAAAGGAGTTAATGTTTTAAAAGGGACAAGCGGGAGTGCATTATATGGTTCAAGCGCTTCTAACGGAGTTATTGTGGTAAGTACAAAGCATAATCATAAAAAGCTTAAAAAAGAGTTAGATTCATTGATAAATAATTATAAAAATGTAAATGACGAATCTTATGGCGAAATTCAAGAAAATAATTTTGAAAGAACTAATTTCTCACCATTATCAACCTTTTCTATCGATGTCGATAAAGCATCATATTCAAATGTAAGAAGAATGATTAATAATGGTCAAAAAGTTCTTCCTGATGCCGTTAAAATAGAAGAGTTTATCAATTATTTTGGATATAACTACCCGCAGCCAATAAATGAGCATCCTTTTTCAATAACAACGGAAATGAATCCTACACCTTGGAATGCACAAACTAGATTAGTTCGTATTGGTTTGCAAGGTAAAACGATAGCTCAAGATGAATTACCAGCGAGTAATTTAGTTTTTCTAATTGATGTTTCTGGTTCGATGAGTGGAACAAACAAACTTGGGTTATTAAAAAAGGCATTTAAATTTTTAACAAATCAATTAAGAGAAAAAGATACAGTTTCTATAGTTGTATATGCGGGAGCTGCTGGTGTTGTTTTAGAACCTACTTCAGGTACTGATAAACAAAAAATAATAGAAGCATTGAATAAGCTAGAATCTGGAGGCTCAACAGCAGGTGGTGAAGGAATTGAATTAGCATATAAAATTGCACAGGAAAATTTTGTTAAAAAAGGGAATAATAGGATAATATTAGCAACTGATGGTGATTTTAATGTAGGGGCTTCTAGTGATAAGGATATGGAAAAACTAATTGAAGAAAAGCGTAAGTCAGGAGTGTTTTTAACTTGCTTAGGATTTGGTTACGGGAATTATAAGGATTCGAAATTGGAAACTCTGGCCGATAAAGGAAATGGTAATCATGGATATATAGACAACATGCAAGAAGCTCAAAAAATGTTTGGTAAAGAGTTTGGAGGAACATTACATACTATTGCTAAAGATGTGAAAATTCAAGTAGAATTTAACCCCGCTATAGTGGAAGCATATCGACTAGTTGGTTATGAAAATAGGTTGTTAATCGATGAAGATTTTATTGATGACACTAAAGATGCTGGGGAATTAGGAAGTGGGCATACCGTAACGGCGCTTTATGAAATAATATTAAAAGGAGCAGAGAGTGATTACCTAAATGCTATTCCTGAATTAAAATATACAAAACCGAGTTCTTTAAATTCGTTTTCAAAGGAATTGTTAACGGTTAAGTTTCGATATAAAAAGCCTGATGGAAAAAAGAGTATTGAAATTGTGAAAATTGCAGAAAATGAAAATATGATTCATAATAAAAAAGACTTCAATTTTTCTGCAGCAGTAGCACTTTTAGGAATGCAATTAAGAAATTCCAAATACACTAGTAAAACAAATTTCAATGATGTTATTTCATTAGCTGAAAAAGGTAGAGGATCAGATAAAGATGGATATAGAGCAGAATTTATAAGACTTGTAAAAACGCTTCAATAAATTTAGTTAGTTTTTTGGTTGAATGCAGTACATTATAATACTTAATGTATTGCTAAAAGGAACACATAATTGTGTTCCTTTTGTTATATTTGAGCGACTATAAAATAACTTAAAAATGAAATTAATAAAAGTACTTGTATTATTTATTTGTGTGAATGTTTCCGCACAACAAGGAGGTATGTGGATTCCTTCTTTATTGAAAGGAATGAACGAAACAGAAATGAAAAGCTTAGGAGGTAAACTTTCTGCTGAAGATATTTACAGTGTAAATAACTCAAGTTTAAAAGATGCTATTGTTCATTTTAATGGTGGTTGTACAGCAGAAATTATTTCACCAAAAGGATTGTTGTTAACAAATCACCACTGTGGTTTTGGACAAATTCAATCACATTCTTCTGTAGAAAAGGATTATTTAAAAGATGGGTTTTGGGCAATGTCCTTAGATGAGGAGCTACCAAATAAAAATTTAGAAGTTACTTTTATTGTTAGTATAGAAGATGTAACTAAAACTGTTTTAAATGGTGTTACTGATGAAATGTCACCTAAAGAAACGCAAAGTTTGATTCAGAAAAACACAAATGGGTTACAAAAATCGTATCAAAAGGAAGAATGGCAAGGGACTAAAGTAAAAGCTTTTTTTAAGGGGAATCAGTATTTCTTATTTCTAACGGAATCTTTTGAAGATATTCGTTTGGTTGGAGCACCACCGTCTGCAATTGGTAAATTTGGTTCTGATACTGATAACTGGATGTTCCCACGTCATACAGGAGATTTTTCTATGTTCCGTATTTATGCTGATAAAAATAATCGTCCAGCAAAATATTCAAAAGATAACGTGCCGTACACGCCAAAACATTTCTTACCAGTTTCTTTAGATGGTATTCAAGAAGGAGATTTTACAATGGTATTTGGTTTCCCAGGGCGTACAAACGAATATTTACCTGCTGTAGCAGTAGAACAAATTACTCAAAAAGTAAATCCTACTAATATTAAAATAAGAGAAGAAGCATTAAAAATTATTGATGCTGGGATGAAATCGGATGATAAAATCCGTATTCAATATGCGTCTAAACAAGCAAGAATGGCTAATTATTGGAAAAAATGGATTGGTGAGAATCAAGGAATAGAAAAAAGTAATGCCATTGCTAAAAAGCGCGCTTTTGAAGCAACATTTACCAAAGCGATTTCCAAAAGAAAATATAAAAAATACCAGACCTTATTATCAGATTTTGATAAGCTATATGGTGAGTTCGAACCTTATGCGGTAAAACGATCTAACTTTATTGAAATATTTTACAGAAATAGTGAGTTAATGACTACAATGTTTCGTTTGTATCAATTAGAGCAATCAAAAGAAAAAGGTGAAGAAAGATTTGAGAAAACTAAAGAATATGTAAAATCTCAAATTACTCGTATTCAAAAAGATTATGATTTATCAGTAGATAAAGGGGTGTTTGAAGCTATTATGCCTTTATATGACCCTAAAAATAACAATAGTTATTTTTACAATACATCTTCTTTTACAAATTTATCAAATGCTTTAATAGCTTTAGAAGGGTCTTCTGAAGAGGTTATTGCTAGAATTAATAAGGATGCAGCATATACATTTGCTAAGCCATATATAGCTGAGTTTTATAATGACTTGGAGCCAAATTACCAACGTATAAATGGTGAAATTGCTAAGGTTCAAAAGCAGTACATGAAAGCCTTAATGGAGGTATTACCTAGTGATAAATACTATCCAGATGCGAATAGTACTTTACGTGTAACTTACGGACAGGTGAAAGGATATTCACCAAGAGATGCTGTGTATTATAACCCAGTAAGTTATCTAGATGGTATTGTAGAAAAACACATTCCAGGAGATTATGAGTTTAATGTTCCTGAAAAATTATTAGAATTATATAAAGCGAAGGACTATGGTCAATATGCTGATAGTAATGGTAAAGTACCGGTTTGCTTTTTAGGGACAAACCACACCACTGGAGGTAATTCTGGAAGTCCTGCCATTGATGCTAACGGAAACTTGATTGGCTTAAATTTTGATAGAGTATGGGAAGGAACAATGAGTGATATGAATTATGACCCTGAGATTTGTAGAAACATCATGGTTGATGCTAGATATATCTTATTCATAGTTGATAAATATGCAGGAGCAACTCGTTTAATTGATGAAATGAAATTAGTGCACCCTAAAAATAAAAAGTAAACATTTTTAAATAAATTTAAAAGCTGTCTTGTTTCAAGGCAGCTTTTTTTTGATTTAATGATAAAAAGAAAATGGAAGAAATATTAAAAATAACGAGTGGGATATGTTGGTCGGTAGTGTATTTAATACTTATTTATCAAGGGTTCAAACATAAAAGTTATGGTATGCCATTAGTGGCATTGGGTTTAAATTTTGGATGGGAATTTTTCCATAGTTTTTATGAGTTAGATTTAGCTAATATAAGTTTACAACGATGGATTAATATTTTTTGGTTTGTATTTGATGCTATTATTGTATACCAATGTTTTAAATATGGAAAGCAATATTTTCCAAAGAAATTAAGTCAAAAATTATTTATGATATGGTTGGTAGTTGTTTTTGTGCTTTGTTTTATTATTGAATATGCATTTTTAGTTGAGTTTGGAAAAAGTAATGGGGCAAAATACGCTGCTTTTTTGCAAAATTTGCTTATGTCATTTTTGTTTCTCGACTTGTTATTTAAACGAACTAACCTTAAGGAGTTTTCTATGTTAGTGGCAATTTGTAAGTGGTTGGGTACATTAGCTCCAACATTACTATTCGGAAAAGAAAATAACTTTATACTTGTAATAGGTGTTTTATGCTCCATAATTGATGTGATTTATATTGGCGTACTTTTTAAACAGAAATCAGCTAATAAGTTAAGTATAGCTTCATAATAAGTATATGTTGGGTGCTTATAAGAGTAAGTGTTCAGTTATTGGAACAGTTACCTGCAGTATTTACGATTTTATATTGATAAAATAATCTTCTTGTTAGGGAACTTATTGTTAGTACTCGTCCTAATTCCCTTTTTATGATGGATATTATTACCGAACTTTACTTGTCCAAATTTTAAATTGTTGAACTATGAAAAAGTTATGTATGTATTTGCTTATAATAGGATTGGGGTTTCCTGTTTTTGCACAAGAAAAAGAATCAGATAATTATTATGAATCAAATGAACTGCCAGCTGTAGTATTGAAAAAAGCTGGGGATGAATTTTCAGTGTATTATCCTGATAATTCTAATCCCGATAGTAGAGTATTAAAATTACAAAATAAATTTATCGGCTATAAAATTGAGAATGATTTTCATGGGGTAGAGGAATATTTGTTATTACTTGAAGTAGAAGGAGGGGCTCTGGCAGCTACATTTAGTAAAGAAGGAAAATTAATTTCGGTAATTGAAAAGTTTGAAAATGCAAGATTACCTGAAAAAATCCGACAAAAACTAGCTAGCGAGTATCCTGAGTGGAACCTTTTAAAAGATAAATTTTTATATATTCAAAAAAGAGGTGAAATAAAAAGAAAAGAGTATAAAATTATAATGAAGAAAGATAATAAAATTAAAAGGATAGTTGTGAATGAGGATGGAGTAATTATCAGAGGAAAGTCATAACTCTATATATTAAATATTTTTAGAGAGAGTAGTGGGTAGTTAATTTACTACTCTTTTTTTGACGGGAAATTATCGCTATACATCTGTTGTTCAATATGTTAAAAGGTGTTAATGAAATAAGATATTGTGTTTTTATTAACAAAAAGCAATGAATTAATTATTAAATTTACATAGCTAAAGTATACTTATTCAAGGTTAATCTAAACCCAAATTGTCACTTATTTTTAATTAAACATTCTTGAGTGTGTGTTTATAATTCAATCGATTATAAATATAAGTAGAGATGTTATTTGTTAATCAAAAAACAATTAGTTATGAAAAAAGTATGCATGTATTTGCTTGTTATAGGAATGATATTTCCTGTGCTAGCGCAAGAAAATTTATTTGATGATTTATATGAATCAGGTGAATTGCCAGCAGTTGTTTTAAAAAAAGCTGGAGAGGAATTTTCCGTGTATTATCCTGATAACAGAAACCCTGATAGCAGAATATTAAAGCTTGAAAAAACATTTATATCATATAAATTAAAAGCTGAAGTAGGGAAGTTAGAGTCGTATTTATTGCTGTTTAAATTAGAAGACGGTTTCCTGTCGGCTTCGTTCAATGAAAAAGGAAAGCTAATTTCTGTGATAGAAAAATTTAGAAATGTCAAACTTCCAGAATTGGTAAGAAAAAATTTGGCAGTAAAATTTCCTGAGTGGAGTTTAGTAAAGGATAAATACTTATATGTTCAAAGAAATGGATCAGTAAGAGTAAAAGAATATAAAGTAATAATAAAAAAAGGAAATAAAATAAGAAGAGTAGTGCTAAATGAAGATGGAGTTATAATAAGAGGTAAATCTTAAAAATAAAAAGAGAAATATCTATATAAAGCAAAAGCCACTTAAGTTAAGTGGCTTTTTATAAGGGGTGATTAACCTTAAAATACTAATTAAAGTATTTACTTTCGAGCGATAACTTTTTCAACTGCGTTTATAATAGCAGTGTCATCTAACCCATATTTTTTCATTAATTGTTCAGGAGTTCCTGATTCTCCAAAAGTATCGTTTGTTGCAACGAATTCTTGAGGAGTAGGAGTGTTTAAAGCTAAAACTCTAGCAACACTTTCTCCTAAGCCACCTAAATGATTATGTTCCTCAGCAGTAACTATACAACCTGTTTTAGCAACTGAAGATAGTATAGCATCTTTGTCTAAAGGTTTGATAGTATGAATGTTTATTACTTCTACAGAAATTCCTTTAGCCTCTAATACTTCAGCAGCTTTTAATGATTCCCAAACTAAATGTCCAGTAGCAACAATAGTTACATCTGTTCCTTCAGTTAATTGTAGTGCTTTTCCTATTTCAAATTTTTGGTCAACAGGGGTGAAGTTAGCTACTTTTGGTCTTCCGAATCGTAAATAAACTGGACCTACATATTCAGCGATTGCTTCAGTAGCAGCTTTTGTTTGATTGTAATCACATGGGTTGATCACTACCATTCCTGGTAACATTTTCATTAATCCAATATCTTCTAATATTTGGTGTGTAGCACCATCTTCACCTAAAGTTAATCCAGCGTGGGAAGCACATATTTTTACATTTTTATCAGAATAAGCAATAGACTGACGAATTTGGTCATAAACCCTACCAGTAGAGAAATTAGCAAAAGTTCCTGTAAAAGGAATTTTACCACCAATAGTCATACCAGCAGCAACACTCATCATGTTAGCTTCTGTAATTCCCATTTGGAAAAAGCGCTCAGGATTATTACCAATAAATTCATCCATTTTTAATGAACCAACTAAATCGGCACATAAAGCAACCACATTTTCGTTTGCTTTTCCTACAGCCGCTAAACCAGCTCCAAAACCAGAACGAGTATCTTTTTTACCTTGATCTATATATTTTTTCATTGTTGTTGTGATTGTAGATTAATAATCTCCTAAAGTTTCAGGGTTCTGTCTTAAACCTTCCGCTAATTGTTCATCATTAGGTGCTTTACCATGCCAAGCATGAGTACCCATCATAAAGTCAACTCCATTACCCATTTCTGTATGTAATAAAATACAAACTGGTTTCCCTTTACCTGTTCTACTTTTAGCTTCTGCTAATGCTTTTAGGATAGTGTCAATATCATTTCCTTCTTTTACATCTAAAACATCCCATCCAAAAGCTTCAAACTTCGCTTTTAAATCTCCTAATGGCAATACATCATCTGTAGCACCATCAATCTGTTTTTTGTTATAATCTACGGTAGCAATATAGTTATCTACTTTGTTACCTGCAGCGTACATTGCAGCTTCCCAAATTTGACCTTCTTGTAATTCACCATCACCATGTAAACTGTAAATAGTAGTATCTTCACCATTTAACTTTTTAGTTAAAGCAGCTCCAATAGCAACACTCATTCCTTGACCTAAAGAACCAGAAGCAATTCTGATACCATCTAAACCTTCATGAGTTGTTGGGTGACCTTGTAAACGAGTATTTAATAGTCTGAAAGTACTTAATTCAGGAACCGGAAAATATCCGTTTCTAGCTAAAACGCTATAGTATACTGGAGAAATATGTCCGTTTGATAAAAAGAATAAATCTTCATTGAAACCATCCATTGTGAAGTTGGTATCATGTTTCATTACCTCTTTGTATAAACAAACTAAAAATTCAGCACATCCTAAAGAACCTCCTGGGTGACCAGAACTTACTTTGTGTACCATTCGTAAAATATCTCTACGAACTTGAATAACTTGATCTTGTAACTGTTGTGTTGGCATGTTGTGTTATTAAAAATATGATGCAAAAATAGATTTTTAATGGCTATTATAAAAACTATTATCTAAGCAATTATTAACTAATATTCTGATTTGCTAACAATTTTGATTTTATTAAGATTTACTTATCGATTAGTTGTTATATTTGCCTTCATATTAAACCATAATTTATGGTGTAATTGAGAGAGTTTTTTCTCTAGACTAGAAGAATAATGTTGAACCATAATTTTTTGTAACTACATATTAGTGTAAGTACATAAAGGGAATTGATTTTTAAGATATGCAATTTGAAATAAACGCAAAAGACGCTCAATCAAAAGCAAGAGCAGGTAAAATGACTACCGATCATGGAGTTATTGAAACTCCTATATTTATGCCAGTAGGAACAATTGGTACAGTAAAAGGAGTGCATCAAACTGAGCTTAAAAATGAAATAAATCCTGATATTATTTTGGGTAATACGTATCACTTGTATTTACGCCCTGGTATGGAAATTATGGAAAAAGCCGGTGGTTTGCATAAATTTATGAATTGGGATAGGAATCTTTTGACAGATTCTGGAGGGTACCAAGTATATTCACTTTCTTCTAATAGAAAAATAAAGGAAGAAGGTGTAAAGTTTAAATCACATATTGATGGTTCTTATCATTTCTTTTCTCCAGAATTTTCGATGGATGTTCAAAGAAGTATAGGTGCTGATATCTTTATGGCATTTGATGAGTGTACACCTTACCCTTGTGATTACAATTACGCAAGACGTTCTATGCATATGACACATCGTTGGTTGGATAGATGTATAAAACATATTGATAAAACTCCAGTGAAATATGGTCATGATCAGGCATTTTTTCCGATAGTTCAAGGAAGTACTTATAAAGATTTACGTAAGCAATCAGCAGAGTTTATTGCATCGAGAGAAGCAGTAGGAAATGCAATTGGTGGATTGTCTGTAGGAGAACCTGCAGATGAATTATACGCAATGACAGAGGTTGTTTGTGATGTTTTACCAGTAGACAAGCCACGTTATTTAATGGGAGTTGGTACACCAATAAATATTTTGGAAAATATTGCTTTAGGGGTAGATATGTTTGATTGTGTTATGCCAACGCGTAATGCACGTAACGGGATGTTATTTACAGCGTACGGATCTATAAATATCAAAAATAAAAAGTGGGAAGCTGATTTTTCTGCAATAGATGAAATGGGTATCACATGGGTTGATACGTATTATTCCAAAGCATATGTTAGACATTTGTTTACTGTAAATGAAATGCTAGGAAAACAAATAGCAACTATTCATAATTTAGGCTTCTACTTATGGTTAACTAGGGAGGCTAGAAAACATATCATTGCTGGAGATTTTAGAGAATGGAAAGACAAAATGGTAAAACAAATGGATAATAGATTGTAATGTTAAAAATACTTGATAGGTACATATTAAAACGATACTTAGGGACGTTCACTGTAATGTTACTATTATTTATTCCTATTGGAATAATGGTAGATTTGTCTAGTAAAATTGATAATATCATTGAAAGTAACGCTCCTATAGGAAAGGTGCTTTTTTTCTATTGTAATTTTACCGTATACATGGGTTACCTATTGTTTCCTTTGTTTTTATTCCTATCAATAATTTGGTTTACCTCTAAGTTGGCTAATAAAACTGAAATAATAGCCATATTAAGCTCAGGTGTATCGTTCAATCGTTTTCTACGCCCTTATTTAATTGGAGCAACTTTAATTGCAGTATTCTTTTTTTTAGTAGGAATGTTTGTGTTGCCTGATTCTAGTAAAAATTATAACGAGTTTAAATATCAATACTTACATAGATATAGAAAAGATAAGGATGATGGTGTTAAATTCAGACAAATCAACGATAATGAATATATATATGTGTCTACTTTTGATTCTAATTCAAAAACAGGATATAATTTCACTTTAGAGCATTTTGAAGGAAATGAATTAAAGTATAAAATACAAGCTACTAAGATACAGTATAGAGTGAAGGATTCTTCTTATAAACTAACGCAATATATAAGAAGGAATATAGGAGAACATCATGATGAAATTATAAGAAAAACTAGAAAAGATACCATTTTTGATTTTGATTTGGACGATTTAACACCAGTAAAATATATAGCTGAAATTAAAAGTTATTCTGAGTTAAATGAGTTTATTGAAAAAGAAAAACAAAGAGGCTCAAGGTTTGTGAGTAGGTATGAAGTAGTTAAGTATAAACGTTGGAGTATTCCTGTTTCAGCATTTATATTAACAATTATAGCGGTAGCTGTTTCAGCAATGAAGCGTAGGGGAGGTATGGGAATTAATTTAGCTTTTGGAATTGCTTTAGCCTTTATATTCATATTCATCGATAAAATATTTAGTGTAATGGCTGACCAATCTGGGTTTGACCCCTTATTAGCTGTTTGGTTGCCCAATATTACTTTCGGGGTTTTAGCCATCTATTTACTGTATAATGCCAAACGATAAACTTAAAAGTTACCTGCATTTACACCTCATAGTTTTTATATGGGGCTTTACAGCAATTTTAGGAAAATTACTTTCTATTGATGCAGTAGCATTAGTATGGTATAGAATGGGATTAGCGAGTTTGCTTATTTTATGGTATGTCATGTATAAAAAAATGTCGCTGCATATTTCAAGAAGTCAAATAATAAAATATGTTTTTGGAGGTGTTGTTATAGCATTGCATTGGGTAACTTTTTTTTATGCTATTAAAATTTCAAATATCTCTATTGCATTGGCAACTATGAGTACTGGAGCATTTTTCACGGTATTTATAGAAGCTTTATACAAAAGAAAAAAAGTTGACGTACGTGAACTAATTTTTGGGGTATTAGCAATTATAGGTTTATATATTATTTACCGAGCAGAAATCAGCTTACAATTAGGAATGTTTGTGGCATTATTTTCTTCTTTTTTATCCGCCTTATTTTCAGTTTTTAACGCTGATTTTGTAAAAGAGGAAAATGCTATTATAATTTCATTTTACGAAATTGTTTTTGGGGTATTAGCAGTTACAGTTTATTTATTGTGTACCGATGAGTTAATAACTGAAGGCTTTTTTACATTGCAACCTTTAGATTATTTATGGCTATTTATTTTAAGTAGTGTATGTACTGCATATGCTTTTATAGTATCAATTGATTTATTGAAAAAATTAAGCGCTTTTACTGTAATGTTGACGATTAACCTAGAGCCCATTTACGCAATAGTTTTAGCGCTTATCTTGTTTCCAAATAATGAAAAAATGTCTGGTTCCTTTTATTTAGGAACTGGATTAATTTTATTGACAGTTGTAATAAATGGAATTTTAAAGACAGCAAGTAGAAAGAAAAAGAAAGCAGTTAATTTAGATTAGTCATTATAAGATAACATGGAATAGTTGGTGTTATATTTAATAAAATCTACTGTTAGAAAAAAAAGAACAAAAGCATATTAATAATAGAGATTGATTAGTAAAGTTTTTATATTTGCTTCGCTAATAGATAACGATTAAAATCATTATGGAATATTTAGATTTTGAGCTTCCTATTCAGGAACTAGAAGAACAATTAGAAAAGTGTGCAGTTTTAGGTCAAGAAAGTGATGTTGACGTTTCTGAAACTTGTAAACAGATTGAAAAAAAACTAGCAGAAAAGAAAAAAGAAATATATAGTAACCTATCAGCTTGGCAACGTGTTCAAATGTCAAGACATCCATCAAGACCATATACTTTAGATTATATTAAGGCTATATGTGGTGATGAATTTGTTGAATTACATGGCGACAGAAATGTAAGTGATGATAAAGCAATGATAGGTGGGTTAGGTAAAATTGGCGGACAATCATTCATGATTATTGGTCAGCAAAAAGGATTTAATACCAAGACGCGTCAATACAGAAATTTCGGAATGGCTAATCCAGAAGGATATAGAAAAGCCTTGAGATTAATGAAGTCAGCAGAGAAATTTGGGATTCCTGTAGTCACTCTTATTGATACTCCAGGAGCATATCCAGGTTTGGAAGCTGAGGAAAGAGGTCAAGGTGAAGCTATTGCTAGAAATATTTTAGAAATGACTCGTTTAAAAGTTCCAATTATTTGTGTAATAATCGGTGAAGGAGCTTCTGGTGGAGCATTAGGAATAGGAGTAGGTGATAAAGTATTAATGTTGGAAAACACTTGGTACTCTGTAATTTCTCCAGAATCATGTTCTTCAATTTTATGGAGAAGCTGGGAGTATAAGGAACAAGCAGCTGAAGCTTTAAAATTAACAGCTAAGGATATGAAAAAAATGGGCTTAGTTGACGAAATTGTAAAAGAACCAGTTGGCGGAGCACATAGAAATCGTGAAAAAACTTTTGAAATTGTAGCTAAGGCAATTACGAAATCATTTGAGGAATTTAAAAAGTTATCACCAACGGATTTAGTAGATCAACGTATGGAGAAATATTCCAATATGGGAGTGTATAATGAGTAAGTTTCATTAAAACCAATATCTTATAAAAACACCGAAGTACTAACTTCGGTTTTTTTGGCGTTATTAACAATAAAACAGACTTATTAACAGGCAAATTGTTGATTAACTGTGAATTACTATAAATCATATTAGCAGTAAAAAACTGTACATTCGTTACCATGGAAAACCCCAATTTTGCTCAAGGATATCAAGTAGATAAAAGTACTCTAATAAATTTAGAGAAAGGAAAAGTACCCCCTCAAGCAATTGATTTAGAAGAGGTTGTGCTTGGGGCGATGATGATAGATAAAAAAGGTGTTGATGATGTAATTGATATTTTACATCCTGAAGCATTTTATAAGCAAGCCAACCAATTTGTTTTTGAAGCTATATTTACACTCTTTGAAAATTCAGAGCCTGTTGATTTATTAACCGTTTCTCATCAACTTAAAAAAGATGAGAAATTAAAGTTAGTAGGAGGAGATTTTTACTTAATTTCTTTAACTCAAAAGGTATCTTCTTCTGCGCATATTGAATTTCATGCACGTATTATTTTACAGAAATTTATCCAACGTAGTTTGATTAAAATTTCAAGTGAAATTATTGAAGAAGCATATGATGAAACAAAAGATGTTTTTGATTTATTAGATAATGCAGAAGCAAAACTATACGAAGTAACTCAAGGAAATATCAAAAAATCTTCTGAATCTGCAAGAGACCTAGTGCATCTTGCTAAAAAGAAAATTGAAGAGATTTCTCAACAAGATGGTACAAGTGGAACACCAACCGGATTTACTAAATTAGATGCGTTAACTTCAGGTTGGCAACCATCGGATTTAATTATTATAGCTGCTCGTCCTGGTATGGGGAAAACAGCTTTAACTTTAACAATGGCTCGTAATATTGCTGTTGATGCAAATAAAGGAGTAGCGTTCTTCTCGTTAGAGATGTCCTCCGTACAGTTGATTACGCGTCTAATTTCTTCGGAAACAGGATTGTCTTCAGAGAAATTACGTACTGGGAAATTAGAGAAACATGAATGGGAGCAATTAAATGTAAAGGTTAAAAACTTAGAAAAAGCACCATTGTTTATTGATGATACACCATCATTATCAATATTTGATTTAAGAGCAAAAGCTAGGCGTTTATCTTCTCAGCACGATATAAAAATAATAATGATTGATTACTTGCAGTTAATGACTGCAGGTGGATCTGGCAAAAATGGGAATAGAGAACAAGAAATATCTACAATTTCTAGAAACTTAAAAGCACTTGCTAAGGAACTTGAAATACCAGTTATAGCATTATCTCAATTGTCTCGTGCGGTTGAATCTAGGGGGGGGAGTAAAAGGCCTTTACTTTCTGATTTAAGGGAATCTGGAGCAATCGAGCAGGATGCTGATATTGTATCGTTTATTTATCGCCCAGAATATTATAAAATTGATGAATGGGATGATGATGAGCGTTCACCAACTGATGGACAAGGAGAGCTTATTATTGCAAAGCATAGGAATGGTGGTTTAGAAAATATTCGCCTTAAATTTATTGGTCACTTAGGTAAGTTTGATAATTTAGATGATTTTAGTACTCCTTTTGAAATGCAATCATCAATGAATGATGATGATAATCCTTTTTCTACAGGTTCGTTACCTAGCGCAGAAGACGCTTTTGGTAGTGCAATGAACTCTAATCAAAATTTTAATGATGACGAAGTGCCTTTTTAATTAATAAGGATATATTTATCGCAATAATTATTACAGAAACAAAAAAGACTTATTATTTTACTAATAAGTCTTTTTTGTTTTGTTTAGGGGCATTAGTTGCCTAATTTTTAAGTATCTTTTGTCTTATGAAAAAACAAGTCCTACTTATATTAATGCTATTGTATTCAGTAAGTAATTTTGCATCTTATATTATTATACCTATGGATGCCGAAAGTCAAAAAAATCATTTGAAAGCATATGGTATTACGTATTGGCTGTTGGAGCATCAGCAAAAAGTAAAATGGTTGTTGAATTACAGAGGAGGAGCTTTCTTGATTTCTGATACTGAAGAAACACGTAAAGAATGTACAATCCGTGGCGTTTCATACGAAGTGCTATCGAATGCAAAAACAGAAGAAATTTTATTAGCTATTAGTAGCCCATCAGTAAATCAAGAAGCTGTTATTTTAGAAAAGGCCCCAAGAATTGCTGTATATGCTCCCAGTTCAAATTTACCTTGGGATGATGCAGTTACAATGGCTTTAGCTTTTGCTGAAATACCTTATGAAAAAATATACGATGAGGAAGTTTTAAATGATGCTTTGATAGCCTATGACTGGCTGCATTTACATCACGAAGATTTTACTGGACAATATGGCAAATTTTATAGAAGTTTTAAAGCAGCACCTTGGTATATTGAAAATAAAAAAAATGCAGAAGCACTTGCAAAGAAGCTAGGATATGAAAAGGTTTCTGAAGAAAAAAGAGCAGTTGCATTAAAAATTAGAGATTTTGTTGTTGGTGGAGGCTTTATGTTTGCTATGTGTAGTGCAACTGATAGCTTCGATATTGCATTAGCGGCATCAAATACTGATATCTGTGAGCCAATGTTTGACGGTGACCCTAGTGATGCTAATTATCAGAGTAAATTAAATTATAGAAATACATTTTCGTTTACCAATTTTACATTGGAGCGTAACCCTAATACTTATGAATTTTCTAGTATTGATATGACTACCAAACGGAAAATTAAAAAAGAATTGGATTACTTTTCTTTAATGGAGTTTTCAGCAAAATGGGATCCTATACCAACAATGCTTTGTCAAAATCATACGCAATTGATAAAAGGCTTTATGGGGCAAACAACTTCTTTTGAGCGTAACGAGTTAAAGGTATCTGTGCTAGTAATGGGGGAAAATAAAACCAACGGAGAGGCAAAATATATTCATGGAATTAAAGGAAAAGGTTTCTTTACCTTTTATGGTGGGCATGACCCAGAAGATTATCAGCATAGAGTAGGTGATCCTAAAACAGAATTAGAGCTTCATCCAACTTCACCAGGATATCGTTTAATATTAAATAATGTGTTGTTTCCTGCAGCAAAAAAGAAAAAGCAAAAAACCTGAGTAATAAAAGTTTTTTGTTTTATCTTTAGTAAGATGAATATCCTTTTTATAAGTTCATATGTCTAGCTAATGACTGATAAGTTAAAATTCAAAAATAAATATGGAAGGACAACTACACTTTCTTTAAATGTGTTTTACACGTTATCAGTAAGCACATTCCTTTTTTCTTTATTTTGTTATTTTCAAATAGGAATTAGAGGAGTTATTTTTAAATCTTTATTGGCATATTCGATATTCAATTCAATTAATATTTTATTTTTTTATTTACACAAAAAAATACTTAGGTCGTATGTTATTGCCTCGGTATTGGGATATATAACCTTATTATTTATTTGTTCATATAGTGGAGGTGTAAATAGCCCAGCAATTTCATTTTTTGTTTTAATAATATTCTTTGGCTATCTGATAAAGAAAATTCATGGTAATATATGGCTCATAACAGTTATGGTTACAGTTATAGTATTTTATATTCTAAATATATCTTCTTTTGAACTTGCTAATGAAATTAATGAAGAGAATATTGCGGAATTTAATTTGCTATTCCTTTTTTTCTTAATCATACTATTAGGCGGAGTTTTTGGAAGAATGATGAACAAAACTAATGAAAAGATTAAAAAAGCAAAACTTGAAATAGTGAAAAAGAATGATGAAAAAACAGTCATGTTAAAGGAAATTCATCATCGGGTAAAAAACAACTTGCAAGTAGTAAATAGTTTACTTCGTATTCAAGCTAGGAGTATTGTAAATGAAAAGGTGAAAATGATGTTTAAGGTTGCACAAAGTAGGGTAATTGCAATGGCAAGGCTACATGAAAAAATTTACAACACTAAAGATTTAAAAAATATAGATGTAGCTGAGCATTTTAAGTTACTTGTTAGTGATTTGATTAGTAGTAATAATTTGGATAAAGATATTTCTTCAAAGTTAAGTATTGAACCTATTGAAATGTCAATAGATACATTATTGCCTTTGAGTTTAATTGTTAATGAATTAATTTCAAATTCCTTAAAACACGCTTTTAATAGTGTAGATAAAGGTGAAGTCAAGGTAGAATTAATGCTTCAAGAAAATACTCAATGTAAATTAATAGTAAGCGATGATGGTAATGGGGTGGATAAGGATATTTTATCAGAAGCAAATAATTCTACCGGAATTACGTTAATTAAAACCTTTACTCGGCAGTTAAACGGAACTATTACAACTTTAGAGAACATTAATGGTGCAAGGTTTGAATTAACCTTCTCAAATGTGTGATAAAAAAATATGACACTTGCTTCCCTCTGTAATAATCTCTAATGTAGTTTCAAATTTTGATTTAAATAAAACAAGCTACTTTGTAATCACTTGATTTTTAGTTATCTTTAGTAGTGAGACTTAATTAAATGCAGTTTTATTATGTAAATATTTAAGTAATTAGTGTAATTAAGTTATAAACTAACTGAGGAATGTTACAACCTTTATTTTTGAAATATAATTTTGGTAAGAGGACAAAATTAACAATTAAAGTCTCTCTTACATGTTCAGTAATGACCTTTGTCTGTGCATTGCTTTGTTATTATTTCCTTGAGATTAAAGGTGTTATTTTTTATGCTCTTTTAGTGTATTCTGTAGTTAATTTTTTAAACATTTTTTTGTTTTTTAAACATAGGAAGCTTGAAATCACTTATAATATTATGTCAATTTTAGCCTTTTGTGTAACTTATGTTATATGCTTATACAGTGGAGGGGTAAACAGTCCTTTTTCTACATTCTTAGTATTAATTATATTTTCGGGTTATGCCACAACTATTTTTTACGGCGATTTATGGCTTGTGATCGTTTCTTTGGCGACCCTATCACTTTATTTAATAAGTATATCGGATTACAGGTTCCCTAATTATGTTCCTGAGAAAGCTGATAATGCATTTAATTTTTTCTTTTTATTATTCCTGATAGTCTTATTGGGAGGAGTATTTGGTAGATTAATGAGTAAGAATAATGACTTGGTTTATAGGTCCAAAAAGGAAATTGCCAAAAGAAATGAAGAAAAAACAGTAATGTTAAAGGAAATTCATCATCGAGTAAAAAATAATCTGCAGGTAGTAAACAGTTTACTTCGTATTCAAGCCAGAGGAATTGATGATGAAAATGTAAAACTGATGTTTAAATTAACTCAAAGTAGGGTGATAGCTATGGCGCGGTTGCATGAAAAAATATACAACACAAAAGATTTAAAATATATTGATGTTAATGAGCATTTTAAATTACTTCTAAGAGATCTAATACATAGTTATAACCTAGATAAAAACATTGTTTCTAAGTTTAAAATACAACCTGTTAAAATGTCAATAGATACTCTATTGCCATTAAGTTTGATTGTAAATGAATTAATTTCTAACTCGTTAAAACATGCTTTTAATAATGTAGATTCTGGGGAGCTATTTGTAGGATTAAAAAGCGCAAACAATGACTATGAATATGAACTAATTGTTGGCGATAACGGTATTGGAACTTCAGGATGTATTTTGTCTGAAGTCGTTAGCTCTACGGGGCTTACATTAATTAAAACATTTGTAAGGCAGTTAAACGGTTCTATAATGACAATAAAAGAGAGGAAAGGAACTAATTTTAAAATATTATTTTCAAATATTCATACAAAATAGTTTATTACACTGCCTCCACAATTTTGTTGTATAAATTATGGTTACCTTCATACCATCAGTATACTTCATTGTGTTTTTGAATTTCTTCAATGATATTATTTATTTGAATTTTATCCCAAGTAATTATCATGGTATATATTAACTAGGTAGGATGTTTATAAAATAAAAAAAAGCCATCTAAAATAGATGGCTTTTTAAGCGAGATAAATATGTTAAACGTTTTATTTTACTTTGTCAACAATTGCTTTAAAAGCAGCTGGGTTGTTCATTGCTAAATCGGCTAAAACCTTACGGTTTATTTCGATGTTGTTAGCTTTTACTTTTCCCATAAATACTGAGTAAGACATGTCATATTGTCTTGCACCAGCATTAATACGTTGTATCCAAAGTCTACGGAAAGTTCTTTTCTTATTTCTACGGTCTCTATAAGCATAACTCATAGCTTTGTCAACCGCATTTTTAGCAACTGTCCAAACGTTTTTTCTTCTACCAAAGTATCCTTTGGCTTGCTTCAATACTTTTTTTCTTCTGGCTCTACGAGCAACAGCGTTTACTGATCTAGGCATAATTTTAATTTTTGTTTTTGTAGTAGGCGGTCGAAAATCGACACTTGTTCATTAGTAACTTATAAAAGTTATACTGGCCTAACTCCAGGGTTATTAAATTGATTTTAACCAGCTTGTAGTAAATACAAACTATAAAACAATTACTTTAAACGTAATTGAGTTTTGATGCTCTTAACATCGTTTTTGTGCACTAATGCATCATGTGTTAAAGCTAACTTACGCTTTTTAGACTTCTTTGTTAAGATGTGACTTTTAAAGGCGTGTTTTCTCTTTAATTTTCCAGAACCAGTAACTTTAAATCGTTTCTTGGCACTAGATTTGGTTTTCATTTTAGGCATAATTCCTAAGGTTTTAATTATCTCGCTTTGTTATTAAATCAGTTTTTCAACTGTTATTTTTTCTTTGGTGATAAGAACATTGTCATTCGCTTACCTTCAAGCTTAGGCATTTGTTCAACTTTTCCATATTCTTCAAGTTCTTGAGCTAATTTTAATAATAAAATTTGCCCTTGATCTTTATAAATAATAGAACGTCCTTTAAAGAATACATATGCTTTTAATTTAGCTCCTTCACTAAGGAATTTAATTGCATGCTTCTTTTTAAATTCATAATCATGATCATCAGTTTGAGGACCAAAACGAATTTCTTTTATTACAACTTTCGTTGCTTTTGATTTAAGAACTTTTTCACGTTTTTTCTGTTCGTAAAGGAATTTTTTATATTCCATGATTTTACAAACAGGAGGCTCAGCTTTAGGAGAAATCTCTACTAAATCTAATTCTAATTCGTTAGCTAGTTCTAATGCTTTTCTTGTTGGGTATACACCAACTTCTACATTTTCACCAACTAATCTAACCTCAGGAACTCTGATTCGCTCATTAATTCTGTGCGGATCTTGCTTGATTTCCCTAACAGGTCTTCTCGATTTTCTTCTACGTATTGCTATGACTCAAAAATTTTAATTAAACTATAAATTCTTTTAATGTACTCTTTACTTCA
>Ga0209396_1000275_pt1 | contig 63947 bp, 57 predicted proteins | sample GOMGulsemesocosm_6_FD_184638 | JGI IMG/M metagenome (GOLD analysis project Ga0209396, IMG submission 184638) | Methane-oxidizing microbial communities from mesocosms in the Gulf of Mexico - GOM8C Gulf of Mexico (SPAdes) (version 2) | ecosystem: Environmental > Aquatic > Marine > Cold seeps... | reverse complement strand
AAATTAACCTAAAGGAAATAAATAAGCTCTATGAGCGATGATCACCCCCACTCTAGTAACGGCTCTACAAATAAATCTATACTTGATAAAATAGTACAAGTATTCACTGGAGAGCCGAGAAACAAAGAAGAACTGGTTGAAGTGTTAAACGATGCTGAAGACCGAGACTTGATCAAACCTGAAACTAAACAGATGATCCAAGGTGTATTAGAAGTATCTGATATGCGCGTTCGCGACATCATGATCCCCAGATCGCAAATGGTCACACTCGACATTAATGATTCACTTAAAGATTCCTTACCGATAATTTTAGAGTCAGGTCATTCACGATTTCCTGTAGTAAACGATGATATTGACCACATTGAAGGCATATTATTAGCTAAAGACTTACTCGCTTACGGTTTTGGTCAACAAGATGAAGCCGAGTGTACCTTAGCGAAAATAATTCGTCCGTCGATAATCGTACCAGAAAGTAAAAAAGTAGAACCTTTATTAAAAGAATTCCGCTCACAACGTTATCACATGGCCGTAGTGGTTGACGAGTACGGCGGAGTTTCTGGAGTTGTTACCATAGAAGATATTCTTGAACTTATCGTAGGTGAAATAGAAGATGAAACCGATGATGCAATAGAAGAAGACATTAAACACCTTGCCGGTAATGTTTATCAAGTAAAAGCTTTAACTGAACTTGATGATTTTAATGAATATTTCAATTGTAAACTTGACGAAAATGATGCGGATACTATTGGTGGCGTTGTTTTGCACCAATTTGGTCATATGCCGAAAAAAGGTGAAATTGTGACTATTGGTAATTTTGAATTTAAAGTTACCGCTGGCGATAACCGTCGTATTCAAAGTTTACATATTATCATTCCCAAAAATCATAAAATCACCGGGAAAGTAACTGACTAAGCCTAATGAGCATTAAATCGCTAGGCGCTCGCCTACTCATGCGTCTTCGCGCTAACTTATCAAATAAACACAACTGGCTCAGTTTTTTTGCTGGGCTCAGTTTAGTTTTTACTTATGCGCCATTTTCTCAATGGTGGTTAATGCTTATTGTTCTGCCACTATTTTTTAATTCAATTAATAACAGTGATGTAAAAACAGCGACTAAGCAGGGTTTCATTTTTTCATTAGGTTGGTTTGGCAGTGGCATTAGCTGGGTGCATGTCAGTATTGATCAGTTTGGCGGTCTACCGCTTATTGCTTCACTATTACTGATGTTATTACTTTGTAGTTATTTAGCACTTTATCCAGCTTTAGCCTGTTATTTATCAAGCCGATTTTCACAAAACCGCCAGTTTTCATTGTGGCTACTCCCCCCTTTTTGGTTAATTTGTGAATATTTACGCGCTAACGTTTTGACCGGATTTCCTTGGCTGTCGATAGGCTACAGCCAAATTGATGGCCCTTTATCAAGCTTCGCACCATTAATCGGTGAAGTGGGCATTAGCGCTTTATTACTTGCGACCAGCATCGCGATAATAAATGCCGTTAACAAGCATTATCGAAAGATTCACTTATTATTATTAGTCAGTGTTTTTATCAGCGCCTTTTTACTGTCCAATGTGCAATGGTTAAAAACCACAGGTCAAACGGTAACAACAGCATTAGTTCAAGGGAATATTGAACAGTCAATAAAGTGGGAGCCAGAAAAACAATGGCCAACAATGTTGAAGTATATTGATCACGCAAGGGAAAATTATGATGCTGACATTATTGTTTGGCCAGAATCTGCAATTACTACGCCAGAGCCATACGCACAAGACTTTCTCGTTATGGTTGATAAGTCTGCTGCATTAAATAACAGTGCCATTATTACCGGTATTTTAAATTATAACTCTGAATCAAAAGTCTATTTTAATTCATTAGTTGTATTGGGGCAAAAGGAAAGTACCGATAAAAAGGGGCATTACCGTTATGAGCACAGTAATCGTTATTATAAAAATCACTTGCTGCCGATTGGCGAGTTCGTTCCTTTTGGTCAACTACTTAGAAAAATAGCCCCCTTATTTAATTTACAATATTCGTCGTTTACCCGTGGCGATTATATCCAGCCAAATTTAGTTGCCAAAGGCTATCATCTATTGCCATTAATTTGTTTTGAAATAGCTTTTCCTGAGCAGTTAGCGGCAAACTTTACTGATGACACCAATATATTATTAACGGTCAGTAATGATTCATGGTTTGGTAACTCTCATGGACCACATCAGCACTTAGAAATAGCACGAATGCGAGCGTTAGAATTTGGTCGTCCCCTACTTCGTGCGACAAATAACGGCGTAACCGCTATTGTTGATCATCAAGGAAATATTCAAGCTAAGCTGCCCCAGTTCACTGAAGCCGTTGTTAAAACTGAAATTAAATTAGTTCAAGGCCAAACGTTTTATAGCCAATATTGGCAATTAATTCACTGGTTTTTACCCTTTTGTTTATTGTTTGTCGTTTTCATTATTCAACGATACTTTCTTACTCATAAAAGCTCATGAAAATACTTGCCAACGTTAAATTTACATATTTATTTTCATAATTTTTAAACCTTTTCCCCTTATATCACGACTTAGTTGGAGATATTCGGGGGAATTCATGAAAATAAAAGACACCAGTGACCAAGATACTCAGGTTATAACAACCACTCATAAACCAAAACGTTTGACAATAATCTCCATTGGGGCACTGCTAGTAGCCGCTTTAATTTGGCAAGTAGCACCATCAGCCAAAAGATGGAGCCAAGCAGAAAAATCAATCTCTATTGACCGTATAAGAACTGCCACGATTACCCGTGGAGACTTTACCCGCGACATCTCGGTTTTAGGTCGTGTAGTAGCTGCAGTTAGTCCAACGGTTTACAGCCCTGCTGACGGTACTATAACCTTATCCATTGAAGCAGGTCGTGAAGTAAAAGCTGGGCAAATATTAGCAATGGTCGACAGTCCTGAACTCACTAGCCAACTTTCTCAGCAACAAGCAATATTTGAAGGTTTACAATCTAGTTTTGAACGCCAAAAAATACTCGCTAAAAAACAGCGGTTAATTGATCAAAAAGCGGTTGATCTTGCTAATGTAAAATTAACAGCGGCCAAGCGTGAAAAACGAAGAGCAGATCAAGGCTATAACAAAAATGCAATCAGCCAAATAGACTTTGAAAAAGCACAAGATGAACTTGAGAATGCCAGTCTTTTACATAGCCATGCAGAGCAAGATGCCACACTAAATATTGAAAGTTTAGACTTTGACAGCAAATCTTTGCAATTGGACTTACGCCGCCAAAAATTAATGGTGGCAGAGCTGCAACGTCAAGTTAACGGATTGACAATTGCTTCACCTGTTAACGGTATCGTTGGCAATCTAAATATTCAAAACAAAACATTTTTAAGTAAAAACCAAGCTATTTTAACCGTGGTCGATTTAAGCCAGTTTGAAGTTGAAATTGATATACCCGAAAGTTATGCCGATGATTTAGCTTTAGGTATGACCGTCGCTATTCAATTTGAACAACAAAGTTTTAGTGCTCGTCTAGTAACAATTTCCCCAGAAATACTGAATAATCAGGTTACTGGACGGGTACGTTTTTTAAACGAAATGCCGGGAAAGCTTCGTCAAAACCAACGTCTAAACACCCAAATAATTCTTGAACAAAAACTAGATATTCTGCAAGTAAAACGCGGTCAATTTTTAGAAAGTAGTGGCGGACGATATGCTTATTTAATTAAAGATGGTCTTGCTGAAAAAACAACAATTACCACCGGAGCTCGTAGCCTAAGCCATGTAGAAATACTCAATGGTTTATCCGCTGGCGATCAAATTATTATCTCAGGAACGGACAGTTTCAATTCAGCTGAGAAAATATTGCTCAGTCAAAATTAAATCATAAACTTTAACAAATATATCCAAACAATAAATATCTAACAAATAAAGGATCACCATTATGCTTGTTATGAAAAATGTTAATAAAATATTTCAAACCGCTGATATACAAACCCATGCTCTACGAGATTTCAACTTAACTGTAAATGAAGGAGACTTCCTCAGCGTAACTGGACCTTCAGGTTCAGGAAAAACGACCTTTTTAAACATTGCTGGCTTATTAGAAACTTATAGCAACGGCGATTTTTTACTTGATGGTGAAGACGTTGGAAAATTAAATGATAAGGGCCGTTCAAGAATGCGTAATGAAAAAATAGGGTTTATTTTTCAAGGCTTTAACTTAATTCCTGATTTAAATCTTTTTGACAATGTTGACGTTCCCCTACGGTATCGAGGGTTTAATGCGAAAGAACGTAAACGTAGAATTTTAGAAAACCTAGACCGTGTCGGTTTAGCTTCTCGTATGAAACATTTGCCGAGCCAATTATCTGGAGGACAGCAACAACGAGTCGCTATTGCTAGAGCTTTAGCCACGGACCCTCGTTTTCTTTTAGCCGATGAACCTACCGGTAATTTAGACTCTGAAATGGCGCAAGGCGTAATGACTTTATTAGAAGAAATTAACCAACAAGGTACCACTATTATTATGGTCACCCATGATTCCACGCTAGCGAAAAGAGCTAGACGCCAAGTGCAAGTCAGAGATGGCCGTGTCAGCGAATTAGATCTTGTCAGCCCTAGAGCTATCGCTTAATTATTCGAAAAGGACTTATCATGTTTAATTATTATTTAAAAATGGCGTGGATCAGTATTTTACGACATTGGGGACTTAGCCTGTTGATGATTTGCGCTATCGGTTTAGGAATTGGCGCAGCAATGACAACTATTACGGTAAATTACTTGATGTCTGCGGATCCCATCCCTCATAAAAGTAAGCAACTGTACTATGTACAACTCGATAGCTGGGATGTTAACGATCCTTTTGATGAAGGCTTAAATCCTCCGGATCAACTTACCTATATCGATAGCACTAATTTGATGAACGCAAAAAAAGCCTTTCGTCAAAATGCACAAGCCCAAGCGAACGGTGTTATAGAACCTAATGATCCCGAGTTATTACCGATGACAGTAAGTGGACGCGCTAACTCAGCAGACTTTTTCATTATGTTTGATGTACCTTTTATATACGGCAGTGGTTGGACACACGAAGCTGATGTTAATAAAGAACAAGTAATTGTGTTAAACAAGGGGACTAACGACAAACTTTTTGGTGGTGAAAACTCTGTAGGTCAAACAATAAAATTAGATGGTAATGTTTTCAAGATTGTCGGTGTTATCGACCAATGGCAGCCCAAACCGCGCTTTTATGATATTAGCACGGGCGCCTTTAATGACTCTGAAGATATTTTTGTCCCATTTAGTATGATAGCAGAGCAAAAAATAAGCCGCTCCGGTAATAATAGCTGCTGGAAACCTTTTGGTGATGGTTTCGCGGCATATTTAGCATCTGAATGTATTTGGACACAATTTTGGGTGGAGTTAAAAACTGAACAAGACAAACAAGACTACCAAACATTTCTTAACGCCTATGTTGAAGAGCAGAAAGCTTATGGTCGTTTTTTACGTCCGATGGACAACAGACTAAGCAGTGTTATGGAATGGCTAGAAAATCAAGAAGTCGTGGCCGATGACGCTAAAATGATGATGGCGATGTCTTTTATGTTTTTAATCGTTTGTTTGTTAAATACCGTAGGGCTACTACTGGCTAAATTCTTAGGTAAAGCACCTGAAATTGGTTTGCGACAAGCACTTGGTGCAAGTAGAGCCACACTCTTTAGTCAATATATTATTGAGTCAGCTTGTATCGGTTTAGCTGGCGGAATATTAGGGTTAGGGTTAGCCTATTTAGGTTTGATTGGTGTTGAAAACCTTTATGGGGATTATATGAAAGGGTTAGCCACACTTGATGGCACCATGATGGTTTTGGCACTTGTTATTGCCTTAGTATCATCAATTATTTCCGGTATATACCCGACTTGGCGCGCTTGTAATGTTCAGCCTGCCCAACAACTAAAAAGCCAATAATAAGGAACGTATCATGTTAGAAACAGGATTAATATTTCGCGCCTTAATGCGCAATAAAATTGGTGCCTTACTTATTGCATTACAAATAGCCTTAACCATGGCTATTATGGTAAACGCCATATTTATGATCCAAGATAGACAACAACAAATGAAGCGACCAAGTGGTATCGACGAAAACAATACCTTTTATTTAACTAATACCGTGTTTGCTCAAGATCACAATTTTCAAGCTGAACTACAAACCGATTTAAATACTATTAGAAAAACACCAGGTATTGTTGATGCGATACAAATAAATGCCATTCCTCTCAGTGGTGGTGGTTGGTCAATGGCATTACAGCACGAGCCAGGCGACGATAAAGATGCCATAGGTAGTGCTTTATATATGGTTGATGAACACGGTATTAATACGATGGGCTTGAAACTTATTGCTGGAGAAAACTTTACCCAAGAAGATATTCAATGGCGTGGAGAAGGTCAATCCAAATGGCCGCCAAAAACAATAATAACAAAAGCATTTGCTACACAACTTTTTCCTGATGATTGGCAATCAGCTATCGGAAAAACCTTTTATATTTCACAAACACAACCTATGCAAATCATAGGTATAGTTGAAGCGTTACAGGCCCCTTGGAATGGCTGGGATGGCGTCGAACGCAGTATGTTAGTGCCTTTTCAAAGGGAGTCAGTAAGTAGTTATTATTTTATCCGTACAGAAGCAGGTAAACGAGATGAAATGATGCCCATCATTGAAAAAGTGTTAGCTGAAAGTAACAAAGGCCGCATAATTCGTCGGGTTACTACTGTCGAAGATACTCGAAAGCGCAGTTATCGCCAACATAACGCGACTAATAAAATATTAACCACAGTAGTAGCTACACTTACATTGATCACTAGCTTTGGTATTGTTGGACTAGCCATATTTAGTATTAACCGTCGAACCAAGCAAATAGGAACACGACGTGCTTTAGGTGCAACCCGCTGGCAAATTATGCGCTACTTTATGGTAGAGAATTTCTTAATTTCAACCTTGGGGGTATTTATTGGTTCATTAGGCGCTATTAGCTTAAATATGTGGTTAGTATCAAGCTTTAACTTAACACCCATTAGTTTTGAATTAATACTATTTGGTGTTGTGGCGCTATTTATTGTTGGTCAACTCGCGGTGTTATACCCAGCGAGAAAGGCTGCACTTATTCCACCAGCAACGGCAACAAGAACGATTTAAGTTTAGGGAATAACGATTTCAAAGAAAGGCTCTCTAGTCTTTTAAGGGCACTACTTTAGTGCCCTTTTTTTATCTTAAAAACTAGTGCTATTTATTTAAGGCGTGATAAAGTCTAAAACTGAATTTCAAAAGTAATAATAATAAGAATATGAAAAAAATTACCAACTTAGCTTGTATCACTCTATGCTCAGCCTTAATTTCTCAACTTGCTTTCGCCCAATCAACGTTAATTAAAAACGTTCAAGGTTATACACTTGAAGGTGATAAGTTAATGAAATTTAGTGCGATACAATTTACTGATGATAAAATTGATCAAACCTTTAATGACGAACAAGAATTGCCTCAATCATCTAAAATAACGATTATTGATGGTCAAGGGAAAACCTTATTACCCGGCTTAATTGATGCTCACGGTCATATTTTGAGCTACGGTTTAAGTTTAATGCAAGCAAATGTAGGCGGTACATTTTCAGAAGATTCAGCCGTTAAAGCAGCAGTTAACTATGCGGAGGAAAATCCCGATATTACCTGGGTACAAGGCCGAGGCTGGAACCAGGTTCAATGGTTAAACAAGCAATTTCCTACCGCAAGTTCTCTAGATGAATATTTTCCAAACACCCCCGTTTGGTTACGCCGAGTTGACGGCCATGCGGGCTGGGCAAATACAAAAGCAATGGAGCTTGCTGGGATAACAGAAAAAACTAAAAGCCCGGCGGGTGGTGAAATAATTAGAGATAAAAATAATAGGCCGACCGGTATTTTTATTGATAACGCGATGGACTTAATCACTAACAGTATTGCACCATTAACCAAGCAAGAGCAAAAGTTAGTATTAAAGAAAGCGCTGAATAAACTTGCCTCTTTTGGTTTAACCAGTGTTCACGATGCCGGAATTTTTACTGATAACTTACAGATATTTAAAGAGCTTAATGATGAAAGCTCATTACCTATACGGGTAAATGCCATGTTATACCTGCCATCAAACAACTGGCAGTCAACAATTAAGCAGGGACCATTTACAAGTAAAGATGCCATGCTTAATTTTAGCAGTGTAAAAATTCAAGCAGATGGAGCTTTAGGTAGCCGCGGCGCTGCACTCATTGCTGATTATTCGGATCATGCGGGTCATAAAGGTCTTTTGCTTCATGAAAAAGAAACCTTGAATCTGTATATGAAAACGGCGATGAATTCGGGTTTTCAAGTCAATACACATGCCATTGGCGATAATGCCAACAAAGTGGTTTTAGATTTGTATCAAGCACAAATAAAGGCAACAAATAGTCGTGCACTTCGTCATCGTATTGAACATGCGCAAATATTACAGTTAAGTGATATCCCTCGCTTTGCTGAACTTAATATTATCGCTTCAATGCAGGCAACTCATGCCACAAGTGATAAAAACATGGCTGCTGACCGTATTGGTAACAAGCGTATTTTAGGCGCATATGCTTGGCGTAAATTAATTAATGCACAAGCAGTTATCGCCGCAGGTTCTGACTTTCCTGTAGAGTCACCTAATCCATTTTTTGGTTTACATGCCTCAGTAACTCGTCAAGATCATCAAAACCAACCAGAGAATGGTTGGTATAGTGAAGAGAGTATGACCCGTATAGAAGCATTACGAAGCTTCACCCTTGACGCCGCTTTTGCTGGGCACCAGGAAAAAATCATCGGTAGTTTGGTTGTTGGAAAAAAGGCTGATTTTATATTAGTAGAAAATAATTACTTCACTGAAAATAAAGAAAACATCTGGAAAAACAAAGTATTATCTACTTGGGTGAATGGTAAAAACGTTTATCTACAACAATAGTAAGTTGTGTTATCGAAACGTTCTTTTTTGGACATGTCACTAAGTTAGGGGAGTAAATAATAAAATGCTTTAAATAGTTATGAAGTCTTTATGAGGTATCGGTAATACCTCATTTTAGCAAGTATTTTTATAGATAGTATATGTAGAATGTATGTTAATTTCACTCAACTTTGACAGAAGTTTATCCTATAATATGAAAAAAGCCCGTTCGGGCTTTTACTTTACTCTCTTATCAGCTTTACTGTTTGGGATGCAGGGTTACTCGGTTACGACCACTTTCTTTTGAACGATACATCGCAGCATCTGCGCATTCGATCCAAGCTTCATAACTTTGAATACTTTCATCTATTTCAGCAATGCCCATACTCACCGTATATTTGATATCAATATCATTATATATTACGGACGACTTTTCGATTTCATCTCGTAATCGTTCAGCGAAAACTTTACCGTTATCTAATGCGGTGTCTGCTAATAAGATTACAAACTCCTCACCACCATATCGCCCCGATACATCTGTTTCTCGAACATGATGACGAATTAACCCTGATATATGACGGATAACTTCATCGCCAACCATGTGACCATAATTATCATTAACCACTTTAAAGTGATCGATATCTATCATAACCAAACAACTTGTATTTTTACTACGTACCCAACGCTTAAATTCTGCTTGTAAGCAATTTTCCCAATGCGTGCGATTAAATAATTTTGTTAAACCATCTGTTTGGCTTAAAATAGCTAACTCTTTATTGGCGAGCTCTAAATCTTTTTTATGGCAAGCATTATCGGTAACATCGTAAATAATAAGACATAAATGTGTAACGAGACCCGTTGCCGACATTAAAGGAATGAAGGTGGTATTTTGATACATGTAATCAGCAGTACCTGTGATCGGGCGGTAATTTTGAAATTTGAACAAATATGGTCGCTGCTCCCAAATAGTAAAAGCTTTATTTTTTAGCAAAAACACCGATTCAGCTTTGCGCTTAAACCACGCCTCAGGAATTTCATTAAATAGTGGAAATAGCTCTTTATCTTTAACTTCACGTGGCAATAAGCCACTGTGATTTTCCATAAAGCCATTCCAAATTTGCACCTTATACTCTCTGTCTAGCACTACTAAACCAACATCTATGGTATGTAGCATTTCCATCAACCAGTGTAATTCATTAATTTGTGATGTTTCTAACGACATAGTTATACCAATTCCATTAATCTAATAAGTAAGATATTTTATTGTTAAGGGTCTTCATAGATTCTTCTGTAAATAATAACAGTAAATCACATTTTATCGGATAATCTTCAATGCTATAGCTAATTTCTATTGCAAGTGTGCGCTTCCATTTTTTTGAGTTAGTCGCAATTAATTGTGATATTCGTTTATGTTGACCAAGTACCACAGGGTGCCCTTGACTAAAGGTCATATCGAGTTGTTCAGCAACGCCATTCAAACAAGCACCGATTAATACATTCGCTAAGTCCATCAATAACTCAAGCTCGGTACTTTCATCAACTTCATATTTATAATTCATTAAAGAAGCGACATCTTTAAAGCTTGAATCATTTAAAATGAGTAATGCTTCTCCTGAAATTCCAGCGCCGATAAAGCCTTGGCAAATACCTGACGTACTGTCTTGTTCTTCAACATCTGACAGTGCCATACTTAATTCACTGACTTCAATTAAATTGACATTAGGAATAGGTAGTACAACAAATACATCAAGTAATCGTGCTAACAAGTCCCCTGCTTGACCCATGGCTACATTCGCTATTTCTTGATAACAATCACGTAACTCTGCATCTAAGAAAAAGTCCTCTTGGGGGACTACTTTTTCAATAATGACTTGATCTGCAGCTTGTGTTAACGGAGCGAATTTAACAGAAGCACTTTTATGTTCATGTGTAGTTAGTTTTACGGTTTCCGCTGCAGCAATAGGAGCGGATATTTCCTCAGGCGTCAATGTCTGATTTTCGATGGTTTGTTGTGTATATATACCGTAGGCCGATAAAATACCCGTTAGCTTATCTTTATTCACAGGCTTTTGAATAAAGTCGAGCGCACCTAAACTGGTAACACGCTGATGTGCTTCAGGCTGAATGTCACCCGATATAACAATGACCATAGTCGGCAAATCGTCTTTAACGATGGCTTCAAGCACCTGATAACCATCCATTATCGGCATATTTAAATCAAGTAATAATATATCACCTTTCCCAGCTTTTATTGCTTCAATACCTTCATCACCATTTGTGGCAAAAGTAATATCGACATCCCAACCGTCGGGTAAAGAGCGTGCTACTTGCTTACGCGCCATATTTGAGTCATCACAAATTAACAGGGGGATTGACATATTTTTCTTATTCCTAATTCAACAATAATATTTGAGGTGGCGGTTTTCTGTATTTTACTGTTTATCTATAATTAACAATAGATAATATTCAAAATAAAGCACTAAATAATGGCTATTTTTTATTGCCAAAGTTAATATCTAAGCCCTATTAATACTTAAATATAATAAATACTATGAAATTATCATACTTACTGTTTACTTTTTCACTAACATTATCTTTAAATAGTTTGGCTACAAACATCACGTCCGCTACTTCATTACAACAAAGTAACTTACAGCAAACTACTGATTTAGTTAAGGCAAATAACAAGTTTGTGACATTATTAGGCACTCAAATTGATGTTGGTCAAAAAGCCCCTAACTTTAAAGTGGTTAATGAAAGTTTTGCTCCAGTAATGCTTAACGACTTTTCAGGGAAAAATGTGCTTATCTCTGTTGTTCCTAGTTTAGATACTGGCGTATGTTCTTTACAAACTAAACGTTTTAATGAGGAAGTCGTAAACTTACCCGAAGATATTGTGATGCTAACGATCAGTAACGATTTACCCTTTGCCCAAAAACGTTTTTGTAAAACAGAGAATATCGATAAATTACAAGTACTATCTGATTCTGTATGGCGAGATTTTGGTATCAAATATGGCCTGTTAATTAAAGATATGGGCTTATTAACTCGCGCTATATTCATCATAGATTCATCGGGGAAAGTGGCTTATAAAGAAATTGTCGCTAATATTTCTAAGCATCCAAATTACGAATTAGCTCTTTCAACGATAAAAGCATTAAGCCCTACCGAAGTTATTAATAAAGGTGCATTAACCAAAAAAAAATAAAGCCATATATTTCAACGAATTAATTTATTTTATTTGTTTATTTTACATTATACCTTGAAAAATCCACCTGCAATCCCATCTTTATTAATGTAGTCGCCATAAGCTAAAACGGGGCTACATTAACCGCCTGTTCAACAATGAAAGGCACTTTATAAACCTTGAGAATAAATAAATTTCAAACGTATTATTTCGCAACATTTTGTTGGTTTTAAACGTTGAAATATTCGATAGGTGATCAAATATTGCTAATACCCTTAAATTTAAATTATCGGGTAAATAATAGGATATATACTATGCGTACATCTACAGATTTCAGCCCACTTTACCGTTCATTTATTGGCTTTGACCATCTTGCCGGTTTAATTGAAAAAGCCACGCACGCCGACAAACAATCATCTTATCCCCCGTATAACGTGGAATTACTTGCTGAAGATCAATATCGAGTTACTATGGCAATAGCAGGATTTGCTGATGAAGAGTTGGAAATCGAGTCTAAAGAAAACACTTTAGTTGTTACAGGTACGAAAACTGCGAACAACAAAAACGCATCACGAAAGTTTCTTCATCAAGGCATTGCCGAACGTAACTTTGAACGAAAATTTCAACTTGGCGATCATGTCAAAGTCATTGGCGCTTTCATGGAGCACGGTTTGCTTCATATAGATTTAGAAAGAGAAATACCTGAAGCCTTGAAGCCGAGGAAAATTGCGATTAATGGCAAAAGCTTATTACAAAAAAGAACCGTCCAAAACACTGTAAGCCAGCCAGGAGAAAGCAACAACTAACGTTTTTTTCTATTGTGTTTCCCTCTTATATTTTTGCCCAGTTTATGACTGGGCTTTTTTCCATAGACTTTTAATATTATGGCTAAGATAGTAACGCTAATTTCACAAGCATATTAGGTTACTAATTTTTTTGTTCAATTCATATTCGCTTGGTATCATCAATTATTATCTTTATAATGTCGCTACCGTTTGATTACTCTTTTATTGTTGACTCTAGCTATGCGCACTATCTCCGAACTACTAAAAACATCTGGTTCTCAATATCGAATTTATGATATTGGCCGTAAAGTTGATAAATTATCAAAAGAAAGTTTCACTAAAATTGAAGCAAACCAAATTCCTTACCCTCTGCCTTCACAAGGGCATGCATATATAGCAATCGCTTTTTGGCAAAAGCAAAACTCTCAACCCTACTTATGGTTTGTAAAGTTCCCGATTGACGAGCGAGGCTTACTTAATTTAGTCGCAAGGGATCATTTTATTGCCATCATTATTGAAGCTTTAGGATCGGATCTCAGCACTTCACCTAGTGAACGCCAAGAAGAATTACTAAAAAGTAACCCATACCATTTCACTCCCCCACAATACAAGTTAGCTTACTTAAACAGTTTAGTTTCCACTGAAGTTCAAAATGAGAGTAGTCAGTTTTTTTCTGGTGCATTACGTTATTTATCAGGTGATGATACTTGGCAAGACTGGCAAACAGTCGGTGTTCAAGGCTTAAATGACTTTGCCGTACGATTATCTGAAAAATCATATCAAAAGATATTAGTTAATGCTTTATCAAATATACCTAGCCCTGTATTACATCCATTATGCTCGGCATTAGAAAATGTAAAGTTACCGGTTGGAATTATTGATGAGCTTATAGCGCAATTTGAGCACACTTTACACTGTAAAAACGGTCGTAAATTAAGTGATCAAAGCTTCTTATTACGAAGCTTATCATCAAGTTGTGAACATCCACATGTTACACGTTTTATTCATTCTCTTATTGAAAATTTATCATTAAAAACAGCATTACCTGAAGATCTTGTTATTGTATTAGCCGGGAGATGCTGGCAAGTATTCAGCAGCGAACAGCAATTAATGGTATTTTTTGAAAAATTAATTACTCATCATGACGTTGAAGTTTTTCAAGCTGTTTTCAAAGATCTGGTCGCTATTCCTTCTTTGCGCCCATTGATATTTCAATGTATGAGATCGCCAAGCCGTAGCGTTGAATTAAGCAAAGCCATAGGCTTATTATTTCAACGTTAATTTAAGGAAGAAAAATGGAAAATATTTATTACTTACTCATTGTTTGTTTATTTTTGTGGTACTTCATTTACCTAAGAAAAGTATCTGAATGTGCTTTACGCCATATAAAAACGTATTGCAAAAATGAAAAATTACAGTTTATTTCTCTATCACGTTATTCAAGTCGCTTTTCATTTAGCAAAGCTTTAGGGCCGCATTGGAGTAGTACTTTTGATTTTGAGTTTAGTGGTGATGGTGAGTCCTGTTATCAAGGACAGGCTACTCTGAAAGGCTATAAACTCGATAATATCCATGTTCCTATGTATAAAATTTAATTCATATATTCAGACAAAGAAAAAGCGACTTAAAAGCCGCTTTTTTTCTTTATTGATTTCCTAACCTATGAGTAATCCTTTACATCATATAAAATTTATAGAAAAACATACCATCCGTAGTACTCATCCTTGATGAAAATCCATTTTAAAAATCCTTTTAACTATTCCTTTATTCCTTTATTCCTTTATGCTTATGACTCTGCCCATCCATGGCACTTATACATAGTCCTATTAATAGTAATAAGCGGTAAATTAAGTTAACGCTGGTGTTAGCTAGTGCATCCTTTCATATAAATTCCATTTTTTTTCTGTCCTTTGAAATTAATCGTGTCCTACGGCTAAATCCTTTATCTACCAAATGTTAACTTAAACCACCTTTCCAATTGTACGTCCTGTACAGTGTTCAATAAACAGCCATCATCCATTAAAGCTTGTTTGTGAGGTTTTCCATAACCTGTGTCGTCCTGACATGTTTAATATTAGCATTGATGCATTCAGCTACTAGATAGGCAATTTAAAAAATAACAAGATTAAAGTAGCCAACGATAAATATTTCATAACTTTTACATTAAAAACAACACATTGATGAGATAGCCACTTTAAAGCTTACATAATGTAGAATGATCGCTGACATGATTGTGCGATATTTCCTACAAGTTCGGAGTGATTTAACCGACACTGACTAAAATGATAAATGTAACAATTTGAAAATTTCGATGAAATAGGTCAGAAAATTAGTTACTCTTGCCTCAGCTTCCCTAGCAAACAATTTTTTGGAGTTTTCGTGCTTTTGCTCAAGTCATTATTATGCTTTACCGGTTTTGATAATCGCCGTCGTTTTATTTTTATTCATCTAAGTAGCTATTTTTTACTTATTCTAACGAGTGCTTTATTTTCATCAAACAGTTTGTTGGCGATTATTTTTCTATGTATCGTAATCTGCCTTTGTACATTCTCAACAAAGCGCCGATTAAACGATGCAAATCTGAATAAGAACTGGTTATATGCTCCTGCACTTAGCTTATTCATTTCAGGAATCATTATTATTTTTACCGGGTACAGCACTAGCTATTGGCTATTATTATTCCCTTTAATGATCTCTGCGCTTTTAACAACATATAAAAGCTTAGGAGATAAGAATTACATTTTAGGTTATTACGGTAAGGTCGATTTAAGTCCCTTAAAAAAACAAGCTAGCTCTCTAAACAGAGGCAGGATTGAGCCAACTTTTAATCAGACTGATACACACCATTATGAAAACCCACTTTCACCTGATGAAGGATACTCAGCGAATTTACATATTAATAGCCCACAAAACGCGAATACTTCAGTTGGTAATGATATTGGCGAAGCAATAAGGTTAAAATTATTTAATCATAAAAATGCATTTTTAACGCTCAGTGCTGTTGTATTACTCGTTGTCATAGCAATGATCATTACTTCTGTTATTTCCACATCAGGAGAAAATGAAATTAATCTGTCTACCGATAATGTAGAGGTAACAGCAGAAAGCCAATCACTTTTAGCACGCTCACATCAGGTGACTTTACCTGACGACTTTTCACTATTTGTATCACCGTTTGGTGGCATTACAGTCCAATGGCAAGGTGACGCAATAAGTGAACAATATTTATGGCAACAAGTAACTGCTCAAGGAGATAAAAGCTGTAAAGAAGTTGATTTTAATAACGGTGACAAAATAAGAACTTTGTCGGTAAAACAAGAAAATGGCAGTGATTATTTAGCAAACTTTTCTCCATTAGATACCAAAGCAATTATTAAGAACGTTGCATTTAGAGGAAGTTTTTCTTTATGTGGTTATCAGTTTTCTTTAAAAGGTAGCCAATCAGTCCTTGGCAAGCATGATTATTATTCTACTTTCATTAACTAGCAATAAAGATATATCGTTGAAAACCAACCGAAGCCACACTAAAATTTAGGCAAAAAAATACGGCTCATAGAGCCGCATTTCTTGAACTAGCTTGTATGCATCCTGCATATTTTAGTGTCCCGCTTCATCCTTAAAAAACATTCCGTTGTATTTCCTAATAATCCTTTGCTTTCCATTCATCATCCATAATTGCAACTCATCCTGAGTCACAGAATCTTCCTAAGATGTTACTTATTCTATAATCCGTCATGTTCTCTAACTTTTCATTCCATAAAAAGGCTAAATCCATTTAATAGAGCTTACATCCATTTATCAGTCCTTTGAAGATTTCCTATCGTATCGCCTAAATTCCATTTTCGCTAAATCATCCTGATATAACTTTAGTGCTTAATCTTACTAACCTAGTGCTTTAGTCTTCCTGACCTTTCTCGTCCTGATGTAGGTAATAATACGCTCATCTATAAATTTTCTAACCCGTAATAATATTTATATTTATCTTAATAAAGTTGTAACAATTCAAAAAAAGTATAAAGACTATAAAAATCAGAAGCTAACAGTGGACATTGAACGAATTGTATTATGTAACTTACTCAATATCTCACATTGACGTGAGACATATCTTACAAATAAACAATCAAAACTGTCGTTAGTTGTAAATAAAATGTATATTGAAAACATATAAGGAGTGCAATAAAACTATGAGTGGAATTCTAACATCTTGATTATAGACTAAAAAATAACGAACATAATACCGAGTGAGTATTCAACAATATGTTGATCTATACTTTTAATTAACAAAATCATTCATTTTGCTAACTTTTATTTATTATACTTAGATAACGATTCAGTTTTACTCTTCTGTATGGCGATAATGGACCATTAAAGATCCCGTAACAGTACCCACAGAAAGCTCTTGAATAAATTCATAATCAACTTCCTTGAAAAACTGCTTATACTTATGAGTAGTGGCATATACCGCAACACCTTCACTGTCAGAATGCTCTTCTAAAATTGTATTTACCGCAGCGAGAAGATAATGACCAAAACCGTGGTGCTGATGCAATGGATGAATTGCAATAAAAGATAACATATGAAATTTTTTCATCGGCACTGCATCAAGCACTGTTTTTTCTTTTTCTATCATTTGTTTAGTACTAAAATACCCTGCACCTAACATCATTTTCAAACGCCAGTGCCAAAACCGATCTGAACTCACACTTTTATCAGGGCTATTTAAACAGGCGACACCAACCATAGCTTCACCTAAATATAAGCCAACCATAGGCTGCTTGGCCTGCCAATAGGCGCTTAATTCTTCTCTAATAGCCGTACGCAGACGTTGTTCATAATCATTTTTGTCACTAGAGAATATTTCTAAAAAGACAGGGTCATCATGATAGGCCTGATACAACAGCGATGCCGCAAGTTTTAAGTCTTCCCCTGATAAATAAGCAGCTCTAATATCAAGATTTGTTTTATCACTGATAACTTCCGACATAGATGGTCCCAATAAAATTTATTATAATTTTTCAGTCACCATAACAGTAAAAAACAAAATAGGTCAAACACATTTGTCGGTGCTTATTTATGAAATGAATATATTTCATCCGTTAAAAAAGCACATCTAATTCACGAATTCTATTGCGTAAACATTCTACATATATAATATGGAAGTTAGTGTTGCTTTATATGTGCCTTGTAATTATTTAGTAGAGACCACTGAGTTTTAAGCTACGTTTTATTCACTGAAGCAGGTAAATAAATAATGTTTCAAAAATAATGAATCGCTATCTATGACAGAAAAAGACATCAACAAAAACAGAGAAAGTAGCCATTTAGCTATCGTTAGCCAATTTGCCATTGATATTCTATCGTTAAATACTAATGATGAAATTATCTGGCATTTAGCACGTAATGTTGTCTCAAAGTTAGATTTCGTCGATGTTGTAATTTATTTGTATGATGAAAAATCAGATACCCTTTATCAAAAAGCAGCTTTTGGTAACAAGAACCCTGAATCTTATAATATATTATCTCCAATAAGGTTAGCCCTTGGCACAGGTATTGTTGGTAAAGTAGCCAGCCAAAAGTCGGCAATACTAATAAAAGACACCAGAGAGTGCGACGATTATATTCTCGATGATCAAAACAGGCTTTCTGAACTTGCTGTACCAATGATAGTTGATGGCCAATTAATCGGCGTTATTGACTCTGAGCACCCTGAATATAATTTTTTTACTGAAACACATAAAACTACCCTCACGGCGTTAGCTTCAATCACGGCGACCAAACTCGATAAAAACCACACCATTTCTAAATTGCATAAGACTATCGATGAGCTTGAGTACAGTAGTAAAATTCAAGATAGCTTATTTGAAATTGCAGAGTTAATTTTTGAGACAGAAACATTAGATGACTTCTATCAAAGGTTACATACTTGTATAGGCCGTTTAACGTTTGCCAAAAATTTTATTATTGCCCTTGCTACAGGAGACGGTAATTCGCTAGTTTTTACTTATGGTTCAGATGAGTTTGATATCGTGCCTACGAATGAGCCTATCCCTTATGATATTGAAAAACCTAGTATCACTGGTTATGTATTAAAAACAAATAAAGGTTTGCTTTTATATGAGGAAGGGATAAAAAAACTTATCAATGAAAATGAAATATATATAATTGGTACTGTACCTAAAGCCTGGTTAGGCGTTCCTTTTGGTGAAGGAGAACTACGTGGTGTGGTTGTAGTACAAAGTTACAGCAACAATTATTTATTTGATGCCAAAGATAAACAATTGCTGTCTTTTGTTGCTAAGCATATTCGCAATGCTATTGAAAGAATGAAAAGCAAAGCTGATTTAAAGTTCCTTGCCTTGCACGACCCTTTAACTAGATTACCTAATCGATTATTATTTACCGACCGTGTTGAACATGCAATTTCACGCACTAAACGAGATATGAAGTCTGGATTAGCTGTATTATTTTTAGACCTAGACCGCTTTAAACAAGTTAATGATAACCATGGTCACCATGTTGGTGACAAGTTATTAATTGCAATATCTCAGCTCATTAATAGTAATTTAAGAGCCTCAGATACACTATGTCGTTTAGGTGGAGACGAGTTTGCTATATTAGTTGAAAATATCAGCTCTATTGGTGCTGTCGAACACTTTGTAGAAAACATAATTAGCGAGATTAAGTCAACCGTTGATATTGGTAATCACAGAATTGATATTTCAGTCAGTATCGGTGTAAGTTATTTCTTTAGTGGTGAAACCGATCCAAAATGTTTATTAGTACAAGCCGATGAAGCCATGTACCAAGCAAAGTTACGAGGGAGAAATCAAGTCTATTATGCAATTGAGCAAGTCAACCAATCTAGCAGTACTTATAAGCTTGAACGAGACTTCCTGCAGGCCATTAAAAACAGAGAGTTTTACCTTCAATTCCAACCAATTGTTAACTTATCGTCTGGGGATATTGTTGGTGCAGAGTCACTGATTCGTTGGCAGCACTCTGAGCAAGGTGTAATTCAACCTGACACATTTCTTCCTGAAATAGAGCGTGCAGGTTATATGTCTAAACTTGATATATATGTCGTTGAACTCGCAATTAATTATATAAAAAAATATCATCAATATTTTCCTAATAACTTTAAACTCAATATAAATGTTTCCAGCCAAGGCTTTGTTTCTGATGAGCTTATTAATTTATTAGAAAAAAATCATCACGCATATCCAAAACTTATAAATATATTATGCATCGAAATAACAGAGCAAACAATTGTTGATAATATCGAGAAAACACAACTATCCATGGAAAAGCTCTCCTCCATGGGCATCACTATTGCTCTTGATGATTTTGGTACAGGTTATTCTTCATTGAGTTATCTAAACAAATTTAATTTTGATACCTTAAAAATAGATCGCTCTTTTATTAAAAATTTAGATCAAGAGAAAAACAATCATATTATTTTAAATACGATTATCAATTTAGCTAAATCACTAAATATTAAGACTGTTGGCGAAGGTATAGAAGATGAAAAACAATATCGACACTTAAACAAAATAAAATGTGTTAATGCACAAGGTTATTTCATGTCTAAACCTGTCGATGGGGGAAAACTACTACAGTTACTCAATGAAAATACTAACTACAAAAATTTAGTTGCTGAAAAAACTGTAAACATTAAGAAATAAAAGGTAACAACAGCTGTTACCTTCTCTATTTTTATGTTTGTCGTTATTATCTGGAAATATTTCGTTGGTAATCAGCACCATCTCCGGTTTCAACTAAAACATCATTAACAAAATGTAAATAAGTGCACTCATCTTTAGTCGTTAAATCATCCTTGTGTAAACGGTGAGTTCGGTAAAAAAGTACTTTTACCTCTTTGCCATCCAATAAGTATTTTTCATTAAAGTCAGCCATACCTAGTTTATGATGTACATCATTATAATTTGCGTTCAACTGAACTTTAGCTATTTTTTTACGATTGTCATGTTCACGATCGCCGAATGATGTTGATATAGAATGACCGTCATCATCATTTCCTACAGCAATAACACAACCAGTTAAAGATAAAGTTAAAGGCGCGGCAACGAGTAATGCGATAATTGTTTTTTTCATGTGTTTCACTTACGGTTTTATAGTGCTTAAACCTAATGATAAAAGCTATAATTGTTATAATAGTTATAGCAAAGTACAAACCAACTTTATTAACCTACTGATATTATTGGAAATAGTTAGATGAAGAAAAATAAACGCAAGACAACACTTGTTATATTCGCTAAAATGTCGCAACTTTAACAATCAAATGTACTTTATGACTATTACTGACGAAATAATCATCATAGCGAATCAACTTGCTAATCAAGGTAAAAAACCTACCGTTGCACTCATTAAAACCAAGTTAACAAAATCAGTACCATTGCCCACAATTATTACAACATTAAAAGGCTGGAGTCATGATCCTGATTTAATAACATTTAATAAATCAGAGCTAAACACAAATATAGAAAAAAATAGATCTATATCCTTTGACCCAGAAGTGTTTAAAGCTATCAATCAAGCTGTAGAGCAAGCAATAAAACCACTAAAAGTAGAACTAGCCCAACTAAAGGCTCAATTAGCAGATACTACAAAATAGAATACAAGTTAAGGTATTCTTGGTGTAAGTGTATTAACAAATTCGGCTAATGAGCTGGCAACTTTTTTATGTGCATTTTTACCCACCTTTTCTACCCATACTTCACCACTGTCATTATCTAGAGTTAAGATAATATTCTCATCGTCGGTTAACCCAAAAAATAACGTTATAGGCTGCTTTAACTTTTTTTTCATTAAAATATGACCAATCACGTTCTCTTGTAAACGTTGAAAATCATCTTCGCTCCAAGCAAAAAGTAAAGATAATGCGCCTTCATCACAGCTAGCGTCTAACGTATCGCTAAAAAGTGTCGTGAAATATGTTTTAAAATCGTCATGAATAGTGAGTTCTAACGCCTGCTCAACATTGTCAAAAGTTAATTCTCTACTAGCCTCACACGGTTGCCAATATTGATGTTCTTTATCGTAATCACTCACTAAACAAGGCGATGGCCATTGCTCATCTTTTTCAATTAAGGGTAAATGTTGATAGCGCTCTTGGTATTCTGATAGATAATTTTTAGAAAATAACAATAAAGATTGAGTTAACTCGCATGGTGATGATTTCATCTGGTAAGAAGATCCTTTAAAATAGGTTATAAGTAGCCAATAAATAAGTAAGTAATCAGCCATTTTATGACCAATTATAAGAAAGCCGAAGCATTAAGCCAACTGACGTTAGGCAAAGCCACCCGTTATTGCAGTGAATATAACCCAGAATTACTACAAGCGGTACCACGAAGTTTAAACAGAGATGGTTTAAATATCTCTGCTAAAAACTTACCTTTTGTTGGTGAAGATGTTTGGTATGGCTATGAGTTGTCTTGGCTTAATAGCAAAGGGAAACCTATTGTTGCTGTTGCTGAGTTTCGTTTTCCTTGCCAAAGCGAGAATATTGTTGAATCAAAATCATTTAAATTATATTTAAACAGCTTTAATCAATCACGCTTTTCATCTTGGCAAGATGTAACATCTTGCATGGAAAAAGATTTATCAAACACTTGTGGCAGTAAAGCTTCAGTGAAATTATTTCCTGTTGACGACTGCCCTGCACTCAATATTAATCATCAGGTTTATTCAGGTAATATCACCTGTATCGATGCTATTGATATTGAAGTAAATAACTACCAACTTGCACCCGAACTGTTACTTAACACTGATTATAATAGTTCAGAGAGTAAGGCTGTGGTTAATGAAAATTTGGTCAGCCATTTATTAAAATCTAATTGTTTGATCACCAATCAGCCTGACTGGGCGAGTATTTATATTCAATATAGTGGCAAAGAAATTTCACACAAATCTCTGCTCGCCTACCTCATTTCATTTCGTCAACATAATGAGTTTCATGAGCAATGTGTTGAAAGAATTTATTGTGATTTAAAAGAATATTGTCAAATAGATGAACTTACTGTTTTTGCTCGTTATACTCGCAGAGGCGGTTTAGACATTAACCCTTATCGATCTAATGTAAATAAAAGTGCTCCTGTCGGCAGAACACTTCGACAATAAAAAGAGGATACGCCAAAGTTTTATAAATTTTTTACCTTAAATCAATTATAAATCATTATTGATGCTGACTTTTATTGATCTTAGGTTTACTATTAAATAGTATCACTTAATCGTTAGATAATACTTTTTGTTCATTTGTTTTTGATATAAAAACAATCTCATTACTAAGCCAATAGCGTAATTTACGGAAGACTGTTTTTTATGAGTAATAACTCAGTTGCAGACAAAGAAATCATATTACTGAAGAAAAAACTCGATCTCGCCATTACTTCTCGTGCAGATTTAGAAACCGATTTAAAATCGCAATCCTCTTTATTAATTAAATTTATTGAAAAATTATCACTTGTTTGCAAGGGCATGGACATAACACTTGATAATAAACTTGCCAATCTACGTTCTATGCTGAAAAAATCTGCGCCTCTTGCCGATATTCAGAAACAAATACAATCGACAGCGGTTTTATTACAAAAGCAGTCACAGCAAAATGAATTAAATCTGAATCGATTACATGATCGTTTTCATATAGCGGGCCTAGCTTTACAAAAAATCAACGGTTTACCTGCAGATTTACGTAGAAAGCTACGTGCTTTAATTACTGAATCAAAAGACCCACAAGACGCTATTGTTCAATATGTACCTTTATTAAGTAAGTTACTAGAATTCTACGATTCAGCACTGACGGTTAGAGCAAAAGAAGCCATTCCTGCTGGTGGACTACTAAAATCATCACCACAAAGTACAGAGCAGAGTACTGCGGACATTGAACACACCGCTGAGAGCAAATACATCGATCGTTTTGAAGCGATCCTCACCAGTATAGTGGTTTCAGATAAACACACAAAAGACATCTCAATAATTAAATCGCAACTTGATGATGAGATGTCAAATAACAAATTATTAAACAGTTTTCTTAAAGCTTTTGATGTCATTATTGCAGATTTAAAAGATGAACGTAATACTGCAAAAGTTTTCTTATCAACGTTAAGCGATACACTGACTACCGTTCAATCGGCTGTAAAATCAACGGTTTCGTGCTGTAACAAATCAAAATCTCAGCACGACTTACTGAATGAGCAACTACAAAAGCAAATTATTGATATGGCTTCAGGGCTAGATAAAGCTACATCATTAGCGGACATAAAAGTTGATATCAATGCTAAATTGCAATTAATTGCCGGGACATTAGAAAAGAAAACAACGTTCGAGCATAAACAACAACAAGTATTAGAGACTCAATTGTCAACCATGACAGAAAAGGTCGATTTACTCGAAAAACAAAGCCGTAGCTTTGAAAAACGTATCAAAGAACAACAAGCAAGAAGTTTGCAAGATGCGTTAACCAAACTGAATAATCGTGCAGCATTTGATGAATACTTCGCCAGAGAAATTGTACGTTTTCATAATAAAAAGTTTGAATTAGCTATCGTTGTTATGGATCTCGACGACTTTAAGCGTATTAATGATACCTATGGCCATACTGCCGGCGATAAGACCTTACAAGTTATTTCTAGTACCTTCAGAAAATATATCGGTAATGATGCTTTTATTGCGCGCTACGGTGGGGAAGAATTTGTATTAGTTTTCTCCGGAATTAGCCCAAAAGCTTTAGAAGAAAAGTTAAATGCGTTGAGATTACAAGTTGCTAAATTGCCCTTTAAATTTAAAAACAATAAAGTCACAATTACCTTATCTATTGGCGCGAGTCATGTTCAACACAATGACAACGTTCATATGGCATTTGAACGCGCTGACGGTGCGCTTTATCAAGCAAAAGAAAAAGGAAAAAATACGGTAGTGTATCTATAAAATATCTCTCATTTATAGCGCACATCCGCGGCAAAGTTTATCAAAGTGAACTAACGTTATTTTATCTTTAATTGCATTAGTTCACTTCAAGTCCTTGCTATAAATCTTCGTGAAAGGAGTTCAAACATGCAAACACAAATAAACCCTGTTGGTAATATGAATCTGCTATCTCAAGCCGAGATAGAACAACTTCAGCAGTCTGCGACAAGTAAAATTTATCAACTTTATCGCAACTGTTCTCTCGCAGTATTAAATGCAGGAAGTCATACGGATGATGCCGAAGCGATATATAAAAAGTTTCAAGACTTTCAAATACAAGTACTCCGCAGAGAGCGTGGAGTAAAGTTAGCACTAGCAAATCCCCCCACTGATGCTTTTGTTGACGGAAAAATAATTAAAGGCATTCAAGAGTTACTCTCCGCGGTATTACGCGATATATTATTTACCCACAATCGCTATCAAGCTGATCTTGAACATACACAGCAAACAACTGATTTAACTTTTGATATTTTACGAAACGCTAATGTTATTATTCCAGAAAGCGATCCCAACTTAGTGACCTGTTGGGGTGGACACTCTATATACGATAATGAATATAAATATACAAAGAATGTTGGTTACCAGCTAGGTTTACGTGGCTTTAACATTTGTACTGGGTGCGGACCAGGCGCGATGAAAGGTCCCATGAAAGGAGCAACAATTGCTCATGCTAAACAGAGAAATAAAGACGGTCGTTATATTGGTTTAACTGAGCCAAGTATCATTGCCGCAGAGCCACCAAACCCTATTGTAAATGAATTAGTCATCATGCCTGATATTGAAAAGCGCTTAGAAGCTTTTGTGCGCATGTCTCATGGCATAATTATTTTTCCTGGCGGCGCAGGCACAGCTGAAGAGTTACTTTATATTTTGGGGATAATGCTGAACCCTAAAAATAAGGAACAAAAACTTCCGATTATTCTAACGGGTCCCAAGGAAAGTTCCGAATACTTCATTCAAATTGACCGCTTTATTGGTGCTACATTAGGTGAAGAAGCGCAGAGCCTTTATCAAATAATTGTTGACGACCCTATTGCTGTTGCCAAAGCTATGCGTACCGCTTTAAACGATGTTCTAACATACCGCAAACAAACCGGTGATGCTTATCATTTTAACTGGTCATTAACCATTGAAGCTGACTTTCAGCAACCTTTTGAACCTACACACGAGAGCATTGAAAATTTACCGATTAACTATGATTTAGACACAGCAACACTAGCTGCTAACTTACGACGAATATTTTCTGCTATAGTAGCGGGTAATGTAAAATCTCAAGGTATTAAGGCCATACGAAAACATGGCCCTTTCAAAATATCTGGTGATAAAAAGATAATGAAACTCATGGATAATTTACTTGCGTCGTTTGTTGAACAACAGCGTATGAAGCTACCAGGCAGTAAATATGTACCGTGCTACAAAGTAATTTAAGGGTAATGAATGTCCACACATCTAGTATTAATTGATGCGTTGAATTTGATCAGAAGAATATACGCGGTACAAGAACGCCCTTTTCTCCTCAATAACGAGCTTTCTGAAAACACGAAAAAACAAGTACTGTTTAATACTCAGCAAGCGTGTGGTCAGGCCTTAACTAAAATACTTGCTCACTTGCAACCGACACATGCGTTAGCAGTTTTCGATAGCGAGCAACCTTGTTGGCGTTACCAGCTTTATCCTGACTATAAAAAGGGCAGAAAGAAAATGGCTGAGCACTTAGCCACAAGCTTACCTGCTATTCAAGATGAATTCATGCAAGTGCAAGTTGACTCATTAATTCCAGAAGAAGATGAAGCTGACGATATCATTGCTACCTTAGCAATAAAAATGGCTCTTAAAGATCAAAACGTTACCATTGTTTCTACCGACAAAGGTTTTCTCTCGTTACTTAATCCTCACATTAGTGTTTATGATCACTTTAATCGCCGGCACCTAGATAGTAACTTTGTGCAAAGTAAGTTCAATGTAAAACCTCAGCAACTTATGGACCTATGGACATTAACCGGTGACAATACCAATAAAATCCCAGGTGTTGCAGGTGTTGGACAAATTACCGCAGCACAATTATTAAATAAATATGGTTCGATTAAATGCATACTTGAAGCCACCGATATCAAAGCGACATTAGCGAATAAGCTTGTTGAGCATAGTGAACAAATTGCGCTGAGTCGCGAGCTACTAACACTAAAAAAAGATATTCCTCTTGGTTTTAACTTAAAAGATATACGTATTGCCACTTAACCTTGATAATATCGCCAAATAAATACCTGTATTATATTTTAGAAATTAACTAAAATAATGGCCACTCCTAAGCTTTAAGCCGTGCTCTAAAGAGTCACTTGATGGAATTACTAATAAATGAATAAGAAAGTTGTCATTCGTATTTTAATCGCCCTGGCTATTTACGGCGTTTTTGTTGCACTCGTTGTAAACTTTTATGATGATAGCCCGTCTGATATGCAATGGGGAGATCGCGAGTCCTTTAATCGTCAATACATTGGTAAATTAACACTGGAAAAGTTTGATTTCGAACAAGCGATAAAAGAGCTAGGTAGTCCAGATATAACTGAGGCTAAAAAAATTGATAAAAATAACTTTCAAGTGATGTTCTATCGCACTCAGCATGTAAAATCAGACGGTTTTACCACCCAAGATGAATGCACCGCACTTTTATTTAAGAATGGCTCTCTTATCGCTATTGGCAAGACTGCATATCAGCAGTTTCAGAAATTATAAGCATCGAATATTCGTTCAAAAAGTTATAAAAGATGTATCAAATCAAACAAAGGTCTAATAACGCTTTATTTAGTCTTCATCTATACTACTATCTACTAAATATGACACCCAACACATAAATCCTTTAGTGTATGTTGCATGAAAGGTTTTATCGTAGATTACAGAGTGTCTGCGTGCTATAAATGCGCACGCTTCCTAAATATGACAAACTCTTCTTTAAGGTAAAATGATGGCTACACAAACCATAACAGTAATCCCTGGCGACGGCATTGGCCCAGATATTATCGATGCAACGATTAAAATACTAGACAAAGCCGGTTGTGGTTTTGCTTATGAATATGCAGATGCAGGCCTGACCGCTTTAGAAAATCACGGTGATTTGATCCCTGAAACAACATTAGCATTAATCCAAAAAAATAAAATAGCATTGAAAGGCCCGCTTACGACACCTGTTGGTGAAGGTTTTACCTCTATCAATGTAACTTTACGTAAGCATTTTCAGCTTTACGCCAATGTACGACCTGTTATCTCATTTAAAGGCACAAAGGCACGCTACGAAGACATTAACATTATCACGGTACGCGAAAATACCGAAGGCATGTACTCAGGTTTAGGACAAACTTTATCTGAAGACGGAGAAACAGCAGAAGCCAAAAGCTTGATCACTCGTGAAGGTGCTGAACGTATTGTTACTTTCGCATACGAAACAGCGATAAAAGAAGGTCGTAAGAAAGTAACGGCTGTGCATAAAGCAAATATTTTAAAATCAACCTCAGGTTTATTTTTAAAAGTTGCTCGTGAAGTTGCTGCCCGTTACCCACAAATTGAATCAACTGAAATGATCGTTGATAATTGCTGTATGCAGTTAGTCATGAACCCAGAGCAATTTGACGTAATCGTTACAACCAACTTATTTGGCGATATATTGTCTGATTTATGTGCTGGTTTAGTTGGTGGCTTAGGAATGGCACCAGGTGCAAACATTGGCGGCGATTGTGCTATTTTTGAAGCTGTACACGGTAGTGCTCCAGATATTGCAGGTAAAAACTTAGCGAATCCAACTTCTGTTATTTTAGCGGCGATCCAAATGTTAGAATATTTAGACATGGGCGATAAAGCAAATAATATCAGAAATGCGATTACTGACGTTATCGCCAATGGCGACAGAACAACTCGCGACTTAGGCGGCACACACGGTACAAGTGACTTTACCGATGCGGTACTTGAACGCTTATAACCTACCTTTTTAGTAGCATTCGCCGTTCCTTGCCATCCATGGCATCACGACATACCGTTCATCCTGAACATAAAAAACCGACATGATGTCGGTTTTTTTATAATGAAAATACCAAGGTATTTCCTATTTACTTTCTTTTACGGGAATGGGCGATAATAATCGTGCATGTACCGTAACTTCTTCGCGATCAAAATATAAATGCTTAGCGTAAAGTTCGTATTTCATATTATGCTCATTAAAAGCATCTTTAATAGATTGTAAGTCATTAGTCACTTGTTGGTAGCGACCTTTCATCGGTAACTTCAAGTTAAAAATAGCTTCTTTACAATAACCATTTAATAACCAGTGTGCCATTAATTTCGCTACCCGCTGAGGTTTTTCAATCATGTCACAAACCAACCAATGAACATTTTGCTTCATAGGAATATATTTAAAGCCATCCATCATACGATGTTTTACTTGTCCTGTATCCATTAACGATTGTGCCATTGGGCCATTATCAATTGATGTAACCATCATGCCACGGCGGACAAGTTGATATGTCCACCCACCAGGGGCAGCGCCTAAATCTACAGCGTTCATACCTGAGGTTAAACGTTCATGCCATTCGTCACGCGGGATAAAATGTAAGAATGCTTCGTCTAACTTTAATGTTGAACGACTCGGTGATGCACTTGGAAATTTCAGTCTTGGAATACCCATAGCATGCGATGAACTATTATGGGCTGTAGAGTAACCAAAAATAGCTTCTTTGCCCGTTAAAAATAAGCCATGCAAGATCGCGCCTTCGTGATTGCCCTTCTCGGTCAATGTTTTATTTTTCCGTAAAGCTTGGCGCAGTGGCACTGACAGTTTACGACAAAATTTAGATAATTCTTTACCGTCGTTGGTATCAGGCATTTCCATACGTAAATCCGCATATTGCCATTCATTACCTAATGCTTCAGTGATCGCTTCAACTCGATTATAATCGGGTAGATCAATCTTTTCAGTTAACGTAACAAACCAGTCTCGAGCAAAAATCAAACGACGTAACGGAATTTTTTCCATTAAAACTTCACCGTCTTTCGGATCGTTCAAATGGAAATAAACTAAGCCTTGATTCTTTGTTAGTTGCAAATAGCCATAGATTTCATTCCATGATGCTTTTTCTTGAATTTCTGCGCCACACTCTTTTTCAAAGCCTGGACGACAATATAATATAATAGAGGTCATAATGATTTTACCTACAAACGATCTTTATCAGTGCTTGAACTAGACACTGATATACTTATTCCTGCCCAACCGATACATAACCAACCGAGCGCAAATGACATGCCACCAATAGGAGCGAGTTTCCCAATAGCTGCAAAATCAAAAAATGTTTTTACATACAAACTACCACTAAAGCACATGATCCCTAAACTAAAAAATAACGCTGAAAAATAGAGGGCTTTTATAGGCTTACTTTCATTCGGCAGACTTTTCCACCATACAGCAATAGCTAATAAAGCTAAGGTATGAAAAAACTGATACTGCAACGCATGAGTAATACGTGATTGTACTTCATTTGACAGGTTTACCCCAGCATGAGTAAACCAAGCGCCGAATAATACAGAAAAACAGCCACTGATACCAATAAATATCAATATAGCTCGTAGGTAAATAGCATTTAGGTGATCGTAATTAATTGTTTTATTTTTCATCGCATTTTTATCGGTTGATTTTATCCATAAACTTGACCATTTCATCAATGGCGCTATTAATATGTTCGCTATGGGTAAAGCCTGATTTTACCCGTGGTTTTAAATTATGATCGCCATCATTAAAGAAGATACATTTACATTGCTCTGAAATCTCATAGTCAGCAATTTCTTCTTCACTGCCTAAAGCATCACGTGTACCTTGTAAAATCAATATCGGTTTTTCCGTTTCTTGTAACGGCTCTAACCTTAGTTTTTCTGGTTTTTTCTGTGGATGAAAAGGGTAACCTAAGCACATAACGCCTTCGACATTAATGTTTTTATCTGCGGCTAAGGTTGCTGCAACTCGTCCGCCCATAGATTTACCAGCAAGAAAAATAGGCAATGACGTATCTGCTTCAGCTAATACACTTTCAAAACATGATAGTAGTTTTGGCATCCTGTCTGGTGGTCGACGGTTTCCTTTCTCTATACGTTCATCCATGTATGAAAAGTTAAAACGTAGCACGCTAATTTGTTGCTGGTTTAATCCGTTACTCACAGTTTTCATAAATTCGTGGCTTTTATCGGCGCCGGCACCATGTGCAAAAATAACTAAAGCTTTCGCATTATCCACGTAATTTTCTATTGTTGATATCATAGGACTCCTTATATTAAAGCTCTTAGAAGGTATTAGAAAGTATCATCAAGCTCTTCCTGCTCATCGGAAACTGTATCTAATACCCACTCTCTAAAAGCCGAAATTTTTCCAATGTCTACCTGTCGCTCACGACAAACAACATAATAAGCATTCTTACTTTCTAATACTTCTGTAAAAGGACAAATAAGTCGACCCGCATCAATGTCTGGCTTAGCGAGAAAGCTATGGGCAAGAGCGACACCTTGTCCGTGCAGTGCTGCTTGTACCACCATAGATGAATGACTAAAAATAGGCCCATGATTAACATTCGTTGCTTTAATACCTGTTTGTTTAAACCAACGTTTCCAGTCTCGACGCGAAGTATCATGCAATAAGGTATGGTTAATTAAATCATCAACTTTATTTAACGGCTTTTTCCCTTGTAATAGTAAAGGTGAGCATACTGGAACAAGGTATTCTTTTTGCAATTGCTGTGCATGGATGTCAGCCCAATGACCTCGACCATAGTAAATAGCAACATCAACATCTTCAGTAAGTGAACTTTCTGGTTGATCAACTGCTTTAATACGAACATCAATATCTGGGTGCAAGGCATTAAAAGCATTCAACCTTGGAACTAGCCACTGGATAGCAAAGCTTGGTTGTAAACTTACCGTGATAGCGCCTTTTGCACCACGTGCTAATAAACGTTCGGTTGCATCATTAATGGCATTAAAAACATCTTTAATATCTAAATAATACGCTTGCCCTTCTTCTGTTAACAACAGAGCTCGGTTTTTACGCATGAATAACTTTATGCCTAAATACTCTTCCAAAGATTTTATTTGATGACTAACTGCCGCTTGAGTGACGAATAATTCTTCAGCGGCACGCGTAAAGCTCAACTGTCTTGCTGATGCTTCAAATGCCTTGAGTGCGTTTAATGGCGGGAGTCTATTTGCCAAGTTCAACCTTTACTTTTATTTTGTATTTATAAGTGATGAATAATTCATGCATAAAAAACCAACGAAACTAGATAATTATTTGCCATTAGTTTTTCTAATGTCAAACATTATAAATTGTCATTTTTAAAATTGCCAGTGTTAACGTAGAATTTACTTCATAGATGAAGGACTTCATCTTTATCCCAAAGTATTTGGGCTAACAATTGAATGTGATTCCCAACCCACATTTAAGAATTAAGTAAGAAAAGGTCCCAGAACATCTATATGGAAATAACGTTTAATTTAAGGGTGACCCTATGAAAATTTTTAATAAAATCGCAGCATGTATATTTACAGCAACCATGATGGTAACACAGGCTCAAGCAATAGAATTAGTTAAAGTAGAGCCAGTAATAACGTCAACGATAACTGAAGCGGCTAAAGAGAGTTTAGTTCAATCAATGAAGCTAGACATGAATGAATTAATTTCAGTTAAAGCAATGCTTAATGCTCAAAAAGTTGAAGTAAAGTATTTAAGTAATACATATACTTTAGTGAAGGCGGATGTAACTGCTGAATAAACTATTTATTATTGTGCAAAGTTTTTACATTAGTTTCTCTAGGACTAAGGTTAGATAAAACTTTTAGCATAATCTTGCGTTGAACTACACTTGACGCACATAGAAAAAGGATGCCTATGGCATCCTTTTTTATAATGATAATTTAGCTTTTTATATTACTATTATAATTTCTTACGACGGCGTAATAACAAACCTAATGACGTTAATATTAAGAACGCTGTATTAGTGCTACCGCCACTGCTTTTACTCTCTACGTTAACGCTAACACTTTCTGTTGCACTTGCTTTAGAACCGTTAGAGCCAACGAATGCAAAAGTAAGATTTTGATCAGATGATACTTCAGGGGCATTAAAAGTAACTGCCTGACCTGTTCCCGCAACAGAGTCTGATGGTCCTGAGGTTTGAGTCCATTGATAAGACAATTCAGGGGTTTCAATAACCGCGTCAACAACCGTTACAGGCTCAACTTATTGGTCAGCTGATAGTCAATCATTAGCTTATTTTAGAATTGATGAACAAGGTGCCTGCTCTTTACATATACGAGAACTGATCGGTAATAGTGATCAACTTATAGCTGAAGACTGCACCAGTGCGGGTTGCTTGCAGGGGCTTGATTGGTCACCTGATGGCACAAAAATAGCTTACGCCAAGAAAATGCCAGACCGTGTTGCTGTTTTTGTTTATAACATCGCAGAAAAAACAATCAAAGCACACAGTTTTCCAAATGCTAGCGAAAAATACTTGGTAATGAAGTGGAATGTTGATAGTAGAAAGCTACTCGTTGTACGTACTACCGGTTTAAATGCCTCTATATACTCAATAGATGAAACTCACCAAGAGGAGTACTTGTTGAAAATGAGAATACCGTCATTGGTTTAACTTGGGATCATACTAATAATGCTTTTTATTTTAATTCAATGAAAGAAGGCAATCTTGTTATTTCAAAATTCAATGTAAAAAGTAATACGCTTGAATAGTTTTATCGAGGTAGCGGTCTTGGCGCTATAGCACTTAATGAACAGTTGAGATTGCTCTTCTTTTCAAAACATGTCGTTCGAGAATATATTGCTATTCACCCGTTAGAAACTGGGAAATTGATAAAGTCGGTGTAGAGCATGTTGTAATGACATTCCCTATTTTTAGCATACGCAATTACCGAGCTTCCTCCCCTATAGATAATGATCAAATAGCGGCTACTATGCAAGGTATTAGTGGTGCAGACATTTACAGCATACCATTACAGTAATTGTCTTTGATTAACAAATATCGACCACTGAAGTAAATAATCAAGATAACCTTCAAGCTCTTCATTCAAAGCGGCATTAGTTTTTTTAGTTATTTATTAATAAGAAGTCTGCCTATCATCCCCCCCCCTTATGGGGATGATAGGCAGTTATATAGATTATATTAGAAGGGTATATATTTAGACTTAACCAGGAAAAATACGATTATTTTGCCAAAGTTTACTGAAAATATTTTCAAAAGATAATGAAGCTGCATGAGAAAACTTTTCTGCTAAGCTTTTCTTGGTCGCGTATTTTAAAGCAATAATTTTATGCGACTTACTGCGCGACTGTAGATAATCGTCACTAGTTTGAATTTCGTCTACCAAACCTAACTCTTTAGCTGTACTACCGAACCAATGTTCGCCTGTAGCCACTTTATCAATATCTAAGCTAGGACGGTGCTCTCTAACAAAGTCTTTGAATAATACGTGAGTCTCTTCTAACTCTTCGGTAAATTTCTCACGGCCTTTTTCGGTATTTTCACCAAACATAGTAACAGTGCGCTTAAATTCGCCAGCAGTGAATTGCTCGTAATCGATGTCATTCTTTTTTAATAATTTATGAAAGTTAGGTACTTGCGCGATAACGCCAATGGAACCTAGAATAGCAAAGGGTGCTGAGATTATATGATTAGCTACACAAGCCATCATGTAACCACCACTAGCTGCTACTTTATCAACAGAAGCGGTTAATGGAATATTATGTTGACGAAGCCTGTCAAGCTGAGAAGAAGCTAAACCGTAGCCATGAACCATACCGCCGCCACTTTCTAAACGAACAAAAACTTCATCATCTGGGGTTGCTACCGTTAATATTGCTGAAATTTCTTCACGTAAACCGCTGACTTCACGAGCATCGACACTACCGATAAAATCGAGAACAAAAATTTTTGGCTCTGCTTTCACAGCTTCATCTTCATTATCACCTTTAGCTTTTGCCAACTTTTTATCAGCTTTAGCTTTCTCTTTCGCGGCTTTCTTATCTTTTTTCTCTTTTTCTTTGAGCTCATCTTTTGTTAATAAGTAATGAGTAATATCTTCTTCAACTTCGCTAAACTCTTCAGACAAGTCGGTAAGCTCTAATTCCCCTTTTTTCCCGCCCTGCTTCATCGCTGACGATGCGATAAGTGCAACGATTACTACCACAGCAATAACAAAGGTCACTACTTTGGCTAGAAATAGCCCGTATTCATATAGAAATTCCAATATATTCTCCCGTTATCAACTTCGGTTACATTCAAAGGATTATTATTTCGAAGTTAACTGATAAATTTATCTATAAAGGATATGGGGGGTCTTATAAAGAAATAAAGTTAATATTTTCAAAAGGGTGAAAAAAAGGCAATAAAAAACCCTCCGCAGAGGGTTTTAATTACGTTAAATACTTACTCATTTATTCTTCAACTGGAACCAAGTGAGCACTATCTGTTACCACTAGCATTTTTCCGCCTGTAGCAGCAAATGATGCCACTTGTTTTTGCATTTCAGTTGTTACTGCAGCGGTAGCGACTGCATCGTCAGCAACACCGGGCTGAGTCGCGGGGCTTAAAATAGAGCCGTGATGTCCTTTTAAGAAACGCACAGCCACATTAACAGGCGCGGTACCATCTCCGGTTGTAGAGCTTATAGGATCTAAATCTAAAGCTTTAATTAACGGCTCAGTACCAACCGCTGGCATTGTTGCGACATAGTTTACAATAACTTGATCCGATTTATTGGTACCTGCAATAGCTTCGTCACCAACAATCTCCATTACATGAACGGGTGTCATTGTGCCTTTGAGCGTTGCTGCATAGTTAATGGGATCAGAGGCATCTAAAATGGTTTGTCCTGCAAAGTTAAACTGGGTTGCAAATGTGGTATAAGCCGCACCTTGTTCTTCTGCGGTTAAGTCTGCGACTTCTTTATTTAATGCTGTTGCAAAATCAACAAGGTGTTCAGCATAAGATTCTGAAGCCATTAATCCAGCCATAACTACTGGACCAAACGTTGGAGAGTTTAATAGTATTCCTGGAATACCGCCTCCTGGCATTGCTAATGAAGCGCTCTGCATACCGTAAGGATTAGGTGTAACAGGCTCGCCTGTTGCAGGATTAATAATACCTGTATTAGCCAGAGCCATGAATGCAGTACCAGTAATTCCCCCTAAAGAGTGTCCTAAAAAGCTCACTTTTGTTGGATCAAGTTGACCATAAAGTGGCCCTGGAACATTGCCTGTAACATAACCTAAGCTTAAACTTAAACGTAATGCTAATAAATCAGCTTCACTTTGACGCACATTATCACGAGCAGAAAGCAAACTTGCCAAATTCATATAGCTCGTCACATTGGCATTAGCATACGGCATTTTACCCGTACGCGGATCTACCCAATCTTTAAACGAATCACTTGCACTGATTTCAAAAACACCATCTGCATTTAAATCGATACCGCGTGAACCATGATATGGATGATCAATAGAGACTGTTGCAATACCTGCATTTGCTAATGTGCCAGCAAGCGCATAAACAGTTTCTTTATGCGTTGTTATACCGTGCGAATATATCATCACAGGCCAACCTTCAGCTGGTTTAGTTAATGTTTCAGCGGGTGTTAACGCTGCACCTTTCTGCATCATACGTATACCATTTATACGGGAAACATCTGGCATAGTCACTGCAACATCAATCGTTGGATATGACATAACTTTCGGTAAAGGATTGTATTGCGTTAAATGGCGCATTTGATCTATGTCTACTGAAACAGTTTCACTGATTTGAACTTTAAAGTTCATACCCACCAGTTTACTTGGATTAGCAAGTAAGTCGGCAGGATCTGCATTTTGTGCTATCGCTTGCGTTGCAAAAGACTCTTGCGATAACTCTCCCGATTGTAATGCGCCGAGAACAGTTACAGGGCTATCGCCCATTGCTTTCCACCAACTAAATAGACTAGGGCAACTTGTAGTCATATCGAGTGACGGTATACAATTTCCTGCACTCGGTGTGTCTAGATAATAAGGCATTGTTAACGTGCTTGTGTAAACATCAGCTAAGCTTGGCACTAAACCGGTTGTGTCCGGATCTAAACCTAATAAATTAGCTGCATTATAACCAGTATCAGTAAGTGCGCCTAAAACAGGCGTTGTACCTGGCACTTGCGATAACATCACTGATTTAAGTACTTGAGAAACATTTTGAATTGACTGAGTCGTCATCGCCATCGTATAAATTATATTATCGTGACCAACCCCCTCACCTTCAACAGCAGCTTCAAAACTATTAATGACACTTTGTAAAGCTAATTGAGAAGGGCTACCTAAAGGTAACGTTTTAATATCTTGACGAACTAATTCATAAGTTGTTGACGGCTCAACGGCTTCACCATTGTTATCAACAATACTATCGGTCATTACAAGAATATAGGTAGTATCAGCTTTCATAGGTTTCAGTGGCACAACAGCGACATTTCCTCCTGAAGCACTCGTGACAAAATCTGTACCAAAGGCTAATTCTCCGCCTTCAACTATTCGACAAACATGGCCTTGTGCTACTTTCTCAGCAACACAATCAGCATCAGTGGTGCTTGCGCCCATTACCGCTTCAAAAATTCTAACCGCACCCGGAGCACCTGCACTGTCTGTATTTAAAGACTTACCTGAAGGAAAATCTAACTCAATAGAAAAAGGATTAACGGTTGACCAGCCGTCTAAAGCACCAAGTGCTGCGGAAGGGTTAAGATAATCAGGAGCTTGAAGATGAATACCATCCGCACCTTTCTCATCAGGCATAAACAAAGTGCCATCAGTGGTACCTAAGAACAGTAAATCATTAGGTACTGATAAACGAGGTACCGTTGCGGCAGGATCAAATACCACTCTTGCTGATGCGGTTACCACGGTTCCATTATCAGTAGCATTTTTCTCAACATCTTTAATTGATTCATCATCACATGCACTTAGGCCAAGGATACTGGCGATAGCAACACTGAGTACTAGCTTTTTCATTTTATCTCCCCACAGACGAGTTTTATATTATTTAGCTTTTTATGCTTTTATTATTTATTTATATCTTATTTCATGAATTTCCGATCACAAAATCAACTTGTTCGACCAGTTAAACTTACCGTAAGAATTGCTCAAGTGCTAGCGGTTTTTTGTTTTATTCGAACTTTTAGCGTTATTTTAAAGAAATAAAGTAAATATAACTCGTCAGATAACAGCTCTAAGTAGTAGAATTAGCGCCCATATTTCCATTCAAAAATTTGCTTCAACTTATGTTTAACTATCAAATAAAAACAAATAATCTTGCCGATAAGATAATATTAATTACCGGTGCTGGTGACGGTATTGGCCGACAAGCCGCCCTAACCTATGCAGAATTAGGCGCGACGGTTATTTTATTAGGTAAAACAACCTCAAAACTTGAAGCGGTTTACGATGAAATAATTGCTCAAGGTTCTGCAGAACCCGCCATAGTGCCACTAGATTTAAAAGGTGCGACCAAGCAAAATTATATAGATATGACATCAACGATTGTTAGTCAATTTGGTAAACTTGATGGTGCACTATTAAATGCATCAATGTTAGGCGAGTTAACACCTTATACTCAGATACACGACCAAATTTGGCAAGATGTAATGCAAGTTAATGTCACGGCTCAACATCTTATGGCTCAAGCTCTCATTCCTGCATTATTACTCAGTGATGATGCATCACTCGTTTTTACCACCTCTGGTGTAGGTAATAGAGGAAAAGCTTATTGGGGCGCTTATAGTGTTTCAAAGTTTGCAACGGAAGGATTAATGCAAGTTATTGCTGATGAATATGAAAACTCATCTTTACGCGTTAATGCAATTAACCCGGGCGCAACGCAAAGTAATATGCGTAATTCAGCATATCCAGCTGAAAACAAAGATAAGATAGCTAGAGCAAAAGACATTATGCCGGCTTATGTATATTTAATGGCGAGTGAAAGTGCAAAGGTGAATGGCCAGCGTCTTAACGCTCAAGAATCTAAATAATAAAAAGGCCGTAACTGTTAAGGTTACGGCCTGTAAATAAAGTTAATTATTGAAAAAAATAATTAACGTAGCTCTCTTCTTAAAATTTTACCTACGTTCGTTTTTGGTAACTCATCACGAAACTCAATATTCTTTGGTATTTTATAACTCGTTAAGTTCTCACGACAGTGCTTAATTAAATCTTTGTCCGTTACACTCTTGTCTTTAAGGACTACAAATATTTTTACCGCTTCTCCAGTAGTCTCATGAGCAACACCAATAGCAGCAGCTTCTAATACCCCATCATGCATCATCACGACATCTTCTATTTCATTAGGGAAGACATTAAAACCTGATACAATAATCATATCCTTTTTACGATCTACGATTTTAAAGAAACCGTTTTCGTCCATACAAGCAATATCTCCAGTGGCAAGCCAGCCGTCTTTCAAAATATCTTCTGTATCTTTTTCTCGTTGGTAATAGCCTTTCATTACTTGTGGCCCTTTAACCCACATTTCGCCCGGTTCATCTATTTCAGCATCACTACCATCATCTTTGATAATACGTATATCTGTTGATGCTGCAGGCAAACCAATATTACCACTATAACTTTTTTGATCATAAGGACATAACGTCACTAAAGGGGCACACTCTGTTAAACCATAACCTTCTAATAAGCGGGTTCCAGTAACACGTTCCCATTCTTCACCAACAGCTCTTTGTACCGCCATGCCTCCACCTAGAGACATTTTTAACGTACTAAAATCTAGCTGGTTAAAGCCAGGTGTATTTAATAAACCATTGAATAATGTATTAACACCGGTTATCGCAGTAAAGCGGTATTTAGAAAGTTCTTTAACAAACCCCGGCATGTCACGAGGATTTGTTATCAATAAATTGGTACCACCTAATGTCAAGAAAGTTAGGCAGTTAGCGGTTAACGCGAAAATATGATAAAGCGGTAAAGCCGTTACAACGAGTTCTTTGCCATCTTCCATAATTGGGTTTATTGCCGCTTTAGCTTGTAATAAATTCGCAATCATATTTCGATGGGTCAAAATTGCCCCTTTAGAAACGCCAGTTGTTCCCCCTGTATATTGCAAGAAGGCAATATCTTCACCGTTAAGTTCAACGGGGTTATAAGTTTTCATCATCCCTTGCGAAATAACTTTATTAAATCTGATCGTGTTAGCTAAATTAAAAGCTGGCACCATTTTTTTTACATACTTCACAACACAATTAACAATAGCGCCTTTTACAGTACCAAGTCGATCACCCAAAGATGTAATAATGACATGTTCTACCGAGGTTTTATCAATGACTTTCTCTAAGGTATTAGCGAAATTTTCAATGATTAGCATCGCTTTAGTGCCTGAGTCTTTTAATTGATGCTCAAGTTCACGAGCCGTATATAACGGGTTTACATTAACGACGGTTAAACCTGCAAGCAAGGCCCCAAAGAGTGCTATCGGATATTGCAAACAATTAGGTACCATAATGGCAAATTTGTCGCCCTTCACTAAACCTAGGTCATGTTGCAAATAAGCTGCAAACGCCTTTGATTCAAGCTCTAAGTCGCGATAGTTTATTTCTGCGCCCATATTTATGAAGGCAGTACGTTCAGCATAAAGATCAACATATTTATTGAACATATCAGACAATGAGGAGTACTGGTCTGCATCAATTTCAAATGGGACACCGGGTGGGTAACTCTTTTCAAGCCAAATTTTTTGCGTTTGTTGCACGTTGTGCCTCCTCTACTAATTACTTAACGTTGATGATTATTCATTTTATTATTTTCACGATTAATTCTAATCGACATCATCATTTTTGTTATAACATTTTTATTGTAAATATTTAAAACAGATGTTTGAATTTTCTTTTTACGTGAATACTGGTCTGATGTCTATATTTTTATCAGCTTTAGCACGTTATCTTTACTTACTCTCTTAATATTAGAATAAACTAGCCAATAAACTCTAAAATATATTGGCTAGTTTTAACCGGTTCCTCCATATGAACATGATGGCCCCCTACTAACTCGTGGCTAATAAAATTTGAAAATAATGGCGCAAACGCTTTTAAACCCGTTTTCACCAATGGCAAACCCTTGTCACCATAAATTAGCTGTACGGGAATCGTAATATCTTTAATGAATTGTTCTGCTTGGCATAAGGTTAATCGATAGGGTGACATATTTCTTAAGCGACCATCTGCCCGCCAAACATAACCGCCACCTTGTTCAATGCTCCCTCGTGCTACTAATAATTTTGCCTGCTGAAAATTTAAATCAGACACCTGAACTCGTGCATTTATTGCCGAATCTATTGTTGGGTGAATTTTTTTCTTTGAAGAGCTATCGGATATATTTTTTTGTTTGATCTTCAGTCGACTTAACATCCCCTTACGTAAATGGTTTGTACTCTCTTGAGCGTCACTACTAATAAAGCCTATGGAATCAAGTAACGTTAAACTTTGTACTTTTTCAGGAAAGGCAGCAGTGAAGGCAGAAGCGATCATTCCGCCCATGGAATGGCCAACAATATCAATTTTTTGCCAACGATTACTTTCAAATAACAACAATAAATCATAAACGTAATCAATAAAATGATAATGTGCATCTGCACTACGATGAGACGATAAACCATGCCCAGGCCAATCTATCGCGATAACACGCTTACCTTTTAACATCGACATTAAAGGGATAAAACTGGCGGCATTATCTAGCCAGCCATGTAAACATAACACTAGCTCGTCATGCTCAGCCCCATAAGCTAATCCCGTTAAGGTTAATTCGCCTAAATTGAAACTAACTTCTTCGATGGAACAAGGTACTGTCATCACTAATTACTTAGTATTGTTCTTTTTCGGCTTACTCACGACAATCGATCTAGGGTAGTATGTTCGAGGATAGTGCCAATAAGAAGGAGTGTGCCAAAATGGATTATGAGTGACTTGTACATCAATTTGCTGAATGTCTTTCCATAAATGAATATATGAAGCTTTTAAAACAGGATAAGTGTATTCGTGTTCACCAATTTTACCTTCCTCAGAAGCAGAAACATGACCTAATGCAGTGATGCTTTTACCTTCTTTGAAAATAATAGGGTCAAGCAAGCCAGAAAAATAAACTCTAAAGCGTCCTTGGGTTTCATTACCTTGTTTAGGCCTAGAAGACGATTTCAATGGAAAGTGGACAACTTCTACCATGGTATTATCAACATTATTAACGACCTTCGCGATAACACCGCCCCAACGCGCTAAATTACCTTTTACATTAGTGGTATTTTCCCTCGCCTGAGAAAAATTGGTTAATGTCGAATTTTCAGGTACTTGTAATGCTTTAGGTATAGATGAACAGCCACTTATAAATAATGTGCCTATTAATAACTGTGTCGCTAAAATTAGATTAAGCTTTTTCATTATGTTTACCTTTACTCGATGTTTTTGCTAAAAAAACAATACCACCAATACCAATACTAAACCATAGAATTACCCATAAAAGTTCAGGTATTCCCGTCAGTTGAGATAGCGCAGCCCCATCACCAAAGTTACGCCCGTCAACCAAGTACCATGGGCTCTTTACGCTATTGAGTAAAATAAGCGCACCGGTTATTTGTAAGCTTAATTGCAAGTAACTTAGCTTACTGTATTTGAATTTCAACAACACCACAGCCAATAAAACAGCAATAATAATAAAGGTTAAAATATCTCGTGCCCAAAAAACAAGCGTTGTTACAAGCAACAAGGCAATAACACCACTCAATATTTGTGCTATACGCTGGTGCATAGAAGCAACAAAGTAAATCCCCATGCCCCATAGGGCAGCTCCTGCGTATCCCATAAAGCTAATTAGGAACGTCATGCCACCACGAGTCGTGCATAAACCAGCACCATTAGGGAATAATTGAATTCTTACAATTGAGCCACCAGTTACCAGTGCAGCTAAACCATGGCTGATTTCGTGAAAATAGCTTTCTAGCCACTTAAATGGAATAGAAACAAGCGGAATTTGGCTAATAATAAGTGCTGAAAATAATATTAACCAAAAACGATATTTTTCAGTAAAAGATGAAGAATGATTCATAGAGTTGTTGTCATGTTATAGAAATGAAGAGAAATAAATGTGAAACCAACGACGATTTAAAATAGTTAGGCTAATAAATCAACACCAAAGACTTGTTGAATATTTTCACGTTGTTCAATATTTCCTACTGAGGAATATGCCGCAATCGCACTTTTATTTTGTTGTGACGGGTTATCATAAGCGGTTTGTTTATTAGACTTATTGGGTTGTTCCGATTGAGCGTTCGTTTCTGATGATAATGGTGAACTTGGTCGTCCCGACTCTGCTGCTCTTCGCTGGGACTCTTCAACTAAAGCAAGTGATTTTTCGTCAACATCAAAACGGTTAACTTGGCTAGACTTTTGCTCTTGCTCTTTTGCTTGTTGAGCACTTTGCTGAGCTTGTTGCGTTTCTTGTTGAACGCGCAAACGATCACGTTGCTGAGCAACCTGATTCTGATTATCGACAGCCAAAGAGCTGTTTGCTTGTGGCGTATAAGAACTCGCACTATTTATCTGCATACTTTAAATTTACCAAAGTTTTGTGAAAACACAAAACTTTTTACGTTTTTAAGTTAAAGATTTTCTTATTTACCTGGAAGTTTCTTCCATGAAATCGTATCTCGTACATAAACAGGTTGAGCATGTTCGGCACTTACGGCCTTACCTTGAGCAAATAAATGTTGCCCTATTTCTAATAATTCTTCCGCATTAGGAAAAAGTATTTCGGGCGTTCCAGCGTTTATTTTTAATGCTTCTAGCTCAGTTTTATAAGCGTCCCAACCACTACCAACACCATAAATTTGCTGTCCTTCACCTAAGTACTCACTTAAGTAGTCAGCTAACTTTGCTGGCGGTATTACAGTATCGTTAAGTACAGGCTCCATGATGCCTTGTTCATTAAGCTGGTAATAACCCGCATAAACTTCTGACATTCGAGCATCTATCGTTGCAATAACATCAACTTGTTGATGCAAGCTATACGCTTTTTGCGCCAGAACTTGCAGCGTTGAAACACCAACCACCTTCAGAGCAGCAGCAAAAGCTAAACCTTGAGCAACCCCAACGCCAATGCGCACACCAGTGAAGCTTCCTGGCCCTTGACCAAAAATAAGTCCATCTAATTGGGTTAACTTTATATCCGCTTTTTTTAATAAACGATCAATCATCGGCAGTAATAATAAACTGTGTGATTGAGGAGCTAGTTCGAACTCACTAATGGTTTGGTTGTTATATGTTAATGCTACTGAACACGCTTCTGTTGAGGCGTCTATTGCCAAAAAATTCAAATTATTCTCTCTAAAATTTACTTAATGTATTTTCCAAACGGTTCATTATTTTGCTAATGAGGCCAAAAACTGACTGGCTTGATCAATATCTCTACTACGTTTCATCGCCGGTAAGCTTTTTAAAAACACTTCACCGTAAGGGCGATTCACCAATCTATCGTCACATATTACCATGACACCTTGGTCGGTAACATCACGAATTAGTCGACCGACCCCTTGCTTAAGCGCAATAACCGCTTGTGGCAATTGAATTTCACCAAAAGGATCCCCGCCTCGCCGGCGAACATCTTCACAACGAGCCTGCAACATAGGGTCGTCAGGTGAAGCAAAAGGTAATTTATCAATGATCACACAAGTCAGTTTATCTCCTCGCACATCAACACCTTCCCAAAAGCTTGCCGTTGCTAACAAAATAGCTTGTGGGTTTTCTATAAAAGCGTTCAATAAGAGCCCTTTACTCATTCGACCTTGTACTAATAACGGTGATTCAATTTTTTGAGCTAAAATATCAGCCACTTGATTCAACATTCGATAGCTTGTAAACAATAAAAAACACGCACCATTGCTTGCATGAATTAACGGTATCGCCAATTCAGCGAGTGCAGCAGCTCGACCATGATGCTGAGCATCAGGCAAGTACCGTGGCACAATAAGCTGTGACTGCAACTGATAATCAAAAGGGCTATCAACCAATAAGGTTGCCGCTTTAGTTTTTTCTAAATCTAAGCCTAACTGCTGAGAAAAATGGGAAAAACCGCCATCAACCGCCAATGTTGCTGAAGTAAAAATCCAACCAGCACCAGATTTATCAATATACTCACTAAATTTATCGGCCACACTTAAAGGCGTTAAATGTAAGACCACATGACGGCGTGTTGTTTCATACCAAAAGCTCATACCGTCTATATCAATATTTGCCATAATGTCGTACTTTGCCAGTAGCTCTACAGCACGTTCATAACAGTTATCAATTGCCTCGTTACGAGAAATACATAACTTAATTACTTGATAAAGGAAGTCTAAGTCTGTTTTTAAAGCTGAAAATGCTTGTTCGAATCTTGGCTGTCGATATTTTTCTCGCCAGTTACCGCGCTCAGGATCATGATAAAATAATAAACGAAATTCTTGCGCGGCTTTTTGACATTTCTCTGCCGCTTTCCCCAGTTGTTTAACATCCGTTAAACTGGTCTTATAAATTTGAATAGTGTCTGAGCATAAATCGAGTATTTGCCTTGTAGAAAAAGCTTCACCAAAATACTCACTGGCAATATCAGGAATTTGGTGGGCTTCATCAAAAATCACCACATCAGCTTTGGGGATTAACTCACCAAAGCCGGTATCTTTTAATGCCATATCAGCAAAAAATAAATGATGATTAACCACCACAACATCGGCATCGATGGCTTTTTTACGTGCTTGAATTAAGTAACAGTCGTCAAAGTTAGGACAATCTTTTGCTAAGCAATTGTCAGTAGTACTAGTCACAAAAGGAAAAATACCAGAGTCTTCGGCAACATCAACAATTTCACCAATATCGCCACTACGTGTTGATGTTGCCCAAGTACGAATTTTTACAAAGTCAGCCAACATTGACGCATCTAACTGTCCTCGTTCTTTCACATAAAGCTCAAGGCGATAAATACATAAATAATTTGATCGGCCCTTTAATAGCGCTATTTGTGCATTAGTCGCCATTGCATTACGAATAAGTGGAATATCTTTATGAAATAACTGCTCTTGAAGATTTTTGGTGCCGGTTGAAACAATGACTTTTTTTTCTGACAGCAATGAAGGAAGCAAATAAGCAAAGGTTTTTCCTGTGCCTGTACCCGCCTCAACAATTAAACAACTCTGTTGCTCAATAGCTAGATCAACATCTAACGCCATATCTATTTGCGCTTGTCGTGGCAAATAGCCGTTAAGTACTTTTGCGAGAATACCTGAAGTTGAAAATGCTTGTTCGACTGAAGTCATGAATAATACTGAAAATAAATATTGCAGGTAGTATAAAGAATAAATAGCAAGAGAGAAATATTCAGTTGCGTTATTTGCTGAAAAATATTGGGTTAATATTAAACAAATATGTCCAAATGTTTTACTTCATCATCCGTTTGTTGCTGATCTTTTTTAGGATGAATAAGCTCTTCTTTATGGGTAATAACCGTTGATAGTTCATCATTTGGGTTATTTGTCGAGTCATCGACTATTTCGTCAACAAAGGACTTTTGTTGTTGGTTTTTCTTTTGCTCTGAAGAGTCTTTAGATGTATCGACATACTCTTCATGGTTTTCAAGGTGATCCGCATCATCCGTCAACGCATTTGCTGAAGGCTCTTTTTCTAAGGCTTTAACGCGTAACCGCTCAGGTTTAATTGGCACAGGTACGACGCGCGTTAATACTGTCGTAAATATATCCATAGTTTTCTTAACCCTTTATTAACTAAATTTTATTAATCTATCACCTTAAGTATCGACCATTCTCAACAATTCTTTATAACCTTATACGATTATTTTATAAAAACACTTAATTTATTACTTGCTCATTATAAGAATAATCAGTAATGTAAATAGCAATTAAAAAATAACTAAAGAACGGAATGATGTTTTCGTCAAGTTATTGATACGAGTTGACTATACAACTTAAGTTAACAACCTATACCACCAATGAGCATATTATGAATATTAACCTAAGCACGCTACATCGCCATCACCACCATATCGACTAGCTGCTCAGGTACATTCGCTGAGGGGCTACGACCTTTCGGCGATTTAAAAAATTATTTTTGAAACCCCCGAAAGAGTCCAACTCTCTCGGGGGTTTTCGCATTTTATAGGCTTTGAAATTGTATATACAGGAATTTTAAGCCAAGTTTTTTTTAAAGGAAGTAACACATGACAACAGAAACACGTTTACGCATTGCTATGCAAAAATCAGGTCGTTTAAGTGACGACACTCAAAATTTATTCAAGCGCTGTGGTTTGAACCTCAATGTTTCTGACCGACGTTTACTCGCTCATGTAGCTAATATGCCTATTGATGTAATGCGTGTTCGTAGCTCTGATATACCAGGTTTAGTAATGGATGGCGTATGTGACTTAGGCATTGTTGGCGATAACACGCTAGAAGAAACAGCGTTAGAGCGAGAGTTAATGGGGCAAAAATCCCAATACATTCGTACATCGCCCCTTAATTTTGGCGGCTGTCGTTTATCTATTGCTATGCCAGAAGGCTTTAATTATCAAGGTGTAAAAAGTTTAGACGGCCTACGCTTTGCCACAACCTACCCACAATTATTAAACCGTTATGCCAAAGCTAATGGCATTAATGTTGAGTTTTGTTTATTAAAAGGCTCGGTTGAAGTAGCCCCTCGTGTTGGATTGTCTGACGGTATTTGTGACTTAGTGTCTACAGGAGCCACCTTAGAAGCTAACGGATTAGTTGAAGTAGAAGAAATTTTCAAATCTAAAGCTTCTCTTATTCAAACGTCAACGCCTTTATGTACAGAAAAACAAAGCATTCTAGATACGTTATTGCCACGTATCCAAGGTGTAATGAAAGCCAAAGAAAGTAAATACATAATGCTGCACGCGCCTAAAGATAAAATAGCTCAAGTAAGCGCGCTAATGCCAGGAAGAGAAACGCCGACTATCTTACCACTCGCTGGGCGCGACGACATAGTTGCTGTACATGTTGTTGCTACAGAAACATTTTTTTGGGAAACCATGGAGCAATTAAATGCCCTAGGTTGTAATTCAATACTCGTGATGCCCATTGAAAAAATGATGGGTTAATTGCGCTTATCACTTTATTGAACGTATTAAGTTAGGATTTTAGGATAATGAAAAAAGAAATGATCAACTGGCAAAACCTCTCAACTCGCGAAAAACAAGCGGCGTTAGCACGCCCAGCTATTGCCGAAAGCGGTTTATTGTCTCAACAAGTTGAAAACATTTTAAATAATGTCCGTAAAAATGGCGATCAAGCGCTTTATGCGTTAACTGAAAAATTTGATGGCGTAACGTTAAATACGCTACAGGTAACCGATGAAATTATTCAGGCCGCCAAGCAAGCGCTATCGGCAAAACGCATGAAAGCCATAGAAACCGCGTACGGACAAATTAAACGCTTTCACCAAGCACAAATCAGCGAAGATATTACCGTAGAAACTACCGCGGGTGTGCGCTGTACACTAAAAACTGAAGCCATTGAAAGTGTTGGTTTATATATTCCGGCTGGCTCAGCTCCTTTGCCTTCTACGGTATTAATGCTTGGTGTACCTTCGCAACTAGCAAAATGCTCACGCACTGTTCTAGTTTGTCCTCCGGATAAGAACGGACGATTAGCTAACGAGATACTTGTCGCGGCAAGCTTATGTGAAATAGACGAAATTTATACGGTTGGCGGCGCACAAGCTTGCGCGGCATTAGCCTTTGGAACAGAAACCATAAAAGCTGTGAATAAAATATTTGGCCCAGGTAATAAATACGTTACCGAAGCTAAAAAACAACTTTCACAACAAGTAAATGGTTTTGCTATAGATATGCCAGCAGGCCCTTCGGAAGTTTTAGTCATTGGGGATAAAAATGCCAACGCCAGTTTTGTTGCCGCAGATTTATTGTCGCAAGCTGAGCACGGTCCAGACAGCCAAGTTATTCTATTATCCGACAGCGAAACTTTAATAGCTGAAGTACAAGAGGAGTTATTAAGCCAAATATCTGTACTTTCTCGACAAAGCATTGCAGAGCAAGCACTTACCCAAAGTCGCTTAATATTGGTTGAAGACTTAAGCCAAGCCGTTGGAATTTCAAACGACTATGCTCCTGAACACTTAATTATTCAAACCGATAATGCGCAAGACTTATTGAAATCATTACGAAATGCAGGTTCTATTTTTGTTGGTGCTTATACACCAGAGTCTGCCGGCGATTATGCCAGTGGCACTAATCATGTTTTACCGACTTACGGTTATTCAAAAGTTATTTCAAGTTTATCGTTAGCGGATTTTTCAAGACGCTTTACCGTACAAGAAATAACAAAACAGGGCTTAGCTAATATTGCTGAATGTATTACTGAACTTACCGATGCCGAAGGCTTAGATGGTCACAAACGTGCGGTTACTATCCGTTTAGAAAAAAATAAGTTGGAGCAATAAGTATGAAAGAGATTGCTAATAAACTTGCCCGCGAAGAACTTATTGATATGGTGCCTTATCAATCGGCAAGGCGCTTATATGCTAGTGGCAGTGACTCATCTACAGCGGCCACACAAAACAAAATTTGGCTCAATGCCAATGAAGCTTCTGGGTCGGGTAATTATCAAGTTAACAGTAACTGTATTAATCGTTATCCTGACTTTCAGCCCGACAATTTAATGAATGCTTATAGTGCTTACGCTCAGTTAAACACAGAAAACATTCTTGCTACACGCGGGGCAGATGAAGGTATTGAACTACTTATACGCACTTTTTGTAAAGCGTATCGCGACAGCATTTTGATCTGTCCGCCGACCTATGGAATGTATGCTATTAGTGCTGAAAACCATGGCGCTGGAATCGTTAAAGTACCACTAATAAATAACCAGCTTGACCTTGCTAACATCAAAGCACAAGTAGGCAAAGTTAAAGTGGTATTTTTATGTTCACCGGGCAATCCAACCGGCAACCTATTAAAAACAGATTCTATAAAAGCGGTATTAGAGATGTTTGACGACAACGCCATTGTGGTTGTTGACGAAGCCTATATCGAATTTAGCCCTGAAAATAGTACCGCAAGCTGGTTGAAAGAATATCCTCAACTAGTGGTACTTAGAACCTTATCAAAAGCATTTGCTCTTGCGGGTTTGCGCTGTGGTTTTACCCTAGCAAATAGCGATATTATTACTATGCTCAGTAAAGTGATTGCACCTTACCCAATTTCGGCTCCCGTAGCCGAAATTGCCAGTAATGCTTTGGCTAAATCAGGGCTGGAGCAAGTGAGTAATCGAGTACAAGAAACCATAATTTTACGCCGGCAATTATCTGCTTGGTTAACCGAGCAAACATGGTGCGAAAAAGTTTATGTTAGTGATGCTAATTTTGTTTTATTCAAAACAGCAACGCTTGAGTCCAAGAACTTTATTTTTGACTGCCTCAAAGCACAAGGGATATTAATTCGTGACCAATCAAAACAAATGCAATTAGAAAACTGTTTACGCATAAGTATTGGCAGCGAGCATGAGTTAGCACAATTAAAACAAACAATTACCCAAGCCTTCAACAAATAACTAGGTTTTACCGAGAGTATTATGAATAAACAAAATATATTATTTATCGACCGTGACGGCACATTAATTGAAGAGCCAATAAGCGATAAACAAGTCGATACTTTAGAGAAGCTCGTTTTTGAGCCTAACGTATTACCCGTTTTGTTATCGCTGCAAAAGAAAGGTTTTCGCTTAGTCATGGTATCTAATCAAGATGGTTTAGGCACAGACAGCTACCCACAAGCTGACTTTGATTTACCTCATGACAAAATGATGGATATATTTTCATCACAAGGTGTGGTGTTTGATGAAGTGCTACTTTGCCCGCACTTTGACGAAGACAACTGCAGCTGCCGCAAACCCAAACTAGGGTTAGTCAGTGATTACTTACAACAAGGTAAAGTTAACTTCGAAAAATCCTATGTAATTGGCGATCGCGAAACTGATATGCAATTAGCCGCGAACATGGGTATTCAAGGTATTAAGTACGATAGAGCAACGCTCAATTGGGATGCTATAGCCCAACAATTACTTACCCAACAGCGCGAAGCAAAAGTAGTACGCACCACCAAAGAAACTGATATTCATGTTGGCTTGAACTTAGATAAAGTTGGGTCGATAAATATCAATACCGGCTTAGGCTTTTTTGACCATATGCTTGAACAAATTGCTGCTCACGGTGGATTTTCAATGGAAGTAAACGTTGATGGCGATTACCACATTGACGAACATCACAGTGTTGAAGATACCGCTTTAGCATTAGGGCAAGCCTTAAGAAAAGCCTTGGGTGACAAACGTGGTATTGGCCGTTTTGGTTTTGTACTGCCGATGGACGAATGCCGCGCGGAATGCTCAATAGATTTGTCTGGCAGACCCTGGTTAGAGTTTGACGCAGAATTTACCGATAGCAATGTCGGTAAAATGTCGACACAAATGGTCTCTCATTTTTTCCGCTCACTCGCTGATTCAATGGCAATTACCTTGCACCTTTCAACAACGCAAGGCAATTGTCATCACCAAGTAGAAAGCTTATTTAAAGTCTTTGGCCGCGCTTTACGCCAAGCTATTACCGTAAAGGGTGATGTGCTGCCTAGCACGAAAGGAACACTGTAATGTCCACACAAAAGGTGTCCACGGAGAAAGTGTCTGCGCAGAAGTTTCCTACGAACAAAGTAGCAATAAACGTTATTATTGATACTGGCTGTGCAAATTTATCTTCGGTTAAATTTTCAGTAGAACGTTTGGGGTTTGAAGTATTAATAACTGACGATATCGACATCATTAAAAGTGCCGACAAAGTTATACTACCCGGCGTAGGTACGGCTAAGCATGCCATGAAAAATATTATCGAGAAAGGGTTAGTTGAAACGCTACAAAACTTAACTCAACCGGTATTAGGTTTTTGTTTAGGTATGCAGTTAATGTGTCGTTCATCAGTTGAGAGCAGCACTGGCGATATTGTCGAGTGTCTAAATATCATACCTACCGATATCGTGCCATTAGATGCGAAAGAGCTCCGTTTGCCACACATGGGTTGGAATACCTTGACTCGCGTCAATAATCACCCGGTATTTTCAGGTATTAACCTTGGCGATTACTTTTACTTTGTCCATAGTTTTGCTGCATCTGTAAGTGAGTACACTGTTGCTACTTGCCAATACGGCAATGAGTTTTCAGCGGCAATCGCCAAAAATAACTTCATCGGTTGTCAATTTCATCCTGAACGCTCAAGCGAATTGGGCAGTAAAATTATTAAGAACTTTTTGGAGTTACCAACAACATGATGATCCCAGCAATCGATTTAATCAACGGCCAAGTCGTGCGATTATTTCAGGGTGATTACACCCAAAAGACGCATTACCAAACCACAGCTCAAGAGCGTCAACAAGCCTATGCAAAATCGGGCGCAACGGTTATGCACTTTGTTGACTTAGATGGCGCTAAAGACGCCACTAAACGCCAGCTTGAAACTTTAAAAACAGTTGTAAAGCACCCAACAATGACCATTCAAGTAGGTGGTGGAGTAAGGTGCGAAGACGACGTTAAACAATTACTCGCCCTTGGCGCTGACCGAGTAGTTATAGGTAGTTTAGCGATTAAACAACCTGAATTAGTAACACAGTGGTTAAAAAAATACGGCTGTGAAAAAATCGTGTTAGCCCTTGATATAAAAATTGATGCTGATGGTAATAAAACGCTACCAACCCATGGCTGGATAGAAGACAGCGGCGTGAATCTTGAAGACTTACTCGCTCAATATCAAGATGCAGGTATTAAACACGTTTTATGCACCGACATCAGTAAAGATGGCACTCTCACTGGCACGAACGTAGATTTATATAGTGAGGTATGTGCTAAATACCCAGATATCGACTGGCAAGCTTCTGGTGGCATTGGTAGCCTCGAAGATATTAAAGCCCTTATTCCAACAGGAGTTAGTGGCGTTATTTTAGGCCGCTCTTTACTTGAAGGTAAATTTACACTTGAGGAGGCAATAGCATGTTGGCCAAACGCATAATCCCATGTTTAGATGTTCGTGATGGCAAAGTCGTTAAAGGTGTACAATTTCGTAACCATGAAATAATTGGCGATATTGTTCCCCTAGCAAAACAGTACGCCCAAGCAGGCGCTGACGAATTAGTATTCTATGACATTACCGCCAGCTCTGACGATAGAGTTGTTGATAAAAGCTGGGTGAGTCGCATTGCAGAAGTTATTGATATTCCGTTTTGTGTCGCCGGTGGCATAAAAACCGAACAAGACGCAAAAGAAATATTAATGATGGGCGCAGATAAAATTAGTATAAATTCCCCTGCTTTACGCGACCCAGACTTAATTACCCGTTTAGCTGATGTATTCGGTAAACAATGTATTGTCGTTGGCATAGACAGCTTTTATTCCGAAGAAACGGGCGTCTACCAAGTTTATCAATTTACTGGTGATGAAACCCGTACTAAACAAACAAAGTGGACCACTTTTGACTGGATACAGGAAGTACAAAAACGTGGCGCAGGTGAAATAGTGTTAAATTGCATGAACCGCGATGGTGTTCGTCAAGGATATGACATTGAGCAATTACAAAAAGCACGTGCTGTTTGTAATATACCGTTAATTGCTTCTGGTGGTGCCGGTCAAGTTTCACATTTTACCGATGTATTTCAACAAGCCGATGTCGACGGCGCCCTTGCCGCCAGTGTTTTTCATAAGGGTATTATTCCCATGAATGAACTAAAACAAACCTTAAAAAATCAAAAGATAGAGATCAGATTATGCTAGTTACCCTAGAAAACATTAAGACCTTAGCTTGGGATAAAATGGCAAATTTAATTCCTGCTATTATTCAGCATCAAGATACTGGCGCAATACTCATGCAAGGTTTTATGAATGCTGAATCCCTTGCACAAACACTAACAACAGGTAAAGCCACTTTTTTCAGTCGTTCAAAACAAGTACTTTGGGTGAAAGGCGAAACCTCGGGAAATTTCTTAAACGTTAGCCAAGTTTTAACTGATTGCGATAACGACAGCTTACTTATTGCATGTCGACCTAACGGCCCAAGTTGCCATTTAGGCACCGAATCTTGCTTTCCAGAACAGCGACTTACCCTGCAAAACTTTCTCAGTGAATTAGAACAAGTAATTGCCAGCCGTAAAGGTGAAGCCCCTGAAACAAGCTATACTGCGCACTTGTTTTCGCGAGGCACAACGAAAATAGCACAAAAAGTGGGTGAAGAAGGCGTAGAAGTAGCTCTTGCAGCTGTAGCAGAAACTAAAGAAGATTTACTCGGTGAGTGTGCTGATTTGTTTTATCACACCTTAGTACTGTTACAAGACCAAAATATTGAAATGTCAGAAGTTATGGCCGTTTTACAAAAACGTCATAATAAATAGCGGCTAAGTTAATTATTAATGTAGCAAAGCCGCTAAAGAACTTCACACACATAAGCGGCTTAACTTTTATCGAATATACGTTATAATTAAGCTGTAATTTACCCATTAAGAAGGATCTTTAACAAAACAAGTAAGCAATAAATTTGCAGGTGCTACATGTTAAAATTCTTCTCTAAAAACCTTTCCTTTTTTATTATTGCATTATTGATACAAGTTTTCTTTTATGCCCCTAGCTCCCGAGCTGAAGCAATTTTAATTTACATTCGAGATGATGTTTATGAAGATTACCTTCAATTTGTTGACGGACGCGATGTTCTTGCTATTGATAGCTTTTCAGGAAAAAATATTCGTCGTGATGTGGTCGACATGATTATTGCTCAACAAGCACTAAAGCTTGGCGGCTTTGATCATACCTTCAAATATGCAGCCGGCAAGCTGAACTTTCGTAATACCAAAATGCTTGAGGTTGGCCGACTGTTGATCAGTTTCGACTCATATTGGTTAGCCGATGCAAAAGCTCTCTCAGACAAAGTCTATATTTCAGCACCCGTTATTCGTAACGGTGAATATATCGCAGGTATATATACCAGCCCAACGAACAAAGCTGTTTTAGCTATCAAAAAACTAGATGATTTAAAACAGTTTACTGCTGTTTCTACCCCTAAATGGCGAACCGATTGGCTAACTTTACAATCACTCCCTTTAAAAGAATTAATACATGAAGATGAGTGGCTAAGCCAAGCTCGCATGGTTAACTTAGCTTGGATAGACTTTCTATTGATGTCTTTTAATTCGACACCAGACAAATCATTCATCATGGATAAAATTCACTTAGTCCCGGTCAAAAATGTTGCCATACAACTGAACGATAGTCGTCATTTCGTTATCAGTTCGAAACACGCTTATGGTAAAGAAGCCCTTTCAGCTATAAATTTAGGTTTAGCAATCTTACGAAAAGATAAGTCTATTAATCGTGCCTATACTGAAGCCGGATTTTTCATAAACACTAAAAAAATCAAAATACTAAATGAACAATAATACAAAATGCTTTTCATTATGTTTAGCTTGCCCCCTTTGTTTTACTGCACATTAGAACGTTTTAGTAATAAAAACATCTCCAAAATATTGACAAATAAACTAAAGCGAGTATATTTCGCCCCATCAAAAGGATGTCTATTAACTGCTAAGGAATAGCAATGTTAAAATACTGGTCAATAAAACGCTACGGTACAAAACTCCTCCCGACCCTCGAAAAACGCTTTGGTTTGAAAGAAAACTATTCTGCGTCTGAAATACGCACTACTGTGTTTAAAGGTAATTTTTCACCTAAATTTTTACCTTTAGGGTATATATTATTTCTTGACGATATTTCATTAAAAGAAACTATGTATATCGAATTTCCACAGCTAAAAATTTCTGAGTATCGCAAAGAAATCTTGAATTATTTGGACAGCAAAAGTTATCATGGTTATTTGCAGGTTTTACATCGTCCGGTATAAAACATGTAAGCTTTACCTGAAAAGAAAATCATGAAAAAATAGCAACAGATCTTTCTGAACAGGTATAAACATGGCAGTATCTTGGCAAGTAAAACATTTTCATCAACTCTCTGTCGATGAACTCTACGATATTTTAAAATTGCGCATTGACGTTTTTGTTGTCGAGCAGACTTGTTATTATCCTGATCTTGACAATATCGATAGACATCAAGAAACATTGCATGTTTTTTGTTATGAGCAAGGAAAAATTTCAGCCTATTTGCGCATTTTAGCGAAAGGACAAAGCTACGATGAATATATTTCTATTGGCCGAGTAATTGTTGCAGAGCAAGCAAGAGGAACTGGGATGGGCCATAAGTTAATGACAGAAGCATTAAGACTAAGCCAGCAATACTTCCCTGAAGAGGGTATTAAGATTTCAGCACAAGAACATCTTGAAAATTTTTATAATAATCATGGCTTTGAACGAATATCTGCAATGTATTTAGAAGATAATATTCCGCACATCGCCATGCTACAAACAAGCTCAGTTGGAAACTAACTGATAAACAAACGAATGTTTTCAACCGCTAAAATTAACATAACGATAAATAACGATATCATTCCTATTTGGCGCTGTTTTGAGGCGCCGATTGTTTTTGTTAAGCCTACCGCATGTAAAATACGGCCAATAAATAAAGTGGCGCCCAAGGCATGTAGCCACAGAGGCCCAGCCCCATTCAATTCATAAATACCCAACAGTAACAATGCCAATGGAATGTATTCAGAAAAATTACCATGCACACGAACCGCTTTGGCTAACATTTCATTGCCACCATCACCAATACCGATTTTATTTTTAAGACGTAAGCGAATAATATTCATTGATAAACCAATAAATAGTAGAGTTAGCAAACCCGCATATAACCCCGTTATAGATAAACTTTCTAACATTTAGTTTCTTCTTATTTTGCTGAGTAGATATGTTATTAGGTTACTTTCTCTTAGCCCTTTTTAACAGTGCCTAAAAGGTAATTTTTTAGGGAAAAAGGTCAATGGCTACGTTTTACGATATACAAAAACGAAAAAAGCTCGCCATAGCGAACTTTTCAATAGTCATTATATATTTATAAAGACAGAGCAATAATCTTAGTGATAAATTAAGCTAATTTTTCAGAAATTAAAGCACTCACTTCTTCAACAGGTTTAGTGCCATCAATGGTTAAGTATGAACAAGCTTCTGCTTTTGCTTCAGCTTTGTAATAAGCCACTAATGGTTTAGTTTGATCGTGATAAATACCTAAACGTTTACGTACTGTTGATTCTTCATCATCAGGGCGAATAGATAAAGCTTCACCTGTGTCATCATCTTTACCTTCAACCTTTGGAGGGTTGTATACAAGGTGATAAACACGGCCAGAACCTGCATGAACTCGACGTCCAGCCATACGGTCAACAATCACTTCATCTGGTACTTCAAACTCAATGACACTATCAACTGAAACACCGTTATCTTTCATGGCATCAGCTTGTGGAATGGTACGAGGAAAACCATCAAGTAAAAAGCCTGCTTTACAGTCATCTTGCGCAATACGTTCTTTTACTAAGCCAATAATTAAATCGTCAGAAACCAATTGGCCTGAGTCCATTACCGCTTTTGCTTTTTTACCAAGTTCAGTACCCGCTTTTATCGCTGCACGTAACATGTCACCTGTAGAGATTTGTGGGATACCAAATTTAGCCATTAGAAATTGTGCTTGAGTGCCTTTGCCAGCGCCCGGAGCACCTAGTAAAATAATGCGCATAAAAATATTGCCTTATATGTTTAATATACTAATTGGGCTGTTGTACTGGAGTACAGACACAGTGAATGCAACAGCCAAATGAGTATTTTATTGAGTGAGCAACACTATACAAGTTCAGTTGTAGTCAAACAAGTAGCATTAGGGCTCTATCATCAAAAAAGGGGCAAAATAGCCCCTTTTTTCTACTAAAGTCTTAGCAAATAAATAGAAAATTTACTTAGTAAGGCTTAACATTAATTTGTTTAAACGTGCAACAAAGCTTGCAGGGTCTTTTAAGCTACCGCGCTCTGCTAACATTGCTTGTTCAAATAACACTTCTGTCCACTGGTTAAACATCTCGTCGTCAGTTTCATCAGCCACATGTTTTACTAATTCATGTTCACCATTGATTTCAAAAATAGGTAATGAGTCAGGTACTTCTTGACCAACTGATTGCATAAGTTTCATCATTTGGCTGCTCATGTCGTTTTCATCTGCCACAATACAAGCAGGTGAGTCAGTTAAACGTTGCGACAATTTAACGTCTTTCACTTTACCTTCAAGGGATGCTTTAATACGAGTAACAACCGTATCAAATTCTTTCTCAAGCTTCTCTTGTGCCTGTTTAGTTTCTTCGTCGTCCATATCGCCAAGATCTAAACCACCACGAGTTACCGACTGTAATTGCTTACCGTCAACTTCTGTTAAGTGACTTACTAACCATTCATCGATACGGTCAGACATTAATAACACTTCTATGCCTTTTTTACGGAATACTTCTAAATGAGGACTGTTTTTAGCGGCTTCAAAGCTATCAGCAACAACATAATAAATTTTGTCTTGACCTTCTTTCATACGTTCTACGTAATCAGGAATTGAAACACTTTGCGCTGTAGTATCGTTTTCTGTTGAAGAAAAACGTAATAATTTAGCGATTTGTTCTTTGTTAGACTGATCTTCAGCAGGACCTTCTTTTATGACCTGACCAAACTCATTCCAGAACATTTGGTATTGCTCTTTATCTTTCTTACCTAACTTCTCTAACATTTTAAGAACACGCTTAGTACAACCTTTACGGATTGCTTGCGTAATTTTATTGTCTTGCAATATTTCACGAGAAACGTTTAACGGTAAATCATTTGAGTCTAATAAACCTTTTACGAATCGTAAGTAGGCTGGCATGAATTGTTCTGCGTCATCCATGATAAATACACGTTGAACAAACAACTTTAAGCCATGTTGCTTGTCACGATTGTGCATATCAAACGGTGCTTTGCTTGGAATGTAAAGTAATGAAGTATATTCAGTTTTACCTTCTACTTTATTGTGTTCCCATAACAGTGGGTCGCCAAAGTCATGTGATACATGTTTGTAAAACTCTTTGTATTCGTCTTCAGAGATTTCTGATTTTTCACGAGTCCAAAGTGCTGTAGCTTTGTTTACTGGTTCCCATAACGCAGGAACAGCGTCACGTGCTTCAATAGCAGGTGTGGTTACATTGTCTTTGTCGTCTTTAACTTCTGCAACAGCTTCAACCGCAGGTACTTCTGCAGTTAGCATTTCAACAGAAACTGAAATGTGATCAGAGTACTTAGTAACAATAGATTTTAAGCGCCAGTCATCAGCGAACTCTTTCTCTTCTTCTTTTAAATGAAGAATAATGTCGGTACCGCGATTTGATTTTTCAATTTTAGCTGTAGTGAATTCACCTTCACCAGCACTTGACCATTCAACACCTTCAGAAGCAGCAACCCCTGCACCACGTGAACGAACAGTTACTGAGTCAGCAACGATGAATGCAGAGTAAAAACCTACACCAAACTGACCAATTAATTGTGAATCTGATGCTTGGTCACCAGAAAGCTGTGAGAAAAATTCAGCTGTTCCTGATTTAGCAATAGTACCTAAATGATCAACGATTTGATCATGTGTCATACCAATACCGTTATCAGAAATAGTAAGCGTATTATTTGCTTTGTCACAACTTACGCGCACACGTAAATCGCCATCACCTTCATATAAGTTATCATCTGAAAGCGCTTTGAAACGTAATTTATCAGCGGCATCGGCAGCGTTTGATACTAACTCACGTAAGAAAATTTCTTTGTTTGAGTAAAGTGAGTGGATCATTAACTTGAGTAACTTAGCGTTATCAGTTGCAAACTGATGATTTTCTTTTTGGCCTGTTTCTGACATTTGAAGTGCTTCCTAGGTTTATCTGTGTTTTAAAGCGAGTATTGAAAGTACGATACTCGCGTTGATAGATAACATGTGGGGCTAGGAGAAATTATTTCAAGGGAAAGTTAACTTTCTTCACGAAATAATTTAATAACAATTCTATCAATGCCCCCTCGACTCACCTTATTTCCAGTTAAATAACGATAAATAAATTGAACAAGTCGCTTTACTTAATTTAGTGGTTTCTCAACGCAATCACTTGAACACTTTTTTTGCGATCTAGTACAGATAAAAAAGGTGTTGCGGCTTTATGTGTTAAATCCCATAAGTCACCATAATTCGCGATACTACTATTAATAAGAACTGATATAACTAATTCATATTCAGGGAACATAATAAGTAACGAACTACTACCAGCCGCTGTACCACCATGATGAATGTAATGTACGTTACTTTTGCCTGCCAAAGGTTTTTTGGTAATTGAATGACGCCAGCCTAAAGCATAGTTTTGTTGATTAACGTCACCATTGTTCAACTTTTGTGGTTCGAATAAAGTGGTTAATGTACTCTGTTGCAAGTACCTTCCACCCAGTAGCTGGCTCGTCATTTGCACTAAGTCACTCGGTGTCGATAAGAAACCTCCTCCTGCCCACTTATTACTGTTATCAACGTCATAGCTTAGTTGGTAATGCCCATATCCGACGTTATAAAAGCTCACTTGGTGAGGAATATCCACGCCAGTAGCATCAGCTGCCGTCAGGTTCATTTGCAAAGGCTCAAAAACTTGGCTGTTCATTAGCTCTAAAAAAGGCTGTTTAGCGGCCTGCTCCATAACTGCACTGAGTAAGGTATAGTTATAACTGCTGTAAGAGAATTTACTACCCGGCTTGAACTTTAGCTCATCGTTAATAAAAACATCTATCGCTGCTGATACTGAAGTATAGGAATCGTTATTATGATATTCAGACATGGGTAAACAGAAACAAGTGCCATAGTTTCTTATACCCGACTGATGACTCGCCAATTGTCGAATGGTTATACCATGTAAGGCTTTAGGTAAATCAGGTAAATAAATCTCAATATTATCATCTAAATGCAGTAATTTTTGCTCTAATAACTTGCCAAGCGCTAACGAAGTTAAAGCCTTTGAAGTACTGCCAATTCTAAATTGAGAACCTAGGGTGATCGGTTTTTTACTTTCAACATCAGCTAAACCATAACCTGCTGCCCATATCTTTTTACCCTTTATACCAACCGCAATCGAAATCCCCGGTGAGCCTAAGTCAGTTAACCCTTGCTGAATGATGTGCCGTGCTTTTACTATTTCTTGCTCAAAGCCCGACTCGAATTGCTGGCTTTGTCCTTTAGCTACTTCTATTTTTGGTAGCGGTTGCCAATCTAGGCTATGAATTTCTGGCTCATATAATAGATAGCCAAGTACTGTGCTTCCTATTAAAACTGAAACAAATACAGTGCGTTTCATATATTTAATTTTCATAACTATTCCTTTAAGAAAAGATTTTTTGTTAACATGATGTTGTTTGTGGTTGAAAGATATCGTCTATTCATTCATTCAACATGAAAAACAAGTGAAATTGAGGTGAAGTTAACGTGAAACGCTTAATAAACATGAATTTATTGATTGAAAACAATTAGTTATTAATTATAAAAACAATAAGAAATGGTATAGTAAATTGAATAACAATCAAGATTCTGTCTCTTCGAATACAAAAGTAATGCTCCAAATTGGCCAGTGGCAGGTATTGCCTTGGCAAAATTGCTTGATTAATGATGAACAAACAAAAAGTATTGAACCGCAATGCATGGCGTTATTGATCTTTTTAGCCCAACATCAAGGGAAAGTGATCAGCCGTGCTGAACTCCTAGACACGCTGTGGAAAGACGTTGTTGTTAACGAGAATACCTTAACCAAAACTGTTGGAATGTTACGTCTGGCATTAGAAGATGATGCCAAAGAACCACAATATATAGTGACCCGCATAAAAAAAGGCTATCAGCTCATTGCCGCAGTGCAGGAGTTGAGTATGGATGAATTTCATGGCCCTCAATCGTCATTAATTAAGCCCGAAGTTCTCCTGCAGAGTAACAATGAAAATACCCACGAAGTGGTTGCTGCTGAATCAGCATCGGCACCAAAGTCATCGATACCTGTAACAAAAAACAAATCATCCTTAATTAAAATTGTGGCGGTAATATTGTCACTCATTTTTTTAGCATTGCTAGCAATTGTGTTTTGGCAAGAACAAACAAATAAAGAGCTTACTTATAATAAATTCTCACCAGTAACTTTTGGAGCAGGTATAGAGCGGGACCCAAGTTTTTCTCCTGATGGCCAATTTCTTATATATAGCAAACGTAAAAGTAAATCGTCTAGCTTTGATTTATCTATCTATTCTCTTAAGCAGCAAATTAGTATAGTGATATCAGATTTTATTGGTGATGAATTAGCCCCAGCCTTCTCTCCTGACGGCAGTAAAATAGCGTACTTCCATAAAAGTGATGATATATGCCATTTGTATGTCACCAAGTTTACCTACCCGCTTGTTATCACTAAAGGTAAAAAAGTGGCTGACTGTGGTTATAACAACCAAGGAAAAATTCATTGGCTTGATAATGACCAATTATTATTTTCAGATCGTAATATAGAAACAATGGGGGAGCACAAGCTGTATAAATTGCAGCTTAACTCGTTATATAGCAAAGAAATAAAAGGCCATTACCCCTTCAGTTTTTCAGTTTCTCCAAATAAACAAAAAATCGCTATGCTCGAGCGTCATAATGGCCGCTTAGATCTTGATATTAATGAATTCTCTTTACAACAAAAAACTAGTACGAGCTGGCTTAGCGGCTTAACACATTTTAGTGAGTTCGCATGGCTCAATGATGAAAAACGACTATTAATCACAGACGCCTTTTACGGCAACATATCAATTGCTGAAAAAAATGGCGATAAGAAAAATATTTATAAGGCAAACATGATGTTTAGTCAGCCTGTTGTCAACCCAGTTAGCGGGGTAATTGCTATGGTGCAGTTATCTATAAAATCAGATGTTTATCAAGTTAACAAGCCTGAACTGCAAGAAAATAATGCTGCTGTCATGGATTTATTTGCCGTGAGTACCCCCTTATTAGCTTCGAACCACTTTGATTATTTACATCAGTACTCTGCAGATACAGAGCTTTCAGCATTCATCTCGAACCGTAATGGTAAGTATCAATTATGGATTTCAACCAAAGGTACTGAACGCCCTGTAACTCATAAATATCTTTCTTCTGGCGATATCATTGATTATCGCTGGTCATCAGACGCTTCTAAAATTTTAGTCATGCTGAATAACAGTAAAGTTTTTGTCTATACCTTAAAAGATAATTCAGTCATTGAACTTCCTTTAGACAAAAAACAAGATCAAATATATTACCCTGTATGGGATAGCCAAGGAAATGGCATTTTGTTTACCAGAATGAGTGAGATGGGTCCAAAAATATCACGTTATGATATCAATGCCCGTACAGAGCAAGAAATAACTAAGATTGGAGCAATAAGCGTAAGTGCGAGTCCCGACGGTCGTTATCTTTATCTGTTAAAACTAAAGTCGGGTTTATGGCAGTTAAATCGAGTTTCAGGTGAAGAAAAGTTATTAATAGCTAAGGTAACGCCAAGCGCTTGGGGAAGCGTAGTCGCATTCAATGACGGAATCTATTGGCAAGAAAACACAAGTACTGACTATCAAATAAGATATTTCAATCTTAGCACTGCACAAGTCTCAACATTAATGACGGTGCCTCAAGACAATAACTTACCTATACGTTATTTCGATGTTAGCAAGGATCAGCAAGATATCAGCTTTCATCGAATGTACGATTACCAAAGCGACTTAGTATTTTTGAGTAAATAATAGAAGAAATAGCAGGGTAACCTTCATACGAAAATATAAATCACTATTATTATTTTCCCTTGCAAAGTGGTCATAGTGCTGGCTTTTATATCGACAGGTCACCCTTTAAAACT
>Ga0209396_1000272_pt1 | contig 64201 bp, 34 predicted proteins | sample GOMGulsemesocosm_6_FD_184638 | JGI IMG/M metagenome (GOLD analysis project Ga0209396, IMG submission 184638) | Methane-oxidizing microbial communities from mesocosms in the Gulf of Mexico - GOM8C Gulf of Mexico (SPAdes) (version 2) | ecosystem: Environmental > Aquatic > Marine > Cold seeps... | reverse complement strand
TATAAACGTTGAATTAGCTCATATTAAGCGAATAAAAAATATAATGGGGAATATGTTAAGATGCACTTGTCGTGCTCGATAAGTTTAAGACTTATAACAAGTGCAAAGTTTCTAAGTAAGAAACATTAGTTTTTACGGCTTTCTTAATATTATTATTTTTTATTCTTCCCTTTATTTCTTTTTATTTAAAATAGATAAAGGAAAGGATAAAAAACACCTTATGGTGTTTTTTTATTTATATTTATTAAAGTTTTATAAATAGATAATTATAATTTAATTTTTGGAATAATTAAATATGTTAAATAATAAATTTTCTTATTTTTTTATCTAGTATATTTTTTCTTCTTAAGTATATATAAATATAACTTTTTTTATTTGTTTTTTTATCTGATTAATATAATAAAATATATAACTTATATTATAAATTAAGGAGTAAAATGAAAATAAAACTAAATTGATATAAAGAAAATAGATTAAAAATAAATAAAAATTTTTATTTTAAAAAGATATTATTATTCGGAATGATTAGCGCTGCTATATTAGGTTCCTCGTTATCACCTTTAATAAATTATTCATGGATAAATAATAATGAACAATTATTATTAAATCAAAATCATGATAATTTTAAGTATATTAACAATACTGGGAAAAGTTTTTCAAATGAATACATGACTGCTAATATGATTCATCGTAAAGATGGAACAGTTTTTTTTAAAATGAAAGGTTTTTCTGAGAAAACAAAATTAATAGGACAATTAAATTTTGTTTATAGCACTAGAGTATGAGTTCCTGGGCGTTATATAGCTCAAACGTGAATTCCAGGGCATTGAGAACAAGTCAATCATTATTATAATTATACAAATGAAAATTTAGTATTTTGCGATGGAGGTTTTTATACTAAAGAGGCACCCCAAGGTGTTTTGAATGGAACTTCCTTCAATTTTTCAAATGCATATTATGATTTTAAAAATGATAATTTTTCTAATTACATTATAAAAACAAATCAAAATTTTTATAATTTTGGGTATTCAAGTTATCAAAAATTAATTAATCAAAATCCATTTTTTAATCAAAATAATTCATATAAAGATCTTGAAAATTTTATTAGAAGTAAAAATATTGTTTGTTCACAAGATGAATTCCCTATAAATTATTCAAATTTAGAATTTTATTTAAATGGGGAATTGATTAAAGATAAAAATACTAAACTATCATCTTCTAAAGTAGGTATTAGATTTTTTTCTAATGGTAAAAATGAAATGATTGTTGGTTCAAGTAAAATAATTACATATAATATTCCATACTTTGATATAAGAATAGTTAAAACAGAAAATAATATATTTTCTAAATATGGTAATATACCTACAGGCTATTGATATTTAAATAGTGAAAAAAACAAAGACCAAACCATATATAACTGAATTTATAAAACAAATAATTTAGCTAATTTTTTAATTCCTAAACAAAGTAATATATCTAAATTTCATATTATTGTAAAAAAAGATAAAGATTCAAAACCAATTTATGATCAATTTTTTGTAAAACAAGATAAAAAAGATTATTATTTATCTCAATTAACTAATGAAAAATTATTCGAAACAAAAGATGGTTTATTAAATAGTTTTTCAAGTACACTGCAAATTACAAATGATGATGGTTTAACTTTAAATTATAATGAGGAATTTCAATCAGATGATATGAATATTAATGAAATTAAGATAGAATCAATGAATGAAGATAAATCAAAAAATAAATTTAATATAACAAAATTTATTGATTTAAATCAAGATGGAATTGCAAGTGGTAATGAAATTTTTAATACTAGCATACTATATCATCCTTATTATGTAGGAGGAACAGTTAATAAAAAACATTTAAATGTTTTTAGATATGATATTTCTTTAAAAAGATGACGTTGTGTAACATCTTCATTTGTGTTTCCAGATAAAGCAAAATGAGAAGAAGGAATTAAAGATCCGCTACTTTTATTTACATATGAAAATGAGTATGGAAATATATTGAGCAAAGTTGTTTATTATGCAAAGAATATTTCAGATTATAGTGATGTTGTTAAAGATTGAGATTATAGAAATCCTGTTTATAAAAAATTAAGAGATATTTCTAGAGAGCAAGGTGTATCAGTTCAAAATTTTGATAAATTTAATAATCATCAAATTAATAATTATTATGATCATTCTAAAACATATGATAAACTTTTTGATTTGAATAATTTAAAAATAAATAAAACAAATTTAGAAAATATTACTAAACAATATAAAGATAAAACAGAATTTTGCATAATGCAAGATGAAATTAAAAATGAAATTTTAAAAGAAACCATAGAACAAATTAATAATTATTCAACATCAATTAAAGCAAAAGAAGATGATTTTGAACTATCTTTCCCAGATTTTACAGGGGACAATGTTCATAAAAAAATAAGTGCTAATCAATCTATAGTTTTTTATATTAAGCCAGCCAATAGTTTCAAAGCTAAAGGAAATTTGGTAGATGTATTTAAAAGTAAATATAACAATAACAAAAATTTAGCATTATTTGAACCAAATATTAAACTTATTTCGCAAATTACACATGGGCATGAAGGTGAAGAGTTTGTAGTTGTTCGTCCAAAATTGGAAGAGGAAGTAAGACGTCAATTAATTCTACAAAATTATGAAAGTGATGAAAAATCAGTAAGAATTAGATTTACACCCCCAAAAAGCACTAAAATGAAAAAAGGAGATGAAGTCCATATAATAATTTCTGCGGCTCATGGTTCAGAATTATTTGGAACTAAAGATATTAAATTTAGTTTTGACACTCTTTATTAAATTTAAAATTTGTATATAAATCAATTTATAAACATACAATATAATTAATTTTTATTTATTAAATTCTTTGTTTGTTATAAATTTTTTATGACACACGTACTATTAACTAAAAAAAATTCTGTATGGGGATTTTCTAAAAATCCACAAATGTCAAAGACATACAGTCATATATTAAGTTTTGACGATGAAGATACAAAAACTGATTTTGTAGGAAAATATCTATTTGATGATATAGATACTGATTACAATACTTATATAAATTATGATTGTTTTGCAAACGATACTTTTTATCAGATCAGTGCTCTTGAAGCAAAAGTCAATTTAAATATTGAAAAATGAAATGATTATAAATCAAAAGATGATGAAACTATCGATATGCTTAATCGTAATTATCTTATTTCTAAAGATGTAAAAAATACCAAAGAAAAATGTAAATTTTGAAATATTAAAAAGATGGAATCTTTAGGCGATGGAAAAAATTATTTAGCAACCTTAGAATTAGATGTCTTTTTCACTTATGATATAAAGAATATGTTTAATTCAGAACTATTAAATATTGATGTAGCACATTATGATAGGTTTAAAAAAGATGAAGAAAGGGAAAATAAATATCATCCTAATTTTGAACTAAAATCTCCTAATGTATGTAATGAACAATTTGACGCTGCTATAAAGGAAAATAGTTTAATACCTATAAAACATGATATTTTAAAATATGACTACTCACATTTATATGCTGATGATTCATCAGAAGAGGAAAAAAGAATTTTAGATATTGCTTTTAATAATATGCAATCTATTTTAATAACTTCTACTGAAGCACTTGGCTATGATCCATTTGATCAAAATTTACAAACTGATTGTCAACTTATGAAATTAAATACTCATCCAACGACTTACTATGTATATGATTTACCATTTATAAAAAATTATAAAGACGAAAATGATTTAGGTATTATTAAAAATTTTTCGATAAAAGTAGAAGCAGGAGGTAAAACATTTTCTATTGGAGGTATGAAAGAATTTTTGTCTTTTTGTAAAGAAAAAAAATCAATAATTGACTTAGCAACAAACATAACATCTTCTCACACATTTAATAATATGATTGGTTATTATGATGAATATAAGATTAATTTTAAAATAAAATGTGATATTGCTAAAGATGTAGATCCTAAAAATAATCAAAAAAAAGTAACTATTACTTTTTTTACCAATGATAATATTTGGCAAAATATTAATGATGGAAAATTTAATTTTGTAAAAATTGATAAAAATCTTAATTACTTAGTATTAAATCCTTACGAAATAAAAATATTTGGTTATGAAGGTAGCATAGATAAGCCTAAAGGTATTATTGCAAATTGAGATGTATGAAAAGGTGATTTTAAAGATTTTTTTCCGGATATAAATAATAAATCAAATCTTGCATATGAAACTAAATCATATATTTCAAAATATTCTAAAATTAATATTTTGAGTATGAGTAATAATAATTATGAATTTAAACGTGAATATTTAATACCATACACTAAAAATTATTCATCAAAAGTTCATTTAAGAAAAGGTAATACTTTTCAACCTGAATTAGAAAGAGAAATATTTGGAGTTAATGGAAATTATAACGAACATAATCCAGAAAAGGATGCTTATGATTGAGAACGAAACATATATGGTTATGATCTTATTGAAAATAAGCTTTGATATGATAACATTAACAACTATGTGATACCTACAACAGGTACTGAATATAATAAATATATGAGTTTGAATAAATCTAAATTAAATGCCGCTACATTAAGAAATGAAATGAGCATTGCAAATTCAACAATAAATTTTGCAAGCGCAGCAATGCATGGTAATTATAAAGGAATATCAAATAGTATTTTTAGTGCTTTTGAATCTGCGACTGAAATGGCCAAATCAGCAGCAAAAATAAAAGATTTAAAAAATACACCAAATAAATTAAGAACTAATGGAGGAAAATTAAATGGAGATATTAGTTTGTCTAATTTAGAAACTAAAATAATTTATTCTGAATTACCAATACAATTAAAAAATCAATTAAGAACACATTTTATGCAATATGGTGTAGAATATGGATCTAAATTGTTCAATTTAAATGAAGTAATTAATTCACGTTATTACTTTAATTTTATTAAAGCGCCAGAAGTCTTTGAAAATATAAATATACATGTTTCTGATATGGTTAAAGAGGTAATAACAAAAAGTATATCTATTGGATTAACTGTTTGACATGTAAGAGATTTATATGAATTTAAGGGAATTAAAAATTATGAATATGATAATGTTGAAATGAGTTTATTAAAAAACAAGGAGAAATTAAATGAATCAAATATTAATACCAAGTAAAAATGCTATATGATCCTCTAAAAAAAATGGGTCACTAACAGAGGCATATAGACATATACTAAGTTTTGATAGTGAAAATGCTAAAGAAGATTTTATTAATAAATATCTTTTTGATGATATATCATTTAAATATAAAAAGGCAATTGATGATTCTTGTTTTTCTATAGAAAAAGAAATTGAAAAAACAGCAAATAAGGGTGAAGTTATTATTGATTTAGAAAAAATTAATAAGAATAAACAAAAAATTAAGTATACAAATGATGACATTTTTAATTCCAATTTTTTAATATCTAAAATAAATGATGCATCAAATCCAGAAAATAATAAATTTAAGTTTTGAAAGATTGTTTCAGTCACTTTAAATAAAGACAAAACATATAAATTAGAATTAGAACTAGATATATTTTTTACATATGATATAAAAAATCTTTTTAATAAAAATAAAACAATAATTAATAAAGCACACTATGATAGATTTAAAATAGTAAAAGATAGTACAATGGATACATATTTTCCAAATTTTAATTTAAATTCACCTAATATAACTAGTGAAGAATTTGATTCTGCTATTAATGATGGAAGTTTTATTCCGTACGCCGGAGTAAATTTAAGATATGATTATTCACATTTCTATGCTGATGGTTTGAACGAAGATGAAAAAAATATAATAGACATCGCTTTAAATAATATGCAATCTATAATTTGTTGAACAACTAAAGATTTGGATAATAAATTACTAAGTAAAATATTTAAACTAAATGATAATGATAGTTCTTATTATGTATATGATTTTCCATCTATAAAAGATTATGTAAATGAATCTGTGCCAGGAGTAATAAATAAGTTTCACATACAATTTCAAATAGCCAATAAAGATGATTATGATATTTATGAAATATCTGATATGACTGATTTTTATAAATCTAAATTAGATGTAGATGCTAAATTTGGAGTTGTAAAAAATGCAACTACAATTACATCAAGTAATTCATTCCTTAATATGATAGGGTGAAGTGATGAAGATAAAAATAATTTTAATTTTGAAATAATGTGTGATGTAAATAATGCTGAAGTTTTTGAATCAGAAAGAAATATTAATATTATTTTTAGGCAAAAATTAAATAAAAATAATGAGATAAATTCAATAGAAAATATTAATCAAGGAAATTTTAATTTAATAAAAAATAACCTTATAATTGGTGAAAAAAATAAATGAATTATAAATCCATATGCAATTAAAATTTTTGGGCATGAGGAAGGCGAACCAAAAAAACCTCATGGCATTGTTTCTAATATAGATATTTGAACAGGGCCATTTAAAAGTTTTAAACCTAATATTGAAAATAATTATAATCCAGATTATGAAGTAAAATCATTTATTTCACAATATTCAAAAATTAAGATATTAACAATGAGTGTTGGAGAATATGAGTTTAAAAGAGAATATTTAATTAAACCTGGAAAAGAAGGTAATAAGATTTTTTTTAGAAAATGGAATACTTTTCAGCCAGATATTTGAAGAGAAATTTTTGGTGTAAATGGTAATTATGGTTTTTCTAAAAACGATAGCGAAGCATTATCAATGTATGGAAATGCTTTGCCAGAAAATAAGCTTTGATATGATAATGTAAATAATTATGTTATACCAACTGCAACTAAAGAATACAATGAATATATGGTTCGTAATCGTTCGCAACTAAATACTAATTTGAATAGTGAAATTTTTGGTAGTGCAATTTCATTTGCGGGTGAAGGGGCCGTAATGGGTTCAGAGTTTGGCCCTCTTGGTGCTGCGCTTGGTGGAGCAATTGGTCTTATTGGTGGTTTATTATTTGGTGAAATGAGATCAACATCTCGCTTAAATGCACAATTGGCAAAAATTCAAGATCTTAAAAATACACCTAATAAACTAAATACTAACGGTGGAAAAATTAATGGAGACTTAACAATGTCAGATCTAGATGTTAAATTAGTGTATTATGAACTTCCATATAATGAAAAAAAACAAATACAAAACCATTTTATGCAATTTGGAGTTAATTTTTCTAATGCACTATACAATATTAATGATGTTATAAACTCACGTTATTATTTTAATTATATTAAGGCACCAGGAACTTTTGAAAATATTAGTTTAAATTGTGCTGAAGAAGTAAAAGAAATTATTAATAACACTTTAGCTTATGGTGTTACTATATGGCATGTTCGTGATATAAAAACATTTAAAGGGATAAAAAATTATAGTTATGATAATTTAGAAATGGCTTTATTTAATGAAAATAAAAATATATTTTAATTTAAAGTAAGGAGAATTATGGAACTTAAAAAAATAAAAAAAATAATATTATTTATGTTTATGGGATTTGTTTTAATTAGCATATTTATTTCACCATTATCCAATGGTATAAAAGGGTATAAGGAAATAAAATTAAAACATGAAAATAATAATATATTAAATTTTAATGAAAATAAAAATATAACTTTTAGCGCTGAAGTTATGAATAAAATGTATGTTCACCCTAAATATTTAAAAAATGGTTCAAAACCTAAACTTATGTTTAAAAGTGCATGATTTACCAAAGAAACAAGATTGGTTAATATTATATATTGAAATTGGGGTGAACGCCCAGTTCATGGTCATTTTTCTCCATATAACACAACATTTTCAGATGGTTGTTTTTGAATAAATAATTATGGAACTGATTATCATATTTTTGATGGGGTTGTTATTAATTCGGTTCAATTTTCAAATGTATCTTATGATTTTCGCAATGATGATTTTGATTCAAAAAAATATAGTGAGCAAACTAATATAAATTTTAAAAATTTTGGTGAAAATACAGGAGTGAATCTTCAAATAAAAAAACCATTTTTTAATTCGCAAGATACTTATAATGATGTTGAAAAACTTATTAGAGAGAAAAATATTATAACTTCTCGAGATTCTGCACCAATAAAAAATTCGAATATAGAATTTTATAAAGATGGAAAATTAATTGTTAATAAAAATACTAAGCTCTCTAGCGAAAAGATTAGTATTCGTTTCGTTTCTAATAAAACAAATAAATTTATTATTGGTGAAAGTAAAATATTAGATTATATAATTCCTTATTATGATTTAAATTTTAATATAGAAAAAAATAATGAATTTATTAATTTTGGAAACGAAAGTACAGGATATTGGGCTTTAACAAAATATGAAAAAGATAAAAAAATATTAAATAAATGAGTATATAAAACAAATAATTTATCTAATTTTATCATTCCTAAAAATAGCAATATTTCTCATTTTGATGTTCAAGTTAAAAATAGTCAAAATAACCAAATACTATATCAAAAGAAAATTAATAAAGAGGATGATGAAACATATAATATAGCAAATATGGTAAAAATGAATACTTTTGAAACTAAAGAAGGAATAATTCAAAATTTAAAAAGTAGTATTAATATTAATACAGATGATGGAGACTCTAAACTTTTTGAGGTTTTATTTCAAGGAGATGTTTTAAATAAGGATGCAATAATTATAAAACCTATGGAGGAAGATCCTTTAAACAAATTTAATGAAACAAAAGTAGTAGACTCAAATCAAGACGGAATAACAACTGGTGATGAAATTTATAGCGTAAGCACTTTATATAATCCTTATTATATTGAGGGGGATGCAGATAAAAGAGATATAAAAGTTTTTAATTATGATTTTAAAATGAAGTTTTGATACCGTATCTCAAAGTTCATATTCCCTAAAAAAGACGAAGAAGGAATTTCTATGCCGCTACTCTTATTTTCGTATACAAATGAGTATGGAAATGAATTAAGCCAGGTGGTTCGTTGTTTAGATAATGATGATAATTATGATAATATTATTAAAAACTGAAGTGACCCAAAAAACCCAGATCCACTTTACAAAAAATTAAAAGCAATTGCCACAGACCAAGGAATATCTAATAAAAATTTCGATAAATTCAATAACCATCAAATTAATAATTATTATGTAAAATCTAAAACATATGATCAGTTATTTGATTTAAAAAATTTAAATATAAATAAATTAAATTTAGAAAAAATTTCTTCAAAATACAAAGATGGTACAGAATTTTTACTGATGAAAAATGAATTAGAAGAAGAAATTTTTAAAGAAACAATTGAACAAATTAATATTAATTCCAAAAGTACTAATATAGTTGCTGAAGATTTTAACTTGTTTTTTCCTGATTTTTTAGGAAAAAATGTTAATAAAAAAGTTAAATCAGGTGAAAAAATTGTTTTTAATATATCACCAGCTAATAGTTTTAAAGCTAAGGGAAGTATTAGAGATAGTTTTAAAGCTAAAACATATGGAAAGGATCTTACTTTATTTAAACCAAACATAAGATCGCTTATTGATATTACTCATGGCCATGAAGGAGAAGAGTTTATATTAGTCAGATTAAAATTAGAAAATGAACTAAGATACCAATTAAGTCTTCAAAAATATAAATATGATGTGCGTTGAGTAAAGATTGGTTTTACTCCTACAAGAGAAACTAAAATGAAAAAAGGAGATGAAATAAACATTATAATTTCTCCTAAAGAAAATTCAGGATTGTATGGGAATAACAAAATAACTTTTAATTTTGATACATATAATAATTTATTTAAATATTTGTTATAACGACTTTAAAATTGTATTTTAATAAATCAAATAAATAAAAAATAATCTATATTAAAAAACAGCAGTTCTAACTGCTGTTTTTTAGTTGTTCCAAAATCGTAAAAAGGTAATAATCTCTATGCTTCTTCTCGTCAAGTAGTTTTAATTTCAATTTTAACAACAATTTTATTTCGACTTTTTTGTATAGGATTACTTATAGTTACAATTTCAGATTTAATGTTAAATTCAGGAATAGATGATTTAACATATTTGTCTGCATATCAAATCTGCATATCAAATTTGAATTATAAGATCTTTATAATCATAATCTTTCTGTAATAATTCGATAAAAAGAACAAATGATTTATTTGTTGATGAATTTTTTATCATTTCATTTAATATATTTAAAATACTTTGGAACACTACTATATACCGAAATTTTATTAATTTTTTCAGTTGTTTGAGTTTTTGCAAATACAGAGAAACTAACAGTTTCTCCAGAAACACATTTGAAATCTTTAAAAGTTACTTTGGCATCTTCATTTAAAAAGGGATTGTAATTATATATATTTCTATTTTGTTTATTTTGTTTAGGAAGTGCTGAAGGAACTATAACAATGTAGCTAATATTAAAATTAAAGCTAAAAATTTAGTTAAATAATTTTTGTAAGGTTTATTTTTCATATTTTAAAATTTACTCCATATTTTTAAGGAATATACGACATTTTATTTATTTTTATAGTCTCTTTGACTTATTTGTATAAATTATTGTAAAAAATAATAATAAATTTAAAAAAGAATTGATATATACTAAAAATAGTAATTTTATAATTTTGCATTATTAAAATATATAAATTTATATATAAGTATAAATTAAGCAAGAGATATGAAAAATAAAAAGTCCATAAAAGCTAGAACTATAGGGTGCAAAAGTCAAGTTGTGAATATTATTTGAGATGCCAAAATATTGCCTCATGATGGAAATAATCATATTCATAATCACAAAAATAAATTAAAAATAATACTTATTATCTTATTGACATTTATGGCTTAGCAATAATTTTAATTTCTAATAGGTCAAAGATTTAAGTCCCAAGATGCATTTAATTGATATTATATAAATTGCCTTTTTAAAAAAATTCGTCTCATAATAAGACGAAAGATAAATTTTATTTATTCTTTAGCTTTTTTAATTTTTAGCTTATTTATTAACATTCCTAAAAGAATTATAAGAACCATTCCTGAAAATATAATTGATATTATTTCAAATATATATATTTTTTCTTGAGGATTATGTTTTGGAGTTAGTGATACAAAATCATTCATTGTAATTGTTTTACTTATTAATTTATTAGCTCCATTTTTTATATTATAATTTACTGTTATTTTTCAACCTTTATGTTTTCCAGGTTTTAAATTAGAAATAGTTATATCTTCCCAATTGTCAAATTTTATTTCACCTTTTTTAACTATTGTAGCTCCGCCATCAGCATCGCTTGGTCATATTGTTAGTCCTATAATACTTAAATTATTATTACTTTTTCCTCTAGTTTTTAAATCTATTTTAAATTTAGCTTTTCCAGGTTCAGATAAATACATTTTACTAGTGGTAATATCAAAATCTTCAATATTAAAGGTTTCTAATTTTGTTTTAATTTTTTTATCATAGCCATAAGTGCCTTTGTATGTTATATTAATGTAATAATTATTATAATTTTGTTTGGAATCTAAGTTAATAATTTTTACATCAAATATCTCATTGGTTTTTAAATTTGGATTAAAAGATGTTTCCAAATTTTTAGAACCATTAGAAATAAAGACATCTTTTATTTTTACTGCATGACCATTCATATGTGTAACATTAACTGAAAGAGTTTCTTCTCTTTCTCCCGTTTGTATTAAACTCCCTGTTTCTAGTACTGCTTCGTAAATTTCAAAATCGGGAAGGGTACTATAACTAGTTGAAATATTTAAGTCTTTATCTACATATTTAATTTGTATTTGATATTTATGGTGTCATGTTTCTATCGATAGACCTTTAAGTTCAAGATTAAAGCTTTTATTAACATTTGCTTTAGTATAGTCGACGTCAATGTTGATTTCTTTTCCATCTTCAATTTTAAAAACGGATACTGAGGTTATCATATTTTCTTTATTAATTAAAGTATCTATAGTTTGAATACTAAAAGTAGCAGAACGTTCATTAATTTGCTTAAAATCTTTTGCAATTATTACCATTCCTTGCATATCAAAGGGAGTTATATTTGCAGATAATCAGCCATTGTCTGAATCATCATTATACGCATACCATAAGTGCATTTCTGGTTCTGAGTATCTTCCTTGTTCAACGTCATTTACTTCAAAAGAGAATTTTTTATTTGTTTCCGCTTTTCCAATTATATGTGTATTGTAATGTTTACCATTTTTATCAGACATATAAAAATATTGATCGTCATTTATTACATAACCATTTTTTGTTCATGGGGTTTTAACTTCCATAGTCATAGTAATTGTATTTTTGTTCATTTGAACAGGCGTACTTATTTCTACTTCCACTTCAGGAATATTAAATTCAGGCATATTTGCTTGACTTTTTTCTTTATCTCCATATGAAACTTCGATTACATAATGGTAATAATAATCATGCTTCGAAAGAGAATTGAGTGAAATAATAAATGATGTATTTGTTTTTGGATCTTCGCTTATTATTTTTGTTACAATATTTTTGGTAGTGCCAGATTCATTTTTAAATATAGAAACGGTGTTAATTTTTTTTGTTTCTGGTGTTTCAACATTTACAGAAAAAGTAATCTCTGCTAATCCAACACGCTTTTTAGAGTCCTTATCAACGATTACTTTTGCATCTTTATTTAAAGAAGAGTTGTAATAATTATGTATATTATTATTTTGTATATTTTGTTTAGTAAATGTTGAAGGTGCTATAAATAATGTGGCCAATATTAAAATTAAGGCTAAAAATTTAGTTAAATAATTTTTATAAAATTTATTTTTCATATTTTAAAGTTTACTCCATATTTTTAAAAAATTATACGGTATTTGCTTTATATTCATTGTTTTTTTAATTTATTTGTATAGTTTATTTTAAGAAAATAGATATCGTTTTTTATCAAAGTTCCTTTATGGAACATTATGTTAATAGGTAATAATGTAAATAATCAGAACTTTTAAAGGAATATGTTGACAAAAAACTTAAATTTAATTATATTTAGTTCGAAATCTTTTTGAAACTAGTATCCAAATTACACCTGAAAAGCCTGAATAAAATAACCCAAGAAAATCAGTAACAACTTTATTTTCTATGTAAATTTTTAACTTAGAGATTGTTGAAAATATATCTAATAATAATTGGAATGACGATAAAAGTCATTATTAAAATTCCTTAAGCGCCAATAATATTTAAAACTGCTCCATTTTTTAAAATTAAATAAATTTTCATAGTGAATTCTTTTTTATCATATATTAAATCTTCATATTCATCTTGATATTCATATGTCTAAATAAATATGAATCATTATAACTTTTTGGTCATTATTATCGTACTTAATATTTTTTATTAGATATTTCTATAGACTGCTTTAGTAGTGTTTGATTAATAATGTAAATTATTTGCTTTGTATAATTAAATCAACTCATCTTTGCTTAATTTTTCGTAATCCATTTGTTGCCTTGTTACTGTAATTATTGTAAATTGTTTTTTTTTGTAATCTAATAATCCTTATATAGAAATTTATTTGAATTATTTTAAATATGGTATATACTAAAAATAGTAATTTTATAATTTTGTATTATTGAAAAGATATAAATTTATATATATAAATATAAATTAAGCAGGGGAAATATGAAAAATAAAAAGATTAAAAAAGTAGTTATATTTTTAATTATGATACTTTCATTATTTATGGTTTTTATAATGCAAGGTACACAAAATATTACAAATAATAAAAACCAAAATTTAAAAAATCAAACAAATCTTTATATAAAAAAAGATAAAAATAATAAAATATTTGATTTATATAATTTAAAAATGGATAAAAATGCTCTACAAAGCGTTACTTCAAAATATAAACTAAATACAGAATTTAGTGAAATAAAATCTAATCTTACTAAGGAAATATTAAAACAAACTGTAAAACAAGTTAATACAAATTTATCTTGAAATAATGCAAAGGATTCTGATTTTAAGGTTGATTTTTTACATATAGATGAATATACAAAGATAACAGATGGTTCAATGATTATTTTTACAGTTAATACATTGAATTCTTCTATATCTAAAGGTAGTTTTATAGACTTTTTTTATGCACAAATGATGCACGGAAAAAAATTATCTAACTTTATTCCAAACATGCAAAAAATTATTGGATTTACCCACGGACGTGAAGGAAGCCCATTCATTATATCATCATATTACATTGGTATAGAACTTAAGAAAGAACTTAAAGAACAAGGATATGACATATCTGTATTATCTATTCGTTATGGTAATTTATATTCTCAAATAATGCAAAAAGGCGATAAGGTCATGTTTAATATAAAAAGTTATGATGAATCTATTGTATCTGGAAAATTTCAAAAAGAATTTTATTTTGATACTACAGAATATTATAAAAAATAAATGATATTAAATTATTAAAAAACACCTTTAGGTGTTTTTTAATATCTCATAATTACTTTTTTAATAATATATTTGTTTAACATATTCACCCTATACTGCGATATTTAAAATATATACATTATATATAATTAAATATATGTATTTTAATTCAAAATTATCATCAGTTTTATTACTTACAGCAATATCTTTAACACCTATTGCTACTTTTAATAATATAGATAATATTGAATATAAAAATAATACACCTTATACTAATAATATTTCGTATCCTGATCCAATATTTGATAATGCATTACCATATGATTTTTTTGGGGACTACTCTCATCCAGAATTTTGAACTGACTCTCATAAAGCATCATCAATAACAAGGCACTTAATTTGAAAGTTTGATGCAAAATTACCATATAGAGAACACCATGATGCATACCCTGGTGTTGGAATTTTGTCATGAACTAAACATACAAAAGATTATAATCAAGCAGTTCTTAAGAAACATTATAATCATCATTGGTCAGATTATATGCCATGATTAGAAGCAAATCCTAATGGTTTTAGATTTATTGATACTAAAAAAATTAAATTAAAAGTATTTGCTGAATACATAGAGGATTGGATTGTTTGGAATTGAAATACTCATCTTCATAAAACCTCTAAAAAACATATAACTAATGATGATGTTGATTTAAATACTAAATATTTGTGCAAACTTCCTAAATGAAATAGTTCAAGAATAAAAAACATTGACGAAAATTTATTATTAAAAGATTCTGCAATTAAAGCAGGCTTAAATTTTAGTTATTTATGAGATTCAGATAAAAAGTTTGGTTATAGTATGTATGCCCTTGAAATGAATTTTAATAATCATAACTTACCAAATCAAGCTCCATGACAAAAAATAATATATTGAAATAAAGGGGAGGAATTATGACGAGATATTGATGTTAATTCCGTTACTAGACTTTTTTTGCCACAATGAAGAAATGATATTACAAAACACATTAATAATAAACAACTTAGTATATGGTTTAATCAGATGGGAAAAATAAAACATTGAAGTAATTACGATTATATGCCAGTTTATAAAGAATCATTTTCTAGCTTTCTTAACGGATATTATTATAATACTAATTCAAATGATGTAAAAAATGAACAAGCATACCAAATAGGACTTAAAGATGAAATAAATAAGATTTTAAATAAAGATTTCATACATTATTATAAAGATCGTGAAAGTCTGCAACCATTACGACCTAAAGCTTGAATTGATGATGATGATGATCAAGGTTTTTATGGAGATTCAAATCCTTTCAAAAAGACTGATTATAATATTGATTATTTTTATAAATTAAATAATAGTTGAATTCCAATATTAGAAAATAGTGGAAAAAAATTATATAGCTTAAATTTAATTAAAATAAAAATAACTAGTCCAGAAAATGCTAGAACTATAGGCGGCAAAAGTCAAGTTGTAAATATTATTTTAGATACCAAAATATTACCTCATGATGGAAATAATCATATTCATAATGACACAAATAAATTAAAAATAATATTTATTGTTTTAGGCATATTTATTGGCGTAGCAATAATTTTAATATCAATTTACATGGCTAAAAAATTTAATATTATACGCATAAAAAAAGATAGAAATAAAAAAGTTCATTCATAATGATTATGAATTTATATAAATTTGAGTATATACGAATTATGTTATTTAAATTTTAAAATAAATTACCATAATATAATTTCATATATTTAACGAAAGGAAATATATGAAAAGAAAACAGATTAAGAAATTAATTATATTTTTGTTTATGGCAATATCGCTTTTTAGTACTTTGATATTCCAGTCTTCAAACAATATAATTAGTAGTAAAAATATTAATACAGGAATGCAAAACAATTACTATAGCTCATCAAATTTAGATGATGATCAGTATTTTAATTATAGCCACCCATATGAAAGTCATCCTTGAGGTTGGAGTGATTTGCTTGGGTTGCCAACTTTTATTTCAACTGAGCATGCTAAACCTTATATGAGAGTAACCAACGGATTTCAACAACCATATTTTAGGGTTTGATTTAATCCTCATAAAGGACATTATATTTATTTTTATGTTTATCATTATGAAATGGTTACTGGAGGAATTAAGATACTTGACTATATAGCTCAAAGAAACGATAGAACAATAGGTACTTTTAAAGCTGCCCGTTTAACAAGAGAACAGCAAGTAAAATATTTTGAGAATTGAATTTATTATTACGCTTATTGTAAAGTTAGTCTTACATACGGTGGAAAATACTCTTCTCTTTCTGATGATAATTTTTCAAAAGAAGAATATATCGCAAAAACAAATATCAACTTTAAAACTTTAGGCCGTGCTAATGGAGGAACAATCAAAAAAGGAAATCCGTTTTTTAACAAAAATAATAATTATCATGATGTTGAAGAAGTTATAACAAATAATCCTATAATTGTTTCAGAAAAAGGAGTTAGAGCAAGTGCGGCTGTTGTAACTTTTTATGATAAAAATAATAAAGTTATAGATAAAAATACAAAAGTAAATTCTAGAGATATTAGAATTAAATTAACTGGTAAAAATCCTAGCGATTTAACTGGTGAAACACCATTTTTAGATTATCAAATTCCATTTTTTGATATAGATTTAAATAATTTAAAAGATAATAAATTTATCTTTACGAATACAATAAAAACTAATAATGTTAATACTGGATATTGGATATTAAAAGATAATGGATGACATTATATTACTAATAATTTTACTAGCTTTTTTCTTCCTAAAAATAGTAATATCAAAAAATTTAATGCTAACGGAAATAATGTAACCATTAAAGAAACTGTTAAAGAAGATAACGCTAGTTATGATATTTCAAAATTGACTAATGAACATGGATTTGAAACACAAGAAGGTTTATTTACAAATTGAACTAATAAATTAACTGTTACTAATGACTATAAAGAACAAGTTACTTATTATGAAGATTTTCAAAGTGAATTGGTTGATGATGGAAATATAATTAGCATAAGACAAATGAATTCTGGTGATTCAGAGCCGAGCAAAACAAGAGTTAGTGACTTGAATCAAGATGGCATAACAACAGGAAATGAAATATTTAATACCACTATAGTTACACATCCTTATTATGTCGAAGGTAATGCGGATCATACAAATATAAAAGTTTATAGATATGACGAAAAAAATAATGCTTGGTCTGATGAGATTAAAAACTTCGTATTCCCTAAACAAGATGAAGAGGGAATTTCTGATTCTTTGCTTTTATTCAAATATACTAATGAGTATGGAAATACACTAAGTAAAGTTGTTCAATATATTGGCCAAAATTCTTTATCAAGTGATAATATAGTTAAAAATTGAGATTATAAAGATCCTCTTTATTTAAAAATTAATGAAATTTCAGAGGATCAAGGGATAGATGGAAAAATATTCCAAAAGTTTGATAATCATCAAAATAATGAATATTATTTAAATTCAAAAAATTATGATAATCTTTTTGATTTAGCAAATTTAAAAATTAATAAAAATAATTTGGAAAATATTACTAATAAATATGTAGTAAATACTAAATTTAAACATATTAAACCTGATCTTACTAAAGAAGTATTAAAACAAACTATAGAACAAGTTAATAAATATTCAGGTTTTAATAATGCTAAGGAATCTGATTTTAGAATTAAGTTTCAAGATCTAAATTCTGAGGATGATTCAGAAATATCGGATAATAAAGAAATAACAAATGATATGGAAATAGTTTTTATTGTATTGCCAACAAATAGTTTTCAAGTAAGAGGTAGTTTCTTAGATATTTTTAAACCTAATTTAAGAGAACATGCGGGAAAAGATTTATCAAATTTTACTCTTGATCGAAAAAAAATAATAGATATGACTCGTGGTCATGAAGGTCAAAGATTTATTATAATAAGATATAGATTAGACAAAGAAATTAAAAATGAATTACGTGAGCAAGGTTATGACCCAAGCGTAGCTTCCATTGGTTGGGCCAAACTAGACGACCAAATAATGCATAAAGGCGACGAAATTAAATTTAGTATTAGCTCAAAGAATGCAGATATCATATCTGGCGAATTTAAAGGAAAGTTTTATTTCGATAGACCTGATTTATAATAAATATTTTTTTAAAAAACAACACCTTTGGTGTTGTTTTTTTTGTTTAGCTAATATAATCCAAATGTATATACTTTTTTATTTAAAATATACTACTGTAAGATAATAAGGCGTTTCTCTTTGGTTTGATATTTTTTAATGATATAAATATTTTATGATGAAAGTAATAATACCTAAAATAAATTCTGTATGGGGAGTTTTTAAAAACCTAGATAAGTCAAAGACATACAGACACATATTAAGTTTTGACAATGAAATAGAAAAAATAAACTTTATTGGAGAATATTTATTTAATAAATTGCATTTTGATTATAGGGAAGCTATTGATGACGAAGCGTTTTCAAATAATACCTTTAAAAAGATTAATTCAAATGAAGCGCAAATACATATAAATATAAATCAATTAAATAAAAATCCATTAGATTTACATTTTACGCACTATGATATTTTAAATTCTAATTTTTTAATATCAATGCAAAAAACATCGGAAGGTCCAGAATATAAATTTTGGTCTATTGCAAAAGTAAAGAGTTTAGGAGATGGAGTAAACTATTTAGCTAGTCTTGAATTAGATGTGTTTTTTACATATGATATTAAAGATATGATAGATGACAAACCTTTAATTGTCGATAATGCACATTGTGATAGATTTAAAATGATAAATGTAGAAGGAAAGATTAAATATGTTCCAAATTTTGATCTAAAATCACCAAATACAACAAATGAAAAATTTGATGAATCAATAGGTATGGGAAGTTTAATTCCGATGGCTCATGAGACTTTAAAATATGATTACTCTCATTTGTATATGCCTAATTTATCAGAAGAAGAAAAAAATGTTTTAGATGTTGCATTTAATAATATGCAATCAGTATTGGTTACGGCAGTGGAGCCTCTCGGAAATGATCCTTTTGGTTTAGCAAAAGATAATAAATATCAAAAAATGACTCTTAATAGTCATCCCACAGCATATTATGTTTATGATTTTCCTTTTTTTAAAGATTATAAAGATGAAAATGATTTAGGCATTGAAAAACATTTTAATATTAAAGTTGAAGCTGCAAACAAAACTTTCTATATTGCAGGAATGGATGATTTTTATGAAAAATTTGGGTCAGAAAAATCAAGAATAATTCCTATGGCCACAACAATAACTTCAACAAATTCATTTAATAATATGATTGGTTATAAGGATAATAAAAAAATAAATTTTAGAATAAAATGTGAAATAGATAAAAATATTGATCCAAAAACTAATAAAAGAAATGTAACTATTATTTTCGTTAGTGAAAATAATATTATGCAGAATATAAATGATGGTAAATTTAATTTTGTAGAAATTAAAGATGCTAAAAATACATCTAAAAATTTAATGTTAAACCCTTATGAAATAAAAGTTTTTGGATACGATGAAACAGAAGATAAACCTAACAGTATTGTTGCGAAGTGGAATGTTTGGATGGGAGATTTGGATAATTTTGTTCCAGAAGTTGGACAAGTTAAAAATTTATCTTTCGAAACAAAATCATATTTATCAAAATATTCTAAAATGCAAATTTTAACTATGAGCAATAATGTATATGAATTTAAAAGAGAATATTTAATTCCTTTTAATAAAAAAAATTTTAACTCAACAATAACAATTAGAAAAGCAAATACTTTCCAACCTGAATTGGAGAGAGAAATATTTGGAGTGAACGGAAATTATGAGCAACATGATCCAAATATTGATCCATACAATTGAGAACAAAATATTTATGGATATGATTTAATTGAAAACAAACTTTGATATGATAATATCTCTAATTATATTTTGCCATCAGAACATAATTCATTTGAAGCATATTTAAGTGCAAATAAAGCTAAATTAAATAATCAAGTTTTGCAAAATAAATCAGCATTAAATATGATGTATTATAAAGCTACTAATCCCTTGATAAGTATGTTTTTAAAATCTGCCGGTATTACAAATAGTACTTTTTCATTTGAGGAGTCTATAAAAGCTATACAAGAACAGACTAACAAGCAAAATGATTTAAAAAATACTCCTAATAAATTAAATTCTAACGGTTCAAAAATAAATGGTGATTTAACTCTTTCTAATTTAGATGCTAAAATAGTTTATTACGAATTGCCATTTAAAATTAAAAAACAATTAAGAAATCATTTTATGCAATATGGTGTAGAGTACGGAACAGGATTATTTAATTTTAATTCTTTAATAAATTCTCGTTACTATTTTAATTTTATTAAAGCACCAGAAATATTTGAAAATATAAAAATAGGAGTTTCCGAAACTATTAAGGGCATTATAGCTCAAACAATAGAAACAGGCGTAACAATATGACATGTTAGAGATATAAAAAAATTTAAAGGTATAAAAAATTATGATTATGATAATGTAGAAATGAATTTAATATAAATAAAAAGAAAGGATAAATTATGAATCAAATATTAATTCCATTTAAAAATGCTAATTGAGGATCTGTTATAAGTTCCAAAGTATTAAAAATATATAGACACATATTAAGTTTTGATAATGATGATGTTAAAACAAATTTTATTGCAGAATATTTTTTCAATAACAAAACTTTTTTATATAAAGAAGTAATAGATGACCCTTCTTTTACTATTGATAAAGAAATTGAAATAACTGGAAATGAAGGAGAAGTAGATATTGATTTAATAAAAATAAATAAAAATAGTTGTAATTTAAAATATACTGAAAATCATATTTTGGATGTTAATTTTCTAATAACTAAAAATAATAAAACGTTGAATAATGAACCAGAATTTAAATTTTGGAAAGTTTTATCTGTTGAAATAAAAAAAGAAAATATATATAAGTTAAAATTAGACTTAGATATATTTTTTACATATGATATAAAAAATATATTTAATAAAAAGAAATTAGAAATTGCTAATGCTCATTTTGATAGATTTCAAAAAGTAAAAGTGGATGGAAAAACAAAATATACTCCTAATTTTGACTTAACTAGCCCAAATATAACTGGAGAGCCATTTGATGGCTCTATTAAAGATGGTAATTTTATTCCTTATGCTGGTATAAATTTGGAATATGATTATTCTCATTTATATAGTATTAATTTAAGTGATGAACAAAAAAGAATGTTAAATATTGGCTTAAATAATATGCAATCAATTATTTGTTGATCTGTTAATAAAATAGGTAATTCAAAATGACCAGAAAAATTAATGAAATTTAATAATCATAGTGGAACTTATTATGTATATGATTTTCCTTCTATAAAAAAATATATTGATAAAGAAAATAATAATATAATAAATAAATTTAATATTCAATTTCACTTAGCTAATACAGATAATTCAGACTATGACATTTATAAATTGGCTGATATGGACTATTTTTATGCTTATATATCAGAAAATACGAATGTTGTTCAATCATCTTGTACAGTAACTTCATCAAATTCATTTATGAACATGATAGGTTGAAGCAATAAAGAAAGAACTAATTTTAATTTTGAAATTGATTGCAAAATCAATTCTTCTGAAACTGAAGATAATGAACAAATAATTGATATTATTTTTAAAGAAAAAATTGATGAAGTTTATATTAAAAGTGAACATTTTGTAACTGCTCCAGCAAGAGAAAATATTAATCATGGTGAAATTAATTTAATGTTGAGCAATGATGTTAACTCATCAAATGAAAAAAATAAAATAGTTATTCTTAACCCATATGGAATTAAATTATTTGGTTATGATTCAGAAAAAATTAAACCAAATAGTATTGTATCTAAAGTAGATATTTGAAAAGGACCTTTTGATAATTTTAAACCAAGTATAGAAAATAAATATAATCTAGATCACGAAGTTAAATCTTTTTATTCTAAATATTCAAAAATTAAAGCATTATCTATGAGTGCTGGTGAATATGAATTTAAAAGAGAATATTTAATGACTGGAAATAATAATGATTCAAAAATATTCTTTAGAAAAGGAACAACATTTCAACCAGATATATGAAGAGAAGTTTTCGGAGTTAATGGCAATTATGGAAAAGAAAATACAAAAGATAACGCGTTTAAAAAAGATTTATCTGTTTATGGTGGTTTAATAGCTGAAAATAAACTTTGATATGATAATATAAATAATTATGTAGTTACTACAGATAGTAAGGCATATAAAGAATATATAAGTAAACATAGATCAGAAGCTAATCATAGTGATGTTGGTGATGAAATTGCTTCAACTGTTGACGGAACTTTTGATGGAGCTTTGGGTGGAGCGGCTGCAGGAGCGACTTTAGGTTCGATTGTCCCTGTTTTAGGAACAGCAGCTGGCGCAGCTTTTGGGGCTATATTTGGAGCTATTTTTGGCGGTTTCTTTGGATATGAAAAATCTGCGTCACGTGCGAGTGAAAGATTAGCAAGAATTGAAGATCTTAAAAATACACCAAATAAATTAAATTCGAATGGTGGAAAAATTAATGGAGATCTAACTTTGTCTGACTTAGATATTAAGCTAGTTTATTATGAACTTCCATATGAAGCCAAAAAACAAATTCAAACGCATTTTATGCAATTTGGAGTAAATTTTGCATCAAGTTTATATGATATTAATGAAGTTATAAATTCTCGTTATTATTTCAACTTTATCAAAGCTCCTGAAGTTTTTGAAAATATTAAAATTAAGGTTTCACAAGATATTAAATCAATTATTAATAATACATTATCTAATGGAATAACAATATGACATGTTCGGGATACAGAAACTTTTAAAGGTATTAAAAATTATGAATATGATAATTTAGAAATGAGTTTATTCAAAAAATAATTTTATAAATGGCTTATAAAATTTATAAATTAATTATTATTTCATATAAATTAAAGATATAAAAAAACACCTTAAAGGTGTTTTTTTATTTAAATATGTATATTTATTTTATTTTAAATATTGTTTTTCATGTATTATCATCAACTGTTTTAAAAGTAAGATTTCTAGATACAACAGAATCATGACGAGATGCTTCAAATGTCAATAAAGCCCCACTTTTATGTGCATAAGCATAACTTCATATTACTGAATATACAGTGTCATATGCACGACTACCAGGTTCTTCGGCTGATAAAAATTTATTACTTATAAAATATGAATCATCGTTTGAAATTGAATCATGTAATTCATATGAAAAAGTATTAAAAGGAACAGTTTCATGATATACTGTATCATTTATGGTATGGAAAAAATGTTGTAAGAATCCAGAAACATAGGTTCTAAAACTTGATGCTGCATTTACTGGTGGATTGTTTGCATATTTATGAAAATTCCTTGATGTTCCATACATAGTAGTTGAAAATTGATAATCAGCTTCGTATCAAGTTTTAATTTGATCATAACCTACACCTGCATAACGTGTCATTTTATAATCAGATTGTGAATATTTTTGTTCTATATTAATAAACTGATCATTTGCTTGGATATTTTCAGGCATATTTTTGTTTAGTGAATAATTTTCTAATTTTTGTGTACTATTTAAATTTTGTACATTATTTTTTTGGGAATGACTTAATAATTGCCCTGTCATTCCCAAAGTCATAAATCCTGCTAAACTAAAAAATAATATTTTTTTAAAAGAATTTGTATTTTGCATATTTAATATTCGCCTCTCTTTATAGTTTTATTTCCAATAGTTACTTCTTCTATATAAAATAATTGTATTTGCTCATTTTATGTTTTATTAGTTTTATTTTTCATTGTATATATCTTAATGATATTTAACAACATTATTTCGTGATTTTTTATTAAATTGCCCTTTATAGTTTATTTAAAAAGATGAAACAAAACCTTAAAAGCTTGTGATAACAAAGATGAATTGAAACTTGCAAGTAATTTAACATTTAAAATGGATGCATTTACGATAAAAAAATGTTCTCACCCACTCAAAAAATTATGATTGGTGCTTCTAGTGGTGGTAGTGTAATTGCAATTCTAATTGTTTTAGGTATTATATGATTTATAAAAAAATGAAAACATTCAAATAGTGTTAAAGGTTATAGAAGAAACCGTTAATAAACATTAAAAAACACCTTTAAGGTGTTTTTTAATTAAATATGTATATTTATTTTATTTTAAATATTGTTTTCCATGTATTATTATCAACTGTTTTAAAAGTAAGATTTCTAGCTATACCATGCTCAGAACAACATTTTTCCAATGTCAATAAAGCTCCACTTTTATGTGCATAAGCATAACTCCATATTGTTGAATATATAGTGTCATATGCACGGCTTTTAGGTTCTTCGGCTGCCAAAAATTTATTACTTATAAAATATGAATCATCTTGTGCGATTGAATCATGTAATTCATATGAAAAAGTATGAAAAGAAACAGTTTCATGATACGCTGTATCATTTATGGTATGGAAGAAATGTTGTAAGAATCCAGAAACATAGGTTCTAAAACTTGATGCTGCATTTACTGGTGGATTGTTTGCGTATTTATGAAAATTCCTTGATGTTCCATACATAGTAGTTGAAAATTTATAATCAGCTTCATATCAAGTTTTAATTTGATCATAACCTACACCTGCATAATATGTTTTTATATAATCAGTTTGTGAATATTTTTTTTCAATATTAATAAATTGATCATTTGCTTGGATATTTTTAGGCATATTTTTGTTTAGTGAATAATTTTCTAATTTTTGTGTACTATTTAAATTTTGTACATTATTTTTTTGGGAATGACTTAATAATTGCCCTGTCATTCCCAAAGTCATAAATCCTGCTAAACTAAAAAATAATATTTTTTTAAAAGAATTTGTATTTTGCATATTTAATATTCGCCTCTCTTTATAGTTTTATTTCCAATAACTACTTCTTCTATATTAAAATAATTGTATTTACTTATTTTATGTTTTATCCATTTTATTTTTTATTGTATATATCTTCAATGATATTTAAAAACGTTATTTTGTAATTTTTTATATTTAATATGAGGAAATATTTTATATTTATTTATTAATGTGTTACTCTTTCTGACACTAATACTAAAATTCCACCTAAAATACCTGAAAAAAGTAAACCAAGAACACCAGCAGCTACTTTATTTGCTTTTCCGCTTAAAAATTGTGCGTTAATAATTATTGCACAAACACACCCGATAACCAGTGGAATACCAATTATCATTCCAATCAAAGACATTATTCAAATAAATCCTATTATTAAAAAGAATATAGATCCAATTATATTTAAAATTGCTCCAGTCTTTCCGATTCCGTCATTTTTTTCTGAAGTTTCATAGTTATCATAGGTTGAATAATCTGCTTCATATTCATTTTGTTTTGAAATAGATGTTTTATTAAAACTATCTTCTTCATAATTATTAGTTTTAATATTATTATTTATTATGTGTCTTTCTAAGTCTTCTTTAGACATATTAGATGAATAATGCAAATTATTTTCTTCACATATTTGTATTAATTCTTCTTTATTTAATTTTCCGTAATCCACTTTAATTTCCTTTGCTATATGGATACATTATATATTTATTTTTTGATTATACAATAATTATTAATATAGCTGTATATAATCATATAGCAATAGTATATACCTATATGACCTATTTTTGCCTTAGATATTTGCATAGAATATAATAAACTTAATATATCTATTAACTATACGAGTAAAAGGAAAAAATACAAATGAAAAAAACTAAACTAATAACTATTTTTATAATTGCTATTTTTATAGCAGCTTTAAACTTTATATCAATGAATAGTTTTAATAATACTTTTGTAGGTAATGATGTAGTAAGTCAAAATTATGTAATACCTTTGGGTAATTCAGCATGAATATCAGGAACTTCTCCAAAACAAAGTGGGGATAGAAAAGCAAGTGGGGAAGTTGAACTTTCTTGCACAAAGGGGGCTAAATTTAAACTTAAGGATTTTAAGGTAGATACTCAAAATGGTGCGAGCAAAAAAAGTGCTATAGTTGTAATAAAAGAAGGAACCTCAGAATTTGGTTTAAAGCACATTACAATAAGTGATCTATATGTTGGAAATAATAAACTTACCTATCATCTTATATATAATGATGGCACTGATCATGATATAACACAACCACAATCTTTATCTGTAATGATAAAACCTGTAAAATCTAATACTGCTATTATAGTTACCGCAGTTATTGTTCCTTTAGTTTTAATTGTTGTAGGTGCTGGCATATATTACTATATAAATAGTAAAAAAAAAGAAAAAATGCAACAGAAAACAGACATAGAAAAAATGACAATCAATGATTAGATGTTAATGTTCATGTTTATTTTCATGAGGAAAATTATGAAAAATAAAGATAAAAATTCACTGGAAAATAGAAAACAAATAATTGAAAAAAAAGCAATATTTAGCAATATTTTAAATTTACTTTGGAAATCATTTATTTGAATTTTAATTATATATTTTTGTGCTAATGTTATTATATTTTCTTATCCGCCAAATCATAAAACCTTTACAATATTAAGTGCTTTAATTTCTATTTTTCTAGGTGTTATTGCGTTAGTTGTGACTTTTCATTTTAGTTATTTTAAAAAAAAGATGGAAAAAAAAGAAATATCTTTAAGTTTATATAAAGATTTTATAATCCTTGAAGAAGCGTTGGAAGAAATACAAAACAAAGCTGCAAAATTAATAGATGATAAAACTTTTTTGAAGGAAATTAAAAGTATGAATGAATTATTAAATAATTTAATGATAGAGTATGTTTTTCAATTAGATATTATAAGTTTGATGAATATAATTGAATATAAATTATTTTATTTAGGCTCTAAATTTCATTGCGGAAATAATATTTGATTTCTGTACAATAAAGTAAAAAAATTGAATAAAATGTTTTTTATAAAATATGAATATCCAAAAGATAATAAAAATTTAAGATGGCAAAACATTGATATTCAACAAATTTTTTCAAAAAAAATTATAAGTAAAATAAATAAAATCAATCAAAAAAATGATTTTCTTCTCAATGGAAAAATTTTAAATGGTTTTTTAAATATAAATGATGAGTATTTTATTGAAGTATTAGATATATCTAGAATTTTTAAAAATATGAATTTGTTATGTAAAAGTAACAAATAATTTTTTAAAATATCTTATCTTACTTATGTTCTATTAATAGCGTATTATTTGAATTCTCTTTAACAAAATTATGTGTTATTAATATATCATTAATAACATGAGGCTTTGCAAAAAATCTAAGTAAAAAATCTTTTTCCATAGGGAATTTTTTTAAACTTTTTTCTTTTGAAATTTCTAAAAGACAAATTTCGGATGTTTCTGGGTCAACAAAACAAATTAAAATTTTTCTAAAGTTTAATTTATCTATTTTTTTATGTCTATTTTCTAATAAAACTTTAAATATTGGTAAATCCATAAAAATCATTAAATCAATATTTGAATATATTTGTTTAGGGTACAATTTATTTTTTTTATTTATTGTATCTTGAATTTTATTTAAAAAATCCATACCGCTTAAAGTTATATCTTTTTCATTTTTTTTAAATAAATCTGTAATGAAAATATTAGTTGTATTAAAAAGATCATTTCTTTCAGTTTTATTAAAACCTAAATTTACATTTGTAATTTCTACTCCTTCAATATATTGTTCGCTTGAAAAAATAAAATCTGGTTTATTATTTACGTCTGTTCTTTTTAATAAAGAAGGGTACATAGATTCTTTACTTTCATATTTTAAATAATATAAAAGTAATTTTTTCTCAATTATATCTTTATTGTTTATTATTATTTCGTATGGTAATGTTGAATAATATAATTCACCTTCATTTGCTAGCAGGCACCATTTTTTACCGAAAGCTTTTGTTATATTTAATAAGTTTTCTTGTTTGTTAAAATATGCTATTTTGAATTTAGAAATATTATTTATTTCATTATTAGGTATTTGAATGCTTTTATTAATATCTAAAAAAGCTAGATAGCTTATTGGCATTATTGTATTATAAATTTTATCATTATATAATATTGGTTTAGTTTTAGGAGTTAATTTAGAATATTTTGCATTGAAATTAGGTCTATTTTTTATATAGTAAATTTCTTCTATTTTAGTTTGAATTTTTTTATCTTTACAAATAATTTCTTTTACAATGGTGGCTTCTTTTTTGTTAATTTCAGTTTTCATTATTCTATAATATGTTTAGATAATATTCCTAGTCCTTTAGTTAATTCTGATTCAAATTCCCTTGTAATATCTAAAACACCATATTTTGCATGAATAAATTCATGCAAAAGAGTTCCGGCATATTGTTGCATGTTAGATAATTCACTACGTTTAATAATTATTTCGCCTGTGTTTGGTTTTCATAAACCTAAAATTTCCATAAATGAAATTGTATCCTTTTGCATAGTTTCAGAAATTAATATATTCTTTATATTCTTGGTTCTTCCACCTAATAAATTTAAAATATTTGTAGTTTCTTTAAAAATTTTTAATTCTTTTTTATTCATATCTTTTTCTGATATAAAATTATATTCAAAATTATCAATTGAATCCTCAATATATTTTTCTAAAGTATTTATTTCATTTCCGTTTATATCAGTCATTTTGCTTAATGATATTTTTAAATTATCTGGAATTAAAAAAACATATTTACCTGAATTTCTTATTTCGTCTATCGCTCCTTTATTATCTAAGTCACGTGGAGAAATAAAAATATATTTTTCATTTGTTGCTAAGTGTTTTATTGTGTGTTTTTGAACATCTATTCATTTAGCTTCTTCACAAGCGACTCCATCGACATATCTGCTTAGTTCTTTAGCCAATAATGTTAAAACTTTTTCATCAGTACAATTTTTTAAAATTGCTTTAACTCTATCTGTGTAAGCAGTGCGACCAACATTAGTTCTTTCTCTATTTAGCGCTTTTTTTATTGCTTTGTTTTTTGAAGTTATATTATAGGTGAATAGGAATTCTTGTTCTTCAGCAATTTTTAATCCATTTAAAAAAATTTCACCTGTTTTATCTTTTTTTATAATTTGCCCTATTTTATTTGTATTTAAAACTTTCAAGTCTAAAAATTTCAAAAAAAGTTTTTGTGCTTCTTGCATATCATCATCAGTTATTCCTATTAAAGTAAATTGTGTTCCTTTAAAAGTTTTATCTTTTGAATTATTTACTAATACATTTAATGTGTCAAGATCATTAAAACCTATCTTAGGCTTCATTTCTAATTTATTTATCTCTAAGTGTTTTGAAATAATGCTTATTTTAATCCCTTTTCTATAAAAGGTAGCCAGTGCATCCTTAAGCCCGATCCCAAATTGCCCAATCAATTTAACATTTTTTAATTTTTCATCATTTTCATTTTGAGTGAAGTGTTTATAATCAATGCCACGACCATAATCTCTAATGTGTCAACAATTTTTGATTTTTTTGTCTTTATATATTTCAACTTCATTAGTTTCGGTTAAAATTTGTTCATCTAATGCGTTAGCAATTATTTCTCTTATCCCATCTGATATTTTTCAATTTTCTAATATTTTTTCTATGTTTAAATCAAATGTTTTTTCATTCTCCATAATTATTTCCTTTCATATGTTTTAATAATTATATGTATTACATAATATTATTTAAGATTTAACCTTTGTTTGTATATCATAGATAAATTCAAATAAAACTGTTTTATAAAATAAAAAAACTATAATTAGGTTGCGCCTTTTGAAACCCCATCAAGTTAGGGGTGTAATATGAAAAAGTGAAGTAAAGTTTCAATAACAAGAGTGCAAAGAACATTTTTCCAAAAATGGTAAAAAATTGCCTCTATATGTTAGAAAAGCTCAATCAGAATGAGATAAGAAATTAAAATAATATATTTTAACTAACTTAGATAGTATTAATAGTCCTAAAAAATAAGATGGGGTATAATATTAAGATACATTCATTAATGCTCAATAGGTTAAAGACTTATATGAATGAACATTAATCTAGGGTAAGAATTATATGCGAAAGCTTTCTTAATAATTATTTATTTTTTATTCCCTTCTTTCTTCTTTTTTTATTGAAAATAAGGAAAGAAGAGGATAAAAAAGTCCAAAATAAAAAACACCCTTAGGGTGTTTTTTATTGCGCATATGTTTTTGTTATATTTTTATCTTTATAAACATAAGATATGCAATTCTTAATTAAATAAGTTTTATTTATTTACTTTTCCTTTTTTAGAAAGTTTTGTTCCACCAATTGTTGCTCCACTAGCTAATGCTGCTGCACCAATTGTTGCTCCTGCAATAATTGCAATTTTTGCACCATTACTATGTTTAGTTGGTTTAGGAGTTGAAGGTATATTTATTAATTTAGGACTATATTCAATTTCGTCTTTTCCAGATTTACCATTACCTTGTTGTCCAAATTTATTTGAACCTGACATATATAAAGCACTATTTTCTCCGTCACTAATAAGTACTGATGAATTGAACATTGACATTGAAATACCAATAATTTTATAGTTTTCTGTCGTATTATTTAAATTAAATATTTCTTCTACTTCTGAATTTCTTTGGTTTTCACCATTTCCATATTGACCAAATGAGTTATCTCCTCATATATATAAATGATCTTTATTTTCTTTGTGGTTATGAACAACTAATGATGATGTTCATGAAGTCATTGATGTTTGTTTAATTTCATCATCAGTTGTTAATCCTTCTTCTCCTATTTGAACTTTTTTAGGAGTAGATACAACTTTTCCTACTGTTCTTGCTTTATCTTCGTATCCTTGTTCGCCATTACCTTGTTGACCAGCGGTATTTATACCTCACATGTATAAATTATCACCAGATTCATCATGAATTACAGCAGATGAAGTGGATTCAGACATAGAAATATTTTTTATTTCTCCTGTCTTTCCAACAATATCATTAATCACTTTAACTTCTTTAGGTGTTTTTATTTGTTTACGTGAATTATCTTCATTTTTTCCTTTTTCACCATTTCCTTGTTCACCAAAGTTATTATCTCCTCACATAAATAGTTTTTCACTACCATCTTCTTTATGAATAACAGCTGAAGAAGTGTTATTAGACATTGATATTTGTTTAATTCTATCTTTAGATGATAAGTATTTATTTAAAGTTGTAACTTCAGTAGGTGCTGAAATTGCATAACTAACTTCGCTACCTTGTTGAGACAAGTTATTTATAGATCACATATATAAGTGGTCTGAACCATCTTTTTTATGAACTACTAAACCAGAACTGTTTTCTGATGTTGATAATTGTGTTATAGTATCACCACTATTTAATTTATTTGTTAATAAAGTTATTTCGTGGGGAACAAGCATATTTAGTTTCTGATCATTTGTTCCGATGGCTTGTTGCCCATACATATTACTTCCTCACATGTATAAGTGGTCTTTATTATCACTTAGTTTATGAACTACTGCTGAAGATGTTCTTGCAGTCATTGATATTTTTGTAATTGTATCTCCAGTGTTTAATTGTTTAGTTAAATTAACAACTTCAGTTGGTTTATTAACCATATCAGTTATTCCGTTACCTTGTTGCCCATGATCATTATTACCTCACATGTATAGGTGATCTTTATTGTCATTTTCATGTTCAACTATAGATGAAGTACCATTTCCCATTGAAATAAATTTAGCGTTCTTAACTGATTCAACATCTTTATTAGAAGTTGAAAGTGAAGTGTTACTTAAAAAAGCTTGATGCTGAGGAGCTTGTGTTCCTCATGCTGTTAATCCTAAAAGTGTTGTACCTATTACAATTGACCCAGAAATAATCTTGACAGCTTTATTTTTTGTTTTAGTAGTATTATTTTTCATTTTTGCCTTATATATCTTTATAATTTAATTATCTCATATTATACTAATTATTTACTAATTATTTAGGAAATGAATATAAATATAAAGATATTCTCTTAAATAAGGTTATATTTAAAGGTACAAATTATATGGAAGTATATTAAATTAATTGTGAAACATTTAATGCTTATCTTAAGCAAAAAAATATTAAATATATATAGTCTATATAATGTTAAAAGACACATATACAAGCTGTACTTAAAAAAATATAAATATTTAGTTTTTAATATAATTTTTTTTATTACGCAAAAAAGGAGAAATAATATTCATGATTATAATTATTATTATTGTATTATTATTGTTGGTAGGGATTGGTTTTATCATCGCATTAGTTAAATTAACAACACATACAGTTAAAGCACCTAAAAAATTCTATGATAATCATAAATTAGTAGCAAATGAAACTGAAAAAGAGGATTGTTTTATGGTAAATATAAAAACTAAAGATATTGATAAATATAATGAAGCAGTTACTGATTATTTATCGGAAGGATTTGAAATTATAACTGAAAGATCTAGTACACAAGATTTGCAAGGATGAAATTCTTGCATAATGAAAAGAAACAAATAACATTTTATAAAAAAACACCTTTAGGTGTTTTTTATTTATAAATGAAAAGCCTTGTATAGATATATAGATGAGTATATATTTAATATCCTTTTTTACTAATGTTAGTTAATGTTATATATATAATAAATTAAATTATGAATAACATTTAATAATATATAGAGTTTATGGAAGAAATAATCTTTTTATAAAATAAATTTAGAAATATAGTTAAAAATTAGTAAAATAATATATAATAATATTATCATGGGTAAAAAAATTCTAAAACTAACAACTTTCATATTTGTATCAATTGCTATATTCTTTGGATTAGCAACTACTTTTAATTTAACAAAAGATAATAAAAATAACAATACTAACTTAAATTCTTTAGGGAATGAAAATTTATTAAATACAAAAGGTAGTATAAAACAATTTAGTATGTATAATGATGTTTATTATAGTACTACTGAAGTTATGTCGGCTATTGTTCACGATGCTAAAGGTGACCATATGTATAGGATGGGTGGTAATGAATATTTTCAACAAGGGACTGGTAGTAGAGAGCCTTATTCTTATAGTGGCTTTGATGAAGTTAAAAATTTAAATAAATTCCTGCCATCCTCAAAAGATACAATTAAACAAATCTCAACATCAAAAGATACAAGTGCTGCGATTATTCATTCTTATTCAAATAATAGGGACGAACTATATATGTGAGGATATGCCGAATATGGCCAACAAGGTGATGGTAAAACAGGAGACTCTTCATGAAAATGTAATTCTCTTCCTAAAAAGGTTAATATACCTGCTGGGTCTAAAACAATTTTTAAACAAATCTCTATGTCTTCAGAGACTTCCTCAATTATCACTCATGATGTTGATGGTGATCATTTATATATGTGAGGAGATAATGGTTTTGGTCAACAAGGATGGCCAGGACATGATGATGTATTATTACCTAGAGAGGTTTCAGGGTGAAACATTAGGTTGCAAAAAAATGACTATACAATTAAAAAAGTTCAATTGAGTGATGAAACATCAGCTGCCTTAATTCACACAAATCACGATGATAAAGATCATTTATTTATGTGAGGTGGAAACGGTAGTGCGCAACAAGGTAATGGAAACACTAACAATGTTTTAAAACCTACAGAAGTTAAGCTGGGTGCTAAAGGTTTACAATCTGGAGATACTATTAAATCAATTTCAATGTCAAGTCAAACCTCTGGAGCATTAGTTCGCAAAGCAGACGAAACATATCATTTTTATATTTGAGGAAGTAATTTTGGAAAATCTCAAGCTGACCCATCAAAAGATGATTACGTAACAATTCCTACAGAAGTTAAAGGAATGGAGGATAAAATGAATAATGGAAATATTGTTAAAAATATTTCTCTAGGAAATCAAACTTCTTCTATTCTTATTCATTCCATCGTAAATAATAAAGATCATTTATACATGTGAGGAGCGAATAGTGCTGGTGAACAAGGCGATGGAACTACTCGTACTGTAACTTCGCCCAAAGAAGTTATTAATTTAACAGAACTTTTAAAACCAGGGGATATAATTAAAGATAACATATGTGTATCACAAACCAGTGTTGCTATTATTCACAATGATGAAGTAGGAGATAAATTATATCTTTGAGGTAAATATGCATCTCCTGATTCTGATGCACCTAGAATAGAAACTCCAAAAAGATTTGCTTTTAATAAACACATTTCTATACCTGGTGTCGAACAAGAAATTATACAAACTGATCTAGATAAAGATGAATTAAAATTTTCATTAAATGAGCACGAAAATATAGCAAGAGATACATTTTTTAACTATAAAAAAATAAAACTTCAAAAAATAGAATTATGGCACGGTAAAAAGAAAGTAGAAAAAACTAAGTCAATTTCAAACCCTGTATTTAATAAAGAATATAGCTTTAAATTTGGTGTAAAAGATTTTAATGAAAATAGTGATTATTATTTAAAAACTTGATATAAAATTCAAAAAGATGAGAATGATGATGATGATCCTGAACCACTTAAATTAAATATTTCTAATTTTAAAAACTATAAACTTCAAAAACCTGATGTTACAAATATTTCTGTTAAACAAACAGGATATAAAAAAGCAAAAATAAAATTTGATGTTAATGAAATTTCAACAGGTGATTTAGATAAAAGGGATATTAAAATTAAAAAACTTTGAATAACTAATGCATCCGGTAAAGTTATAAAAGAATTCAAAGGGGAAGATTTATCATTTGGCACTAAAGAATTTATTCTTGATAAAGAGGTTGGCACATATAGTGGTTATCAAATTAAGATTAAATATGTAGATGCTATGTATCCAACAAATTTTGGCGGACAACAAGATAAACTTTTTTCAATACAGCCATTTATAATTGAAAAAGTATTATCAATGATGCAAAAAATTATAATCGCATCAGCAGCCTCTGCAACGGCTCTAATAATTGGACTTATTTCATTTATAATCTATAAAAAAATGAAACATTCAAGGAATGTTGGAAGATATAGAAGACGACGTTAATAATAAATAAAAAAACACTTTAAGAGTGTTTTTTATTTTTTTATTTATAAAAAAAACTTAAAATATAGTTATAAATTAGTAAAATAATGTATAATATTATTATCATGGGTAAAAAAATTCTAAAACTATCAATCTTTATATTTATATCAATTGCTACAATATTTGGTTTAGTAAATGTTTTTAATTTTACAAAAACTAAAGATGAGGATTTTAATTCAAAAATTAACAATAGTTTAAACACTTCTGAAGGTAGTACAATAAAATTTGTATCTGTTTCCAGCTATGAAAATGCCTCTAATTCTAATTTGTTCAATTTAACTAGTGATACTTCTTCATTAGTTATACATGAAAATGATAATAAAGATCATTTATATATGTGGGGAGCTAATAATTTTGGACAACAAGGAAATGGCAAAGAAAATGTTAATCCAGTTAAAACTCCTACAGAAATTGTTAAATGAAAAAATAAAAATGGAGAAGAAAAATCATTATCTATAAATGATGAAATTAAAGAAATTTCAATGTCTAATTTTGTTTCTTCAGCTATTATTCACAATAATTCTGGCGATCATTTATATATGTGAGGGGCAAATAATTTATATCAACAAGGAAATGCTGAAGGTGGAGATGGTTCAGAAAATGTTAAAATACCAACAGAAGTTAACCCTATAGACGCAAATGGACATAAATTTAATTGAGGAGACATTAGCCAAATAAAAGTTTTATATAATAAGGTAAGTGTTTTAAGTAATGACGAACAAGGTGAACATTTATATATGTGAGGATATAATAGCCATGGAGAAATGGGAATAGGTGACGATTCAGCAGGTGGATACATCAAAAGACCAATGGATATTAGAGACTCTTGAATAAAAAATGATAATAAAGATTCTAAAATTAAACAAATTGTTATTGCACCATATAATGTTGCTATGATTATTGAAAAAAAAGATAATTCATCTAAAGTATTAATTTCAGGAGATAATAAACATAATAAACTTGCCTTAAAAAACAAAAGTATCTCAAACACTAGTAATCCGGTAGAAGCTGACTTATTAAGTGAACTTGCAAGTACTGATGATGGGATGATAAAAAATATCGCTATAGGACAAGAACAAGGTAGTGCTGTTATTCATAATAACACTGGTGAACATTTATATATGTGAGGACGTGGTATTTTTAATTCTAATTCTTATGAACAAAAGGAAATCACAAAAATTAACAAAATTTCTGAATTATTGTCAGACAAACAAGATACAATAGATAAATTTGTATTGGAAGGTGGAACAGTTGATTCTTTTTCACAAAATAATGTGTATGCTATAATCATTAACAAACATAGCGATAATAAAAAACACTTATACATGTGAGGGACTAACAATTCAGGGCAAATAGGTGACAACACCACTGATATGGTGTGACAACCCAAAGAAGTATCTAAAATTAAAGATATTATAAGCAAATCAAACACTACTAATATAGATACTGAACAAAGTGCCTTTTCTTTTGATGTGTCTGAAGTTGTTATAAAGGACGATAAAGGCTCACATTTATACATGTGAGGAAATAATGAAGATCATGTGCAACTTAAATCAAACGATATTAAGGTTCTTACTCCAACAATATTAAATAATCAAGATATATCTAATCCATATATTAATCAAAATAGCATTAAAGTGTCTCAACTAGATTCTAAAAAAGAATCTATATCATTTAAATTAGATGAATCTGAAAATATTGCAAAAGATACATTATTGAACAATAAACAAGCATCTATTGAAAGTATTAAAATAAAAGGAAATAATGGAAAAACTATTGTATCCTTAGAAAATAAAGAATTTGGGGTCATAAACAAAGAAATAGATTTTTCAAATGGTAAATATAAAAATTACTATATAGAAGTAAAATATAGATATAAAGATTCTTCTAAAGATTCTAAACAATTTGTTAAAACATTTAATATACCTGAGTTTGAAAAACATGGGTGAAAAACACTTGGTGTAAAATCTTTATCAGCTAAACAAGTAGATTATACTAAAGCAAAAATATCGTTTGATATTAATCAATTTATACCTAAAAATAATTCTGAAGACTGAGATATTCAAATTATAAAACTTCAAATTATAAAAGTAAATAAAGATACTAATCAAAATGAAGTTATAAAAGAATTTGATAATAATTTTGGATATAAAGAATTTGTCTTTGATAAAAATGTAGGTACTTATAGTGGATATGAAGTTTATGTAGAATATAATTCAACAGTTCATTCAGAATGATATGGTAAGAATCAACATAAAACTTTAAAAATAAACCCGATTGTAATAAAAAGATGAATGTTATTGAGTGAAAAATTAACTTATTTCCTTTATATACCATTAGGAGTTTTAGCTGTTATTCTACTAGTTCTTTTAGGATTATTTATTAAAAGAAAAAAACTTTCAAATAAAGTAAATAGATATAGAAGAGGACGTTAATAATAAAAACATAAAAACACCTTTAAGGTGTTTTTTTATTTTAAATATATTACGTTTATAAAAGATAAATATTTAAAAATTATTAATGCCTTTTTAAGTTGGAAATATTAATATTATTTATAATGATATAGTTTAATATAATCATTAAAAAAGCTTTATAATAAGCCATCAAATAAATGGATAAAAATTAAAAAAAACTTAAAATATAGTTAAAAATTAGTAAAATAATGTATAATATTATTATCATGGGTAAAAAAATTCTAAAACTATCAATCTTTATATTTATATCAATTGCTATATTCTTTGGTTTAGCAACTACTTTTAGTTATGAAAAAAATGATAAAAACAACCAAAATAATATTAATTCAAAAATTAATAATAGTTTAAATCTAACCGAAGGTAGTAAAATAAAACTATCAGCTACATCACATCTTTCGGATTATTATAGTAGTGGTTCTGCTCCTGACCATAATACTGAAAATGCAATAGTTATACATCAAAGTGATAACAAAGATCATTTATATATGCAAGGATCAAATTCATTTGGACAACAAGGTAATGGAATAATAGAATACAAAGATAATGTATTTTTCTCAGAGGTTTTTAAATGAAAAAACAAGGATGATGAAGTAAAATCATTATCTATTAACGATGAAATTAAAACAGTTTCATTAACAACAGTAAACGAGGGTGCTGTTATCCATAATAATACAGGTGATCATTTATACATGTGAGGTCGTAATTTTTATGGTACATCAGGTAATGGAACAAAAGGTTCAGATGTTGAGACATTAATACCTACAGAAGTTAATCCTTTAGATGGTGCTGGTCATAAAATTAGCTTTGGAAATATTATCGAACTGAAAGTGTTACAAACTACCGTAGTCGCTTTAACTCGTGATAATGAAGGACATGTTCACTTGTATGGGTGGGGAAAGAACTATCTTGGTATGTTTGGTATTGGTGAGGACCTTAATGACGAAATTTTAACAAGACCGATGGATATTACAAAAGCTTGAACAGATAAAGCAGGCAAAGACTCTGAAATCAAGCAATTTTGAATGGATTTGGGTGATATGTTTGTTCTTACGAAATTAAATGACAATACATCGAAAGTATTTGCATCAGGATCTGATAGTAATAGTATGCTAGGGAATGGCGGAGCCGATGAATCAACCGATACTCCTGTCTCATCTACTCTTATAAATCATTTATTAAAAGATGAAAAAGGAACGATAAAGCAAATGGTACTTAAAGGAACATATTATGACCAAGGTGGTATATTGTATCATGTTAATGATGGAGATAATAAAGGTGACCATATATGCATGTGAGGAACTGGTATATTCGACGAAGATCATGTTGATCGTTCTATAAATCCTATGAAAATTAATAAATTTGATAAGTTGATTGGTCCAGAAAGTACAATAGATAAATTTTTTATGGAATACGTTGATTATCAGGACTCTTCTGATGATACAGAAGGAGTATATGGCATTATCATTAATAAACATAGTGATAATAAAGAACATTTATATATGTGAGGAGAGAATAGTTCAGGCCAGTTAGGGGATAACAAGGCAGAAGCTACTGTTTGAAGTCCTAAAGAAGTACAAGCAATTAAAGAAATAGTGAGCAAAAAAAATACTAATATTAATCCTCAACTAAGTTCCTTTGGAGGTTATATATCTAACCTCGTTATTGAGGATGATCAAGGACCACATCTATATAATTGAGGATCAGGAGTAATTCAGGAAAAAATAAAAGAAATAAATGTTCCTACATTGTTCAGTGGCGGAGGTACATCAACACCCGATGTTAAAAAAAGCAGTATAAAAATAACTCAAACATCTGGTAACAAAGTATTTGTATCATTTGAATTAGATGAATATCAAGATGTTTTAAGAGATAAAATCTTGGGTGAAAAAAAGGCAAATATTGAAAGTATTAAAATTACACAGTCTAACGGAAGTGAAATCGCATCCTTTACAAATAAAAACTTTCGTAGTAAAGGAATATATATAGATAATATTCCAAAAGGCAAATATAAATTATATATAGAAATATTATATAGTGGTCATGATGGCGTAGGTCGCCCGGCCAGAGGAAATGTAAAAATTGCCATGCCTGAATTTGAGTTCCATGGGTGAAAAACACTTGGTGTAAAATCTTTAGCTAAACAAGCAGGTTATAATAAAGCAAAAATATCATTTGATGTCAATCAATTTATACCTAAAAATAATTATGAAGACTGAGATATTCAAATTACAAAACTTCAAATTATAAAGGTAAGTAAATATACTAATCAAATCGAAGTTATAAAAGAGTTTGATAATACCTTTGGGCATAAAGAATTTACCTTTGATAAAAATGTAGGTACTTATAGTGGCTATAAAGTTCATGTAGAATATAATTCAAAAATTCATTCAGATTGATATGGTACTCAAAAGACTAACTTCATTATAGAGCCATTTGTAATAAAAAAAATAATGTCATTAAACGAAAAACTAATTTACTTTCTTTATACACCATTAGGATTTGTAGCAATTATTCTATTAGTGCTTTTAGGATTCTTTATTAAAAGAAAAAAACTTACAAATAACGTAAATAGATATAGAAGAGGACGTTAATAATAAAAACATAAAAAAATAACTATATTTATTTTCGTAAGTTATTTTCAAAATGTAAATTTTTAGATTTAAAGGTGGGCAAAATGAAAAAATTAAAAAAAGAAATTAAAAAATATATAATCGGGGTACATAATAAAAAAACTCTAAAAATTATAATTTTTATAGCCATGGGAATCGCCATGTTATTTGGTTTAGCAAATACTGTTAAACAGACAAATATAAATTATAAGAATACCTTATTAAATAGTAAAATATCAAAAGTAGTTGATGGTGCTAAATTTATTGCAATGTCTGGACATACTTCTTCTGCAGTTATTCATAATAAAACTGGTGATCATTTATATATGTGAGGAGTTAATACGTTTGGTCAGCAAGGAAACGGTACAATTGGTAATACCTTTGTAAAAAGCCCAACTGAAGTTAAAATAGGAAATGGATTAGAAGCTACTGATACAATTAAACAAGTTTGTCTAACAATGGATACTTCTTTGGCATTGATTCATAATGCTAGTGGTGATCATGTATATATGTGAGGTAACAATAAATACGCATTAAATGGTAAAGGTGGTGGTGACACTGGTTATAATCTATTAAAACCAACAGAAGTTGATGCTGATGTGGAAAACAGTTGAAAAAAAAGTGATACAATAAAACAAATTTACGCATCTTATAAAACAGCGGCAGCAGTTGTCCATAATGATTCTGGTGATCATTTATATATTTGAGGGGATAATAATTATGGCCAACAAGGTAATGACAAAAAAACATCAGGCATTGAAGAATGTTTGAGTGTACATGAATTACAAATTAATCCTACTTTAAATGATAAAGATAAAATTAAAGAAATTTCGCTAGGACTAGACACATCTGCAATGGTGATTGAAAAAACTGAGACAATTGAACAAAAAGAAATAAAAACTGATCATTTATATATGTGAGGATGAAATTCACATGGCCAACAAGGTAATAGTTCTACAACTGTTCCTGTTCTAACTCCTAAAGAAGTTGATGGATTGCATTTAAACCAAAATGCAAAAATCAAACAAATTTCTATGTCAACATATACCTCTTCTGCTTTAATTCATGTAAGTGGTGATGGTGCCGATAAAGGAGATCATCTATATATGTGAGGCGCTAATGATGTATATCAACAAGGCGATGGAACTACTACTAATGTAACTACGCCTAAAGAAGTCCACGGATGAAATAATGAACAAGGAAACGCAATCCTTAAAGAAATAGCAATGACTAGTAGTACTTCGTCTGTTGTTGTTCATAATTCTTCTGGTGATCATCTATATATGTGAGGAAACAATGCAGATGGTCAACAAGGCGATGGAACTACTACTAGTGTAAGTTTACCCAAAGAAGTTAAAGGTTGAGATAAAAATGGAACAATTCTTCAAGTTTCAAAACCTGATGAATATGATAAGTCATATTATACTGTTCAATCTGTTTTAATTAAGGATAGCAACAATAAAAAACTCTTATATATGTGAGGTCCAAATTTAGAATACGAACAAGCAGGCTTTGACACTGACAATGTTCTACATCCAAAATTAATAGCAAATACGCAACTTATTAAACCAGAAATTAAAGATGGCAGTGTTTCTGTAAAACAAAGTGGTTTAAATAAAGCACAAGTAAAATTTAAATTAGAAAATAAATATATTGATCCTAATTTTGATTCTAATTTAAAAAATTTATTTAACATTCAATCAAGCAAAATTACAAAAGCTGAAGTACAAGATATTAATGGTGATGTAAAAGGAAAACTTGATCCATTTGATGTTGTGGATGGCAAAGAAGAAACAATTGTAAGTAATTTAAACGCTCAAAAAGATCCTTATAAAGATTTTGATTTAAAATTAACTTTTGATTATAAAGATGGAAAACATAAATATATTGGTGATAATAAAATATCAAAATCTTTAGATCCATTTAATGTACATAGTTTAATAACTCCAAAGCTAAAAAGTAAAAAGTATGTACAAGGAGATGAATATAAATCTGTTAAGTTTACTTTTGATTTAGAACCAGGTAAACCTTCTGGTAAAGAACAGATAGAAGCAAAAATTGATAAACTTAGTATTGTTAAAGATGGCATTCCTCTTGAAAATGTTAAATTTACAAATGATCCACAATTTGGAGAAAACTATGCCGAAATAACAAATATGAATTTTGATGCTTATGAAGGTTATAAATTAAAAGTAGATTATTCAAATAAGAATTCAACAGATAGCGTTAAATTAAGCGAAAGTTACTTATATGATATCCCGACTTTTAAAGCTCATGACTGAGCAAAACCTGAATTTGCAAGTATATCAGGAAAACAAGTTAAAAATACTTTAAAAGGAGTAATTAGCTTTAATTTGGTTGATAAAAGTAGTGATAGTTCAAGAAAAGTTGGCATTAAAGAAATAGTTATCAAAAATAATAATAAATCTATCTCGCTGAAAAACTTTTTAACGCTGGGATTTGGAGAACAAACAGCAAAATTAAGCCCTGATTTATCTTTTGGAGAAAATAAAGGTTATTATATTGAGGTAACATATGGTGATCCGAAAGGAAGCGATGAAACAACAACCATTTCAAAATTAATTGATATCACAATAGCAAAAACTAAAACACCAAAAATTACTATTAAAGAAAATCCTACGCAATATGCATATAACAAGGAACATATGGTAGTGATGATAAATGATTCAAAAATAAAATATCATACTAATGATATAAAAATCAATAAAGTAACAGTGCAAAGTAAAGATGGCAAAGATATCTTATGAACATTATCAGAAACAACTTGAAAATTAAATAATGAAGATAAAAAAATTGATTTAGATGTTCAACCAGACAAAACATATAGTAATTATGTAATACATCTTGAATATGAATATGATGGTGATTCAAGTGAAACTCTAGATCCAATTGATATGAATATTCCTACTTTTAAAACAGATTCATTAAAACCTAAATTTTCAAACGTTCAATTAAACCAAATGGGCAATAGTTATAATGAAGAAATATCATTTAATCTTGATAAAAATAATTCATATAAAAACGCTGAAATTACAAGTATTGAAGTTAAAGGTGATGGCCAAACAATTAAAGTTGATAAACCTCAATTTGGAAATAATAAAGTTATATTCAATAATTTAAAAATTGGTAAACATAAAGGATATGAAATTATTGTCACATATTTAAATGGTGACCCATCAAATCATAATGAAAATTCTTTAACAATAAAAGAATCAATTCCACCATTTATAATAATAAGTCATATAAAACACCATTATTTCTTAAAAATAGGTTTACCTATAATAATATTATTCGTTGCAATTGGATTAGGGATAAGTTATTACTTTGGTAAAAAAACACAGTTTTTAAGAAGACTTAAAAGATATAGAATTCATAGATAATAAAATTAGCTATGTTTAAATAAAAAAACACTTTCATAGTGTTTTTTTATTTTTAAGAGACGAATATTATTTTAAATTTATTTTTATTAAAGTATAATTTTTTTAATATGAACAAATGAAAAAAATATAATATTACTCCCTTTGTTAAATGAGTAGGCGGCAAAAGACAATTATTGCATAAATTAAATTTAATAGTCCCTAGTGATGTTAATAGGATAATTGAGCCCTTTGTTGGAGGAGGCAGCTTCTTTATTAATTTTCAATTAAAAAATAGTATTATAAGTGATACAAATAGAGAATTGATTACATCATATTTGGTTATTAAAAATAATCCTCAAAAATTGATAAAACTTTTAGATGAATATCAAAATAATTTACATAGCAAAGATTTTTATTTAAAATTAAGAACGTTAAATGTAGATGATTTAGATGATTTACATTTGGCTGCAAGATTTATTTATCTTAATAAGGCAGGTTTTAATGGAATTTATAGGGTTAATTCTAAAGGTGAATTTAATGTTCCATATGGCAAAAAAGATGAAGTAAATTTATACAATGAAGAAAATATTATGAATTTTAGTAAATTTTTAAATGAATTTGATATTGAAATTTATAATAAGGATTATAGAGAAATTATAAAGAAAGCTAAAAAAGGTGATTTAGTATTCTTAGATCCACCTTATGATAAAATTAATAAAAATAGTTTTGTTTCATATAATAAAGATTCTTTCGAAAGAAGTGAACAAATAAATTTAGCTAATGAATTAAAAAAATTAGACAAAAAAGGAATAAAATTTATTTTAACTAATCATAGTACAGATTTTATTATGAATGAATATGAAGCATTTGATAAAATTAAAGTTATTGTTAATAGATTTGTAAGTCCCGACTCAACAAAAAGAGTTAATGCAGCAGAAGAGGTAATTATAAAAAATTTTAAAATGGATGATATGGATGAAAGATTTAAAGAATTAATTAATACAATGAAGGAAACAAATAGAAGTATTGATTATTTTGTAGATTGATATAAAATAAATAATTATGCAAATGATGTAAGAGCAGATATGAATGATTTTAATTTATTAAAATCTATTTCACAAAAAGATTTAAATAAAAATATTGAAATGCTTTTCAAAAGAAATAAAAAATGTTTTGCTTCATTACCTTTGTTAATTGCCAAAAGGATCACTCAAAAAGATAAAGGTCTGAGTTTTTTAGATTTAAATGGAGCTCTTAAAAAAATTGATTTTTTAAATTTTGAATATTCTTTAGAAGATATAAAACAATTTATTCTAGAATCAGGAGCATACAATTTATTTATTAATAATTTGACAAATATTTCAGATTGTTACTATGGAATTGAAATTGGAATGGATACTAATGCCAGAAAAAATCGAAGTGGTATTAGTAATGAAGGTTTTGTTTCTAAAATATTGGAAAAAAATAATATTAAATTTGAAAAACAAAAAAGCGTTAAAAATGTATATAAAAATGATTTGAATATGATTAAAAAATTTGATTTTTATTTTAATTTAAATGGCGAAGAATATTTTGTTGAAACTAATTTTTTTAGCACTGGCGGTTCTAAACCGGATGCGATGATTGGTGAATACAAAAATTTATTAAGTGAATTAGATGGCAAGAATTTTATTTTAATAACAGATGGATCATTATGAAAAAATAACTTATCATACCAAAGAACTTTAAAAACTCTCTTTGATAAATCTGAAAGAGTATTTAATTTGTATACGTTTGAAAAATGACTACAAAATAAAAATTAATTTATTTTGTATATAAACTCTATATAAAAGTAAAAAAACAACAAATTAATTTGTTTTTTATCACCTACATTTTATTTCGAATAACTGTTTTAAACATAAGTTTATTGTATTTATCTTTTAAGAGTGATTTATTTTTAAACTCTATTTGTATACCATAGATAAAACAAATAGTTATTAATTTTTTTTAAATACATATATATTAAATTAAGTATCATTATATTATATGGAGGCAAATATGCAAGAAGAACAAAAAGAAAGCCTTATTATATTTATATTAGCAATCGTTGTTGGAATGTTTGGTGTAGATAGATTTTATCGTGGACAAATTGGTCTTGGTGTTCTTAAGTTAATAACTGTAGGTGGCTTTGGAATTTGATACATGATTGATTGAATTATAGCTTTGATAGATATGGTTCATAAATTATAAAAAATAAATAAAAAAACACTTTTAAGGTGTTTTTTTATTTATAAATAATCATTATATTTAGTTATAACTCAAATAATTATTACACATTTAATTTCATAATATAAATAAAAGGATATATACAGCAATCAACTAACTAACTATATTGGTAATGTCTTATATATATAATATTATTAATTTAGAAAACTATAAGGGCCGTTCAAAATGAAACTTTTAAATAAAAAAATTAAACATTTATCAATTTTTTTATTCTTACTAAGAATATTTGTACTTAACTTTTGATTTATAGATTGAGCTAATTATTTTTATTAATAAAAATAATATTTTTTTATAATATAAATAAAAAAATAGAAAGGCCAAATAATCTCAAATAGTTAAATTATGTTTAAATAATTTTGTTCTTTGGTGTTTTTAAATTGTAAAGGAGAAATTTAATGAAAAGAATTGGAACAAATAAAAAAATATTAAAAATTATAACTTTTATAGTGATGATAATTTCACTAATTTTTATCTTTGTAGAGGGTGTAAAAAAAACAAATATACATAATAATCCAGTTTTTTTAAACAACAAAGCAAACCAAGACAATTTGTATCATTCAAAAATGATGTCAATGTCAGCAAATACATCTTCTGTTGTTTATCATTATGGAGATAACACAGATCATTTATTTATGTGGGGTGCTAATGATAAAGGTCAACAAGGTAATGGCGCTGCAACTGTTGAAGATGTTTCACATCCAACAGAAGTTAAATTAGGAAAAGAGGGATTAAAACCTGGTGACATTATTAAATCAATTTCAATGTCAAATACAACATCTTCAGCTGTTGTCGAATATTCATTAAATAATGGAGAAACAAATGACGTTTTATTTATGTGAGGGGCTAATAATAATCATCAACAAGGTAATGGAAATACAAATACCATAACGATCCCAACAAAAGTAGAACTTCCAACAGAATCACAAGGTGAACCAGTTGGAAAAGATATAGAAAAAGTTTCAATCTCTAGTAAAACATCTGCAGTGTTAGTTAAAAATGACGCTCAAAAAAGTTCTAAATTATTAATGTGAGGTGCTAATGATTATTATCAACAAGGTGATAATGCAACAGATGAAATAAATACTCCAAAAGAAGTTAAAATTGGAGAAGAAGGATCTATGTTAAAAAATCTTTCAATATCTTCAAGTACATCATCTATAGTTACACATACAAATGAAGGCGATAATTTATATATGTGAGGGGCAAATGACAAAGGTCAACAAGGTAATGGAAATACAAATACTATAAAAGTTCCAACAAAAGTAAATGTAAACGGTCTTACATCATTCAACCAAACATCAATGTCAGAGTGAACTTCTTCTGTTTTAGTTAAAAATAATGGTCATACAGAGTTATATATGTGAGGAGATAATACATATGGCCAACAAGGTAATGGTAAAAAAGGCATCACACCAATTAAGACTCCAACAAAAGTAAATGTAAATGGACAAGAAAAAAATTCAGAATATAAACAAATTTCAATTTCAAAATTAACTTCTGGTTTATTGTTTTGGGATGGGGCTCTTTATATGTGAGGAGCCAATGACAAAGGTCAACAAGGTAATGGTGATAAAAATCGTAAAACAGTAACAATACCTACAAAGAATAAAGCAGCTTCTAATCCTTTTCCTTCCTCTATAAATGCTAAACGTGACCAAATTTCAATTTCAGAAAGTACCTCTGCAAAAACAATAGTAGTGAGGTTGACAACATCAGATAAGTTTTCATTTATCTTAATGTGAGGATTAAATGATCATCATCAACAATCAGGGTTTAATAAAGACATAGTATGAGCGCCTACTTTCAAAAATAGCCAAATTATTAAACCTGAAATTATTAAAGATAGTGTACACTTGGTAAGCAAATACAATGAAAATGTAGATGTAAATCAACAAGAAGTTCAAATCAAATTTAAAATAAAAGAAGAGACTATCAATAAGTCTTTGCGCACTTTTTTTGGTATCAAGGAAAAAGCAACTATTAAAGAGGCTAGTATAAAAAATGCGGATGGTGTGACTATAGGAAGTATTCCTGGATTTGAGATTCATAATAATGAAGAAAAAACAATTAAAATTGAAGATAAATTTATACCAGTGAGAAAAGATCCATATAAAGGATTTCAATTAAGTATATCTTATGATTATAAAGATAAAGAACACCATTTAAGCAAGCCACATGAAATAAAGCGTGACTTAGAGTCATTTAATATAAATGGTTTATTAAATGCGATATGAGGACAACCATATGATACTGAACAAATTTCAAAAGACTCTGTAAAAATATATTTTAAAGCATGGACAGATCCATACGACCCTAAACTTGGGTGAAAAAAAATAAAAATTGATCATTTTAAAATTGAACAAAGTGATCCAAAAATTAGTGTCAAATTTGAAAGAACAGAGTTTAACATAAATAAAGTAAATACTGCCACAATAAGTGGTCTTAAGATTGGTTCTTATTCAGATTGATGATTTAGAATTTATTATAAAGGCGCTGAAGGGATGTACAAAAATTGAGAAACATCAAAGGCTTGAAGAATTAGAGATTTTTCTGTTGATAAATTTTCAAAACCTACTATTAAGATTAAATCCGCAAAACAAGTCGGAAATACTAAAAAAGGAAAAATTACTTTTGATGTAAATGATTCTAAAGTAACAGCAACTCCAACAATTAAAGATATTTTTGTTACAAAAGGTGAAAGTGCTGCTAAAGGCGGTAAAAAAGTTGAAATTGATGAAACTATAGCTAATGATTTTGCAAACGGAAAAACAGCCACTCTTAAAGATGATTTAAATTTGGGTGATAATGGTGATTATTATGTTAATGTAAAATATGGTAATAAAACTGATAATACCGATAATAAAATAACTTCTGTTAAGGTAGATCCGATTAAGATAAGAGGAAATAAAATTCCTGCAGTTAAAATCATTCGTAGTGTTGCACAAACGACAATTGATCAAGCAGAGTTTTTAACAACAATATCAGACACAGAAGTTGATAATTATACTAAAGATATTGAAATGAAAGTAACAATACAAAAACAAAATAAAGAAGCAACTGATGTTTTAGCAACAATAAATAACCTTGAATTAAGTTCAAAAACAAAAACTATTAAATTAACTAACCTTAGTTTTAAAAAATACGAAGGTTATAAATTACATCTTGAATATAGAACTAAAGGTTCACAAGATAACTATAAAACAATACCAGATACAGATATTGGTGATTTTGAAATGAAAGCACTTAATGCCCCAAGCATAGAAAATATTAAATTTGATCAATTAAATACAGAAAAAGGTAATTTTAACTTTAATATTAAAAAAGGTGAAGATGCAGCAAAAAGAGCAGTTGAACTTCAAAAGGCAACCGTTGTTTATACAAAAGATGGTCAATCATTTAAAAAAGAAATTGATGGTTCAAATTTAAAATTTGCCCCTGAAAATAATGCATTTATTATGGATGGGTTAACTGCAGGTGATTATACTGGAACAATTACTTTAACATATGCCGATAAAAATACACCAACAATTTCTGATAAAATAGTTAAGCAATTTTCATTCTCTTTATTAAGAACAGCAAAACCTGAGTGGGATGGAAAAGTAACTGGTGAACAGGTTGGCAAACATAAAGCTAGAATCACATTTAAGTTAAAACAAGGTGAAGGAAAAATTAAAGCAAAAGCTACACAAGCAACTATTTTCAATGAAACAACTAAAGAATCTAAAAAAACAACAAATAATGTTATTTTTGGTTCTAAAAATACAATAGATATAAATGAAGATAATATTGCCTCTAATAAATATTCACTTAAAGTTAAATATGAGGCAGCTGACAATCCATCTCATTATGGTGGCGGTACAATTGAAGCAACTGTTATATTTGATATGAAAACATTAAATAAACCAACTATAACAGCAGTTCAAGTCAATCAAACTGGACCAAATAAGGCAGAAATTTCATTCACAGTATCTCATGGTGAAAATACCAAAAATAATTACAGACCAGTAGATATTGCTGCTGTGGAAGTTAATGGTAAAACATTGGCAACTAAAGGCTTTGTAACTTATAAAACAACATTTACAAATTTAGACCCAAATCAAATGTATACTTATGCTATAAAAATTCAATATAAAGATAAAATATATCCAGATTCATTTGATACTTTACATATAACAAAATCTGGTTCATATAGAATTCATGATGTTAAAAAAGTTGAAATAAAAAATGTTAATAGTAAAGTAAATAATAGAAATCAAGCAGAAATTAGCTTTGAAACTAAATATCAAAAAGTAACAGGATATGATATCGATGCTAAAATAGATGCAAATAGTGTAGTAATAACTGATGCTTCGGGAAAAGTAGTTAACGGTTTAAAAATAAAACTTGCAACAACTGAAATTGGTAAAAATACAGCAACAATTACTGGCTTACCTAAAGGAGATTATAAAGGTTATAAAATCTCTATGACATATAGTGCTAAAGATGAATCTAAAAAATATAGTGAACATATAAAAATGCAAAGTGTTGGAATTCCAGAGTTTAAGATTAGTGATGCGAAAGTTACTATAGCAAATATAAGAGCGCATCAAGTAAAAGACACATATAATGAAGTCGTTTCATTCAATGTTATTGGTGGTGATGCTAGTCATTTAAAAATTTCAAAAATCACAATCAAAGGAGAAGGAAAAACATTTGAAATTAAAAAACCAACATTCGGAAAACATGAGTTTGTAATTAAAAACTTAAAACTTGGTGTTCATAAAGGATATCAAATAATTGTAGAATATACTAATGATATAACTGAATCATTTAATATTAATAATCCAAAAGCAATAGGAAATGTAGCACCATTTAAAATTGAAGCTCCTAGAAGCAAAATATTGATCCCAATTATTGGTGGAGTTAGTGGCGCAGTAGGTATTGCTATATTAGTAGTTGTAGCATTTATAATGAAAAGAAAAAAATTCTTGTCTAATATAAGTAGATATAGAAGGGGACGTTAATAAGAAATATAATAAAAATACCTTATGGTATTTTTATTTTTTAAAAGCATAATTTAAAAAAAGAATAAAAATTATTCCTAAGTTTTTTATTAAAAAATTCCTCTCTATTTATAAATATGAGATATCATTATTAAGTAAGTTTTTTTATAAATTATAAGGTTTATAAGTCAGAATTGTAAGTACTTTTAGGTTTTTAAGTAAATCCTATTAATAAAACAATGCTTTAAAAACAAATTAAGTTTATATTTATTATTTTTATAAACTTATATTAGGAAACAAAAGGCATATAACTAAAGTTTATTTTAAAAATCTCTTATTTCTTAATTTAAAATGAGGCTTGCATTTTATAAGAACTAATAATTATGATAAATTTTTAGAGTTTTAAAGATATTATCAGATGAATTTTGATTAAATATTTTATATATTTTAATTAAAAATTACACTATAATTAGTTTGTAATTAGTTCTTAATTATGATATAATTAGTTTGTAATTAGTTATTAGTTAGTTTTTAATTAGTTCTTAATTATGGTTTAATTTTCGTTGTTTTATTAAAAATTCATTATTTTTAATAAAACATGTATTAAGCAAAATAAATTAAATGATATTCAAAAATATTTATACGAAGGGAAAAAAATGAATTCAAAAAACAAAAAAAACAAATCTAAATCACTGTTGAAGTTTACAACAGGTGCTTTAGTAGTTGGGACAGCTTTCATAGGTACAGGAACTATAATCCACCAAAATGAAAATATCCAAGATAAGAACTTAATACAATCAGTTTCAAACGAAGAAAAAGAAAGCCTAAAAATTACTAATGGTGAGGTTAATTATAAAGAAAAAACAATAAGTCTAAAGCTTAAAGTAGTTATTACAGATGAGACAGAAGATAACAGACAAGAAATAAAAGCTGTGGATTTAATAGAACCTAATTCTAACGTAGCAGCAAACAAACTAACCATGGATCCAGTTAATGTTGAAGGTAAAAAAACAGGAGAAGATTTTAAGGTTAAACTTCATCTTCCTAATTATGATACTAACTATCAAGGTTATAAGATTAAAGTAAAATATGGTGAAGAAAGTGAAGCAAAAGAGGTATCTAAAAAAATATCTAATATAAGTATAAAATCAAACATTACAGCAACAATAACACAAAACGGAAGCTTTGATCAAACAGGTACTAATGAAGGTTTGATTAATTTAAGCGCAACATTTGCATCAGATAACAAAAAACTTAACTATGATAAATCTATTAAACAAGTTAGTGTAGAGGGTAGAACCGATATTACAGCTGCTTTAGTAGACGACAAAAAAAATGGAAATTTTAAAGTTAAATTAAGTGGATTAGATGTAAATCAAAAATATAGCGGCTTAAAAATTAAGGTTGAATTTAAAGAGGCAAGAATTAAAGGTAATACAGTTAGTTTAAGAGAATTCACTCCTAAAGACGAAAAAGCAACAGTAGAAGTAAAAGACCAATTCAAACAAACAAGTCAAAATAAAGGAACTATTAAATTAAAAGTTAATATTGGTAATGCATGAGAAGTTCAAGACCAAACTATTACTGGGGTTAAAATAACTTCTGATCATGGAACAATTAATAGTAGTTTGGATAATAATAAAAAAACAGGAGATGATTTGGATGTTACATTAAATAATTTAACTAGCGGAAATTATAAAAATGTAGTAGCTACTATTAAGTATGGTAAAGATAAATCAGTAAATGCAAGTATAGATAACTTCACTGTTGTGGGAGCAGAAACAGTACAAAAACAAGGAGAAGAAAACAAATTCCATCAAACAGGTGCTAATGAAGGTACAATTACTCTAAACACAAGTATTCTAAATGGAGATAAAGTTAAAGACAAATTTAATATTACAAAGGTTAGTGTAACAAGTGAAAATAATGTAACTGCTAACTTGGTAGGATCTGCAAACATAGGAGAAGATTTTAAAGTTAAATTAAGTAACTTAACTGCAGGCAGAAACAGTGGTTTAAAAATGACTGTTACAGTTAATAATGGTGAATATAACATAGAAAGTACAGTTAATTTAAGTGACTGTGAAATTAAAGGCGCAACAGAACCAAAAATAACAGTGATAGACCAATTCGAACAAATAGGTCAAAATAAAGGAACTATTAAATTAAAAGTTGATGTTAAGCAAGCATGAGAAACACAAGAACAAGTTATTAAAGAAATTGAAATAACTTCTAATCATGTAAAAATTAATAGTAGTTTTGATAATAACAAAAAAACAGGTGAAAATATTACTGTTACATTAAATAATTTAACTAACACAAATTATAATAATGTAGTAGCTACTGTTCATTATGGTGATAATGATAAATCAGTAACTAAAACTATAAAAAACTTCTCTATTTTAGGAGCAACAACAATCCAAAAAGGTGGATTTACACAAACAGGTGCTAATAAAGGTGTAATTACTTTAAAAACAACTCTAAACAACAATTCAAGTAATGATAAAATGAAGATTCAAAATGTTAGTGTAGAAGGTCAAGAAGGAATAACTGCTAAATTTGATGATGGCGCACAAACAGGAGATTATTTTAAAGTTACATTAAGTGGTTTAACTGAGGGCGAACATAATGATTTAAAAATTACTGTTACAGTTAATAATGGTAAATATGACATAAAAAGTGCAGTCGCTTTAACTAATTTCACTGTTGTGGCAGATCAAGAAACAACATTAGAAGTAATAAATCCTTTCGAACAAACAGGTAAAAATGAAGGAACTATTAAATTAAAAGTTGATATTAAAAATGCCTGAGAAACTAAAGACGAAAAAATTGAAAGTATTGATATAATTTCTGGTGGTAAAGCAATTACTAATACATTTGAGACTGGCGCAAAAACAGGAAAAGCTTTTACAGTTACATTAAGTGATTTAACTAAAGCAACTTACAACAATATAACAGCTACTATTCATTATGGTGAAAATAAATCAGTAAATTCAGTTATAGAGAATTTCAATCTTTTAAGAGCAACAACAACACAACTAGGAGACTTTACACAAACAGGTGCTAATAAAGGTGTAATTACTTTAAAAACAACTCTAAACAACGATTCAAGTAATGATAAAATTAAGATTAAAAATGTTAGTGTAGAAGGTGAAAAAGGAATAACTGCTAAATTTGATGAAAACGCAAAAACAGGAGATAATTTTAACGTTACATTAAGTGGTTTAACTAATGGCGACAACAATGGTTTAAAAATTACTGTTAAATTGGATAATGCTTTTGAAACAGAAAGTACAGTTTCTTTACAAAACATCAAAATTGCAAATAATCCAGCAACAGTAGAAGTAAAAGAGCAATTCCAACAAAAAGGTCAAAATACAGGAACTATTAAATTAAATGTGGCTATTAATAATGAGTGAGAAGATAAAAAACAAGCTATTACAAGTATTGATATAACTTCTGGTGGTAAAGCAATTACTAATACACTTGATGATGACGCAAAAACAGGACAAGTTATTACTGTTACATTAAGTGGTTTAAATGATGAAAGTTACAAAAATATAACAGCTAAAATTCATTATGGTAATGATAAATCAGTAACTACAAGTATAGATAATTTCAATCTTTTAAGAGCAACAACAACACAAGTAGGAAACTTTTCTCAAACAGGTGCTAATAAAGTTGCATTTACTCTAAAAACAAGTCTTTCAAAAGGAGAAGAAAGTGTTGAAGATGTGGATATTAAAAGCATTACTGTAGAAAATAGCAAAAAAGAAATAAATGCTCATTTTGATAATGGCACAAAAACAGGAAATAATTTTAATGTTACATTAAGTGGTTTAACTGACGGAGAATACCATGGTTTAAAAATTACTGTTACATTGGATAATGCATATGGAACAGAAAGTACAGTTACTTTAAATGACTTCACTGTTAATAAAGATAAACCAACACAAATAGATGTAAAAGATAAATTCCAACAAATAGATCAAGATAAAGGAACTATTAAATTAAAAGTTGATATTCAAAATGCTTGAGAAACTAAAGGCGAAAAAATTAATAGTATTGCTATAAAATATGGTGATCATAATAAAACAATCGATAATGATTTTGCTAAAGATTCTAAAACAACAAATGATGATTTAAACCTTACATTAATTAATTTAGCTGAAGGGAATTACGAAAATGTAGAAGTTACTATTACTTATGGTAATGATCATAAATCAGTAACTTCAAATATAGGTAGTTTCTCTGTTAGTGGTCTTAATATTAAAGTTCCAGAAAACATTCAAGAAAAAAATAATAAAGTTCAATTTGATGTTGATTTATCTGGTAAAAATATTGATATTCATGAAGTAAATGTTATTAAAGGTAAAGATAATGGAGATGATAAAGCTAATGTAGTAATTAAGGATAAACTAAAAAATAGAAAAACAATTACAATTACAAACCTTAAAAAAGGTGAACATAAAAATTGAAAAATTCAAGTAAAATATGTATTCAAAAATAATAAAAATGGTACATCACAAGAATTAACAAAAGAATTAGATTTAAAAACATTTATTACTAAAGGCTTGCCAACAAAAGCTGGTCATTCAAAAACAACACTTGCAGCCATTTTTGGTTCATTAGGTGGAGCAGTTTTAATTGGAGCAATCGCAGCATTATTTACATCTAAAAAAAAGATAAAAAATAATAAAGAAGATAATAAAACTAATAATTAAGATATATAAAAATAAAACACCCTTTAGGGTGTTTTTTTTATTTATAACTTATAATTAACTTATCTATAAATAAATCAAAATATTTTATTATCTATAAGCAAACTTACCTCCATAGACATTAACATATATTTTAATACTTACTTAATTAAGCTTTTTATAATATATTTTAATATGTTCAGGAAGAGTTTTGCAAACGATTACAACAAAGGAACAAAATGAAAGAATATGAAACTTTACTAAATATTGGCAAACAGAGAAGAACTGCTAAAAACTATAATAAGGAAATGAATGTTGACCAAGAAACAATGGAAAAAATATTTGCTTTTTCACAAACAGCACCACATTCATTAGGATTAGAATGAGTTAGAGTAATTAGTTTTGATAGAAATTCAAAACATAAAGAAAACATTTCTAATCATATGACTAAATTCAATATTGAAAAAGCTATGGAAGCATCTAATATTGCTGTTTTGGTTACAAAAAAAGAAGAATTTTTTAAAAAAGAGAATAAAGAAATTTATTATGCTCGTAAAAGAGTAGTTAAAAATGCTATTGAATTTAAAGGTGGCAAATTCATTGATAACCCTGACATGTTAATAGATACTGTATTAAATGGTGATTGAGGCAAAAACGGGAATAATAGAGAAGAATGAATCGCAAGGCAGGCTTACATTCAGTTAGGATATATATTGTTAGGAGCTAAGTCTCTTGGGGTAGAAACAACAGCTGTAGAAGGCTTTGAAGATTCAATGGATGAATATTTATTAGAAAATAAGTTAATTAAAAGTGATGAAAGATCTACAGTTTTTATTCTCTTTGGATATACAGATAATGTTAAAAGTGCTTATATCGGTGATAAACAATTAAGAAGAGATATTAAAGAATATATTACATATGAATAAAAAAGTTTAATAACTCTTATGTAAGCATATAATCTACTTGTATGAATATTTATCTCTAGTGATATTTTTAAGATTTCACCTGAATCTATACCAAGCCAATAAGTCATTCTAAGTAGAGATTAGATATTTAAATTTAAAATTTAATTAAATTGTATAAATAATGAATAGAAATGATGAAGATAATTTAACTATAAATATAGCAGATAAAATATATGAAAAAAATAATCCAACAAAAATAAAAGAAAGAGATTTTTTTGTAAAATATATGATTGAGAAATCAAAATCTTCTAATTTTTATAATTCAATTATTTTTTATTTAGAAAAAGAGAAAAAAGTAAATTTGCTTAGAAGTTCAGATAATGAATATGGTTGAATTACTGGTTTTAATTTTGCAATAAATATAAATGAAAAAAATAATTTAACATTTACTACTGAATGATTAGATTTTAATAACACTCTTTTTTTAAATGATTATTCAACAACTAATAAAAGTCCAGATTTTATTTTTTTTAATTTGAAAGATGGATTTTATTATGGAATTGAAGTAACTAGGTTAAATGGTTTATTGCCTTTTTCAAAAGGATTTATAGAAACTAGAGAAACTAAAGAAGACCCTAAAAAATTATTCGAAAAAGTAGGTACATATATGGAGCTTATGAATAAAAAAATAAATATAAATGAGTCATGTTTTGAATCTTTTATTAAAAAAATTAAAAAAAGCGAATTGTGAGATGAAAAAATTAATAAAAAAATATTAATAATTCAAATACCTTTAATTATTTTAAATTTGGAAAAAAATAATATATTTTTTTGCTTTCAAAATTTAAAAGAAATACTTTTATGTTTAGAACTACGAAATCTAAAAAGTAAAAATATTTTTCACAAAATAGTTATTTCTATTTCTGGTCATAATTTTCGTCATATTCAATATAAAGAAATTATGGAGTTTTTATTAAAAAATGATTATTAATAAATATTTTCTTTAAGTTTTTTATTAAAAATAAATATATGATATATTATATTTATTACTATATGTGTATTTAAATATACGAACTTAATTTATAAATGAAAATTTAATTATTTAAGTGAGAAGGTAGAAATGAAAGAAAAGATTGAAGATTTTAAAATATTTGAAGAAAATGTATTTTTTTCTGAAGAAAATACTAATTTTAATAAAGATTGACCTCTAGTTTATATTTTAAAAAATAAAAAAGAAATGTATATTGGACAAACTGGTAATATACTTCTTCGTTTATTTAATCATGCAAAAAATAATGAAAAAGCAAACTTAAAAGAAAAATATATCATTGCACATAAATATGCAAATAAATCATTGTCTTACTTAATAGAAAGTGATTTAATAAATAGAGCTTTTGCAGAAGGAAAATATAAAATTCTAAATATAAAAATGCAATCTAATGTAGTTTTGTTTGGCCATGATTTTTATAAAAAAGATGAATATAGAAAAGATTTAGTTAAAATATGAAATAATTTTAGAAAAATTGGTATTTTTAAAAAAACATATGAGGAAATAGAAAATAAAGAGTTATTTAAATATTCGCCATGAAAAGAATTTGATGAGAATCAAGTATATGTAATAAACGAAATCAATAAAAACATAATTAATAAAACAAATTGTTTTGTCCAAGGTGGTGCAGGAACAGGAAAAACATTATTAATAATTAGAACAGCAATGAATGCAGTAATTAAAAATAATGATATTAATATAGGTATTTATAGTGCTAAACATGGTAACCATCTAACATTTTCTAGAATTTTTAAAAATATAGATATTAAAATAAGGAAACATATTAAAGTTTTAAAAAATCTTAATAATTTAAATGATATAGATTATTTAATAATTGATGAAGGACAAAGATTAAGAAAAAAATATAGTTTTTCTGCTCCTTGATACTTAAAAGAAACTGAAGTTGAAAATGAAATAGAATGAATTGAAAAAAATAAACTAAAATATTCTATATTTTTTGATCCATACCAAGCTTTTAATAAAAATGATATGAATATATATAAGTATTCAAAAGATTATGATGTTTATGATTTGTTTGCTCAATATAGAATGGATTCTGGAGACGAATATTTAAATTTTATTAAGGAATTTTTGCAAATAATTCCAGAAACAAATAAAAAATTTAATTTTGGTAATTACGATTTTAAAATATTTGATACTGAGGAAGACTTATATAAAAAAGTTTTAGATATGGAAAAAATAGATTCTACAAATAATTCAAAATCTAGACTTTTATCTTCTTTAAAGTATACAAAATGAATTACAGAAAAAAACTTTACAAATAAAAAGAATAGTAAAGATATTGATTACGATAATATAACAACAGACTTTAAATTAGGAAAATATAAATTAGTTTGAAATAAAAAAGCAAACTATAATGATTGATTAGAAAAAAGTCACATAAGTGAAGTTGGATGTGTTCATACTGCACAAGGAAGAGATTTTAATTATGTAGGTGTATTATTTGCAGATGATATTGATTATATAGATGGAAAAGTAATAGCAAATAAAGAAACTATATATTCCTATTACATTTTACTTACCAGAGGAATAATGGGCCACGGCATATATATACCTAACAAAAATCTTAAAAATAGATTACAAAAAATGATTAATGAAAGAATTCAATAATCACTATTATCATTCTTTTTCTTATTATCAAATCCTTTCATATTTATAAATATAAAACTCCTATTCTTAATAAATATATTTTTTATTAAAGTTATATAATCATTTTATAAATAACTTAAATTTAAAGAAAGAAATAAGAAATGGAAAAAATAAATTGATTTAGAAGATTATTTTTATCTTGAACTGAACTTGTTAATTTTATAAATGCAAGTATAAAACAAGATGATAAAAGTAAGGAAGAATTAATCCAACTAAAAACCACTAATAAAACTAATGAAAAAAGAATTCAAGATTTAGAAAAACACCTTGAAGATTTTCGTGTTGAAAGACAAAATTGGATTAATGATAAAGCTGAATTAAAAACAGCAAAAGAAGAAGGGGATAAAAAAGAAAGTTTGTTGGTAAAGAAAACATCAGAAATTGAAAATTTAAAAGATGCTATGGCTAAACAAAAATTAGAGATGGAAAATAAATGACAAGATATGTTTAATAAACTTAAACCCTTAGAAAAAATAGAAAAAACCTTTTTTGGTAAAACAGGCAATAAAGGCAAAGGTGAATTAGGGGAGATGCAATTAGAAACCATTTTAGAAAAATCTGGTCTTCCACTTGACCAATTTTGAACTAAAAATTTAACTGTAGGCACTAACCAAGTGGAATTTGCAATTAAATCTGGCGTAGAAAACAAGTGAATTCCAGTTGATTCTAAAGTATTAGAAGGCAATATAAATGAAGATGGAAAAATAATTGTTGATGAAACCTATAAGAAAAGTGTTTTAACACAAGCTAAAACAATTAAAAAGTACCTTGGTAAAACTAATACCGTGGACTATGGATTACTAGTATTACAAAATGATGAAATTTATATGTCGTTATATGATAAATTTCCATCTTTTTTTAAAGAAACAATTCAAGAACATAAAATCTATATTACTTCACCTTCTTCATTTATTCAATTTTCTTGATCAGTTGCTAATATTTTAGAAATTTATGAAAGTGTCCGTGGTGATCAAAAAATTTATGATGATATGGTAGATACCTTAGGTGGAATATCTAGATTTATGAAAAAACTTGGAGCAGTGCATAAAGACTTTGATACAGTTGTTAATTCTCATTATCCAGCATTAAAAAATAAAGAAAATAAACTGCTTAAAAAATTATTAAAAGCCGATAAAATTGAAGAAATTCCAGAAACTATACAAATTAATTAATAAATAATAAAAAAAACACCTTAAGGTGTTTTTTATACTTAATAATTGCTTTATTTATAAATGGATATTACTATAATGAATTGAACATATTTCTATTTAATAAAAAAAGATTTAAAACAAATCATGTATATACTTATTTTTTGCATTTATAATAAATATTTTATTTAATATATATAATCAAAATAATATATACAAAAAATATAAAGAGAGGAAATAAAACTTATAAATGAAAAAATATAAAAAAATATCTATTTTTTTAATTACTATTTTTTTAGTAATTACAAGTTTATTAGCTATAAATAACTTTAAAAAAGTATTTATAAATAATAACAATGATAAATATTCACAAGAATTAATGCAAAGTAAAAAATTAAATAATTTATCTTCAAAAAATATTCTAAAAGACATAATCCATTTACATGGCGAAATTATTAGTTACAAACAAATAGATTATAGTAGTGATGAAATGGTTTTTTTATCTTTAATCAAAGATGATGATAGCAAAATAAATTTATGAGTATGAAAAACTAAAAAATTAGAAAATAATTCAATTTTAGATGAATATAATAGTCCCATAAAAGTTGACATCACACCTACTATGGCAAACAAACTTATATTTGCAAATTATCTTTATGATGAAGACCATAAAGCACATTGATTTTTTATTGTTACTGAGGATCGTTACGGTCATGATTTTATTTGAAGATTTAGTGTAGATTTTAATCATCACAAAGTAGATTATTTTTGCATTATGGAACCAGAATCAGAAGATATCGGTGTTAAGATTAAAAAAATGAAAAAAATTTCGGATGACAGTATGTATTTTGTTTCTAACAATGTCGATAATTTAGATGAAGTTTGACTTTTTGATGTATTTGGTTATATGCGGTTTGAAAAGTTAGAACCAAAACATGGAAAGTGGGGAAAAACAGGCATTATAAAAGATATTGATGCCTATTATTTGCTTGATAGTGAGAATAATTTATTTAATATTAAAGATGATGATATTGTTAATATTCCTAATATTACAATAAAACAAATTTCATCTTCAATCAAAGACTTTGATGTTCACACTAATGGTATTATTGGAGAAGATTCAAAAGGAATTGATCATCTTTATATGAATGGAGATAATTGATATGGTCAACAAGGTAATGGTGATAAAGGTGGGCATGTTTCCAGATTTACAGAAGTAAAACCACCAGAAAATGGTTGAGGTAAAAATAATAAAATCAAAAGCATAAATATGCATAGATATTATTCATCCTTACTTACTAGTGATGGCAAGATATATATGTGGGGGAGAAATGATGAAGGTCAACAAGGCAGAGGTAATTGTATCGATACAACAAGACCGAAGGATGAAACCTTGCCCCAAAACAAAGATTGAGATGGTTTGGCTATTCAACTTGAAGAAACAAGTGCTTTAATTTATAATAAATATTATAAATCATACAATTTATATTATTGAGGATTTAATATATATCCAACAAAACTTATGGAGACTATTTCTTATTAAAAATATATTTTGGAGGACAAATGAAAATAAAATACATAAGAAAAATTATTATATATTCTTTATTACCTATAATTCTTTTAATTAATTTTAGTTTATCTTTTGCTAAAAACAAACCTTACAATTTGGAAAATAAAATACTTAATTCAAAAATTAAAGATATTAATAAATATAAAATTGAAGAAAAAATAACAAATAGTGCATTTTCTAGCAAAACATCTTCAATAAGTTTATATGATAATTGGCAGAATAAACTGTACATGTGGGGTGATAATACATACGGCCAACAAGGAAATGGTCAACAAGGAGGAGTTGTATTGAAACCTACATGAGTACCTATTGGAGCTAAAACATCATGGGCATCTGATCGAATTAAATTTGTAGCAGTATCTAACAATAATTCTGCAGTAGTTGTTGAAGATGAAGATTATAAGCATGATTATCTATTTGTTTGAGGTAAATCGATTGGCAGTGAAGAAAAACCAGTCTTAAAACCAATCTTGATGGAGCCTATAAATATTAATTGAGGAAGAAAAATAAAAGATTTAGCAGTGTCTGATAATTCTGCTGCTGTTATTGTTGAAGGTGCAGATGGTCTTAATCATCTTTGAATGTGGGGTGATAATACATACGGCCAACAAGGTAACGGAACAAATAAAAGTGTTGCATTTCCTGAAAAAGTAGATTTAAAAAATGTTACTAATGTTTTAGTTACTGATAAAGACACTGCAGCTTTAACTTCGGATGGGAAATTATATATGTGAGGAGATAACTCTTATCAACAACAAGGAATTAGTTCAAAAGAACAAAAAATGGTTTTAAAACCTAAAGAAGTTAAACTAAATATTGATTATTCTAATGTAAAAATTAAAAGATTTGATATATCCTCAAATTCTTCTGGTGTTATTGTTGAAGATTTAAAGAAAGCTAACAATAAACTATATATGTGGGGCGCAAATAATTATGGACAACAAGGAAATGGGGAAATAAATATTGATGGATCATTGCCATCTTTAGTACAAGCGCCAAATATAAACTGAGGTGAGGAAAATATTTTATCTGATATAAAATTATCTAATAATACTTCAAGTGTTGCAACAAGCGATGGAAAATTATATATGTGAGGAGATAATTCTTCAGGGCAAATAGGTAATGGCACAGATCATAAATTTGAAACAAGACCACGCCATCAAATACTTCCATATGATTCATATTCATGAGGAGGAAATTTTTTTAATTTAAGTACATTTGATTATAATTCGATTCTTATGATTAAAAAAAGACTTAATTTTGATGACGAAACTTGAAATGTTTGGGCGATATACACTTGAGGATCTGGAATTAAAGATAAAATGAGTACATTAAGTCCATTTCAAATAACTTGGTTTTATTGTAAACAATAAGAATTATAAAAAAACACCTTAAGGTGTTTTTTATTTATATTTAGGTATTATAATAACATACACTTGTTAACATGATGTTATATATTTGTTAACATGATGTTATCTTCTTATTAACTTAAATAAATTAAGTATAAAAAAACTACTTAAATAGTAGTTTTAATTTATGGTTTTTATTCTTTTTTTCTTTTTTTATCAAGTTTTATACCATTAAATTTTGTTCCACCAGCTAATGATACTCCACCAATTGTTGAACCTGCGATAACGGCATCTTTTTCACTATCACTATGTTTATATGTTGTTGAATTAGAATTTTTAACTGCTTTAGAATCTTCATTAACTTCTGAAATTAAATCTTTACTTGATAAAGATTCATATTTAGTAGTTTTTGATAAACCGAAAAATATTGCACTAAGCACAATTAATCCAGAAATT